>Ga0307981_1002103_pt1 | contig 16653 bp, 13 predicted proteins | sample OrgLakmetagen987_FD_201849 | JGI IMG/M metagenome (GOLD analysis project Ga0307981, IMG submission 201849) | Saline water microbial communities from Organic Lake, Antarctica - #987 | ecosystem: Environmental > Aquatic > Non-marine Saline and Alkaline > Saline | place: Antarctica: Organic Lake... | reverse complement strand
AGAAAGATGGTTTGGAGTGATTTCATTCTGGATTATGAAGTTTCTCGTGGTAGCCGATTCTATCTACTTTGATGGTCATCATCATCACGATCGATTTCTTGGTTTCTGCGTTACTCTGTAGCTCAATGAATATGATCTTTTTACGAGTGATAAACTCCTCTTTTATGGACTTTATATGGCAACCTAAAAGATTCACATCAATCCCAAGTTCATGTGATAAATGGTAACCTGACTCTCCAATTATTGGCTCCCAAATAAACTTACCATATAGGCTCTTAAGCTTAGCTCGCTCACCAGATCTCGTCACACAGCTAGCACTGCCTAAAAAAATAGGATTAGATGCCAGAACACTTTCTAGTGTCCATTCACTATCTGAAATATGGATGGAATTAACCTCATATAGATTGGCTGACAACCGAAGCGTGGGAGGCTGCCTCTTACCTAGATTCACAAATAACTCCTGTATCTGTTCATAATTTTCATATGAGCAAATGCACATTATTTGCCCACAGGTTTTGTTATAAAAAAGCCTATCACCTTTGAGCATTTTGATTCCCTGCAAAGACATTGCATCCTTTAGATCATAAATAACATCGTCCTTTCTAAACAGAGGGTCATTTGGTGGCACTACTAAATTCACTGGCATATTAATCGATAAATCTGCCACATCAATACCGTATGGGCAGTACTTACATCGCCAATCATAAAAAATATTCTCTGATGTTTTTACCCGCTCTACAATTGACTCGTGCACTTCTATTTCCCTCCCTAAAATATCAACATTTATCAAAGTGAAAATCATCACTTTGCGAGTATTACCCTCAGTAATCCCTAGATCCATGATGTTTTCTTTTCCAAATTCAAAAGTGGCTGACATTATCGATTTTTCTGACTCCCTTGCCTCAAAATTAAGAATAATATCTGCATCACGCCCACACTCACACGCAATCATTTCAAATTTAACGCTCGTATCAAAATTAGATAAATTCACTTTTTCACCTGACCTAAATTCTCCAGCTACACTCATGATACGCTGATGCTTCGCTTGTTTAAGTGATTTAATCTCAAGCGGAATATTTTTGTCTACGAGAAGATAAGTTGCCGAGAGTCGCACCTTAGTTATCTGCTTCACTACAATATTATGCCGATACTCATTAACAGATGCACTTAGTAGTGGATCGACGTTTGCTATAATGTAGCCCGAGCTAGCATTATATATTACCCAGAGATAGCTCTTTCCTGGGTTACAGTTTGGGAAAAATGCGCTTAGGTCATAGACTTTATCGCCCGGTTTAGTATGAGGAAGACCTGTTAAATCTCTTTTTGATATTACTAGGAGCATGTCTTTGAATTTACCTGGGAATAGAGGTAAACTTCTGACCATCAGCTCATTTTTGATCTTCGGTTCCCTTTTCTTAGCACCTGCCAGATAGACAGCTTTCCTTGGAAGGAAAAGTGAACGCGATTCCAGTTCGGCTCCAAATGCATCATCACTATACACACAAGGTAATGCCCAGACTGAACCGATGAAGAAAAGCAGAACGATGGGAAGCGCGGTTCTCATTTTTTCACAACTGATAGCACAACCACATACATCCTATTAGAATCCCCCGCCATGCTCATTTCGTAGAATACTGGGTAGTCAAACTTCAGCGTAGTTGTGAATTTCATCTGAAGATCATGCAGCTTGAGGTCAGCCGTGACATCGACGAGATCTCCCAACTCCCCTAGAATGACGTCAGTTTTAAATCCACAGTATTTCTCCTCCAGATTAGCTGGCAGCGCTGATTTCACGAGATTAGTTAGCTCCGCTACTTTTCTCGTTGTCCCTGTAAGTTGCTCCCTAGAAGTGTAGATTTCGCCGAGCGGTAGAGCAGGCGCGTCATAGATCTCAGCGGTGATTTTGAAAGTTGGCTCATTGTCTTCTGTAGCTTCTCCCTTCGTTCCATCATGGGTATACTGGATTAGTTTGGCCGATTTTTCCGGCTGTTCAGTTGGCTCTGCTGTGATCTCTTTTCCTGACTTAGCTTGTTTCTCCCCACAGGAGAGCAGCGTGCCGCAACAGCAGGCGACTGAGGCGATTTGGTGTATCAAGTAGCGTGTCATTATCATTACTATAAGTGAGACTAACGCTGAAGTTACAGGTAAATCTATTATTTTCACTAACGGCGCCTTCTCAATACGATCCTTTGATACCGAATATTACCGCATTTCAAACCACAAAAAAGCTCCCAGTTTAGCTGGGAGCTTTGTGTATTTAGAGATCTCTAATAAAAAAATCTTAGCCGATTAGCTTTTAACCTTAGTGGTCTCAGTGGCTGGAGCTGCTTTGGCTTCTTTAGTTACTTTGAAACCAGTAGCATTGATTGCTTCCATGACTTTAGCTTCTGAAGTTTTTGCAGTATCGATAACGACTGAAGCGTGACCAGACTTGTGGCAAACGCCTACTCCTGAACAGCCATCAAGCGAGGTGAGTGCGGTGGCTAATTTTTTAGAGCTTCCACCACATGTCATTCCTGAAACTGGGATGCTTAGTTGTTCCCCTGCTACCTTGAATCCAGTGGATGAAATGGCTGTCATCACTTTTGATTGATCAGTTTTAGCTCCGTCGAACTTCACCATTACTTTACCTGATTTATGGCAGACTTTCTTGACTGACACGCCTTCAACCGCAGCGAGTGTGGTTTTCACTTTATCTGAACAACTTGAGCAAGTCATGCCAGTGACGATGAACGTTTTAGTGCTAGCGAGTTCCATGTCGCAATCATATTTGCTACATTCGCTTGCACAGGCAGTCGCCTTTTTTGCTCCTTTGTCACAGGTTTTGCTAGCTGTCTCTGCAGCGTTGGCGAAGGAGGTTAGTCCAAGGATGGATAGGGCTGTTAGTGTGTTTAATAGTTTCATATAGATTTAGTAGTTAGTTTTTAAGTGATCATCCGTAACAAAAATAGTTACAGATATTAGAGTATTATAGCCCCATTTTATTCCTAAGAAAGTAATAATTTTCACTTTGGGCACAAAAATGCCCGCTACTTTAAAAAGGGCGGGCTTTATTGTATTCAACCAGAGAGAGTTGGAGCGGGTAGAGAGAATCGAACTCTCCTACTCAGCTTGGAAGGCTGGTGCATTACCACTATGCTATACCCGCTTGATGTTGAATGGTACCGAAGTGCCTTTTTTTCATAAGGCCGCTTCGTTGGGGAGTATTAGAATAGGTTTAGCTGCGACTCAAGCCTAAACTTGCATAAATTTGCTGGGTCGCCCTACTTTTATTTAACGTGTAGAAATGGATCCCTGCCACATCGGCATCAAGTAGCTCCAGGCACTGCTGGGCGGCGTAGTGGATCCCCACGTTTTCAACTGCCTCAGCATCTCCTCCAGCACGCTGAAGAGCGCGGATAAGCTTAGCTGGATAGCGAGCACCCTCAGCGAGTTCTGCCATCCGATTCATCCCCTGGAGTGAGGTTACGGGCATGATACCAGCAATAATTGGGATGTTTATCCCTTCTAGCTGACAACGCTCGCGGAAGTCAAAAAAGTCATGGTTATCAAAGAATAGCTGGGTACAGATATAGTCCGCGCCGGCATCGACCTTTGCTTTGAGAAATTCCATTTCCTTCACACGGTTCGAAGTTGTCGGGTGTCCCTCAGGGAATCCCGCTACGCCAATGCCGAACCCGCGTGGATCTGGATGTCTTCCTGACTCATTAAATTTCTTGATAAACCTCACCAGATCAGCTGCGAATTTAAACGCGTCCTTGGAGCGATCATAGTCTGGCTGATCTCTCGGTGGATCACCACGGAGCGCTAGGATATTGCCTACTCCTGCATCTGCGTAGCGCTGTAAAATCTGGTCAATTTCTTCTTCCGAATGCCCAATACAAGTAAGATGTGGCACTGGAGGAACTCCTGTTGTCTCCTTGATCCGAATCACTAAATCATGGGTGAGATCCCTCGTAGCACCACCGGCTCCGTAGGTCACGGATACAAAGGATGGTTTGTAAGGCTCTAGCTCTGCGATCACACCGTAAAGCGCATCCGAGGACTCGGCAGTGCGCGGGGGAAAGAACTCAAAGGACAGCGATGGTGAATCACTGTTAAGAATGTCTGAAATATGCATCTGCTTTCTTTTAGCTGAGATCTGGAGTAGTCCAAGAATAAAACCTGTCAGTTAGAAACTGTTATAAACAACAACATATCGAAAAGTATTCTATTTCTTCAGCTTTATGCGAAGGGATGCGGCTTTATCTTTGGTCTGTTTCGGCTGAATCTCCACTCGACGCCATTTATTCTCGCCAGGTGCTAACCAAACTATTTGATACATTTGTCCTTTTTGCACAGAGACTGTATAGAATTGGTTCATGTCAGCGGTCGCTTTAGGAGTGGTTCCTTCATTGATTTTCAAATCGCCTTGGGTGACCGCCACCGGAACTGAAATGCGCTTTCCATCCACTGTGTAGTCTATTCTGAGCTCACACATATTCTCGGCTTTCTTTTCATTCCCTCCACCAAGTTTGATGTAAAATTCACTGACGTTTATTCCAGGAACTTGCTTACTCTTCATGTTCCAGACCATCGGAAAATGCAGTTTAGTTGGTTTCCATGATGTGGCATAGACACTGTGGATGAAACTTTTCGGGTTCGACTTAGACGCATCAGCCAAGAACCAGCCGCGGTCAAGCTTCCCGCTACTATCTGGATAGTATTCGGTAAAATGCCAACTCTTATCAGACGGGGTCCAGACCTCTACCCAGTTGTGGTTACCGCGCTTGGTAGTCCACATCGGGATACCTGCCACACGTGACGGGATACCAACTGCGCGGAAGGCATCGTTGAGTAAGATGGAGAGTCCTGTGCAACTAGCCATGTTGATCTCCATGGACTCGTAAGGGCTCTGGTGTGGCTTATTGCGCTTAGTGTTATAGTCAACCTTCACCTCTTCTTTAATGGCGGCGTTGACTGCTTTGATCGCCTCTTCCATGGTCTTGGCGTCCTTCACATGTTTAGAAAATCTATCGTAGAAATCCTGACGCCAATTGTCCCTCGTCTCGTCTAACACAGCGTAGGGAAGCACATCATTGAAGAAAATTTCCTCTGGCACATTCTTCGACCACGGAAACTCCGCTCTCGCCTTATAAGCTAGCGCGACGTTTTCTAACAGAAAGTTTGCTTTCAGAGTCCTCAAATCATTAGCAGGCATGTGCTCCACTAGGAAACTCATCCCATTTTGCTGATCTTCAGGAGCATCTTCGAGCGCCTTTTCTATCTCAGCGCGGTTTTCACCTGCAGCTTCTAGAGCCTTAGCTAGAGTATTTTTCGAGTGAGCCATACCGCTAAGCAGGATGAAAAATGCAGTGATTATAATTTTCATAATATTTTAGTCACTTTTCTAAAGCGTGGCTTAGATCAGCTTTAATCTGGCAAAATCCTGTGTATCGACGAGTCCAACTGGTTTCCCTGTATCGTCCAACACGACGATGTCATCGATCTTGTGTTTACCTATTTTCTTAATCGCCTCTGCAGCGAGCGAACTCGCCTGAACAGTAATCGGCTCCTTAGTCATAAACTCACTTACCAGACGACCTCTAACAGTTTCATTCTGCTCAAAGGCTCTCGCAAAATCCCCGTGGGTAAATACTCCGGCAAGCTCACCGTTCGCATCCACTAAGACACAGGCACCAGAGCGAGATTCACTCATCGCAGCGATCGCTACTTCCACGGTCACACTAGGTGCTAATTTGGCCAGTGCATCACCCTTTCGCATGATGTCATCTACCGTAGTAAGCAGGGCTCTACCCAATGCTCCCCCAGGGTGATAACGTGCGAAATCTTCCTCAGTAAATCCTCTAGCATCCAGTAAAACCATCGCCAGCGCATCTCCCATCACGAGTGCTGCAGTAGATGATGACGTGGGAGCTAGGTTTAGCGGACACGCCTCACGCGCTACGGGAGTGATCAGTGAGACATCTGAATACTTCGCCAGAGTTGATCTTGGCTCACCAGTAATACTGATTAATTTGACATTGAATCTCTTTATCGAAGGGATGAGATCAATCAGCTCCGCGGTTTCTCCAGAATAGGAAAGTGCCAGCACCACGTCGCCATCAGAAATGATTCCGAGATCACCGTGTAGCGCATTCTGTGAATTTAGAACCACGGCAGTGGAACCAGTCGAGTTCAGCGTGGCAGCGATCTTGTGGCTGATATTCCCAGACTTACCGACACCTAAAACGATAATCTTATTTTTCGCCTTCACGGCAGCTGCTAATAGATCAATGGCATCAACAAATTCCTGTCCAATATTTTCCAGCAGCCCAGTTATAGCTTGCTGCTCCATCTCAATCACCCGCTTAGCACTCGCAATAGTTTCTTCTCTAGTCACTTCAAGATAATGTCCTATATGCAAAGAACTTCAAGCTCAGAGATCAAAGCAGGAATTTAGTGGACTTCCCACCCTCGATAAGGAGCAGGAGCAAAGGAAGCCACGACAGGCGAAATGTAATAACCACTCTGCTAACCGACAAGCATGAAACCTTCTTTATCCACGGTGGCTTCTATGATTGGGGCATTGCTCTGCGGATCATAGACGATGTCTTGCTCCCCGCCTTCATTTACACGATAACCTGGCAGCACACGTCCGTAGGCAGATTCTTTCCAGCCAGCTTGAAATCGATTCGACGCGGTGACAGCGATGGGATGGGCCATAGACATCGCTACCACACGCTCATCCACCACTTTCACTGGATAACATCGCTCAGATGCATCCGCACCATTGACCACATAAATAGGCACTTCTGTCAGGCCGGCAGAGTCTAACAGAACCCTTAGTTTCTCCCCTCCAAAATAGTTTTTGAGGTCATACTGTTGATGCCAAATTTTCAGTTCATCAGCTGTCGTAGATTCATCGATGAGCACGACGTTGTATCTCCCTATCTTAGGCAAAATCACCGTTAGCACATGAACGGCGTCACCGAGTTCACTTACATAAAGAGCAAGCGTGTCTCTCCTCCTGAGTGCGTGGACTTCTGAAATTTGTAGAGCATTATAAAGTAATCCATGGATTTTTTCCTCAGACATTTTTGAGATTTCAGAGGTAAGTTTTTTTACTACTTCCCCGCTCTTGCTCGCCTGCTTGATCTTGACGCTACCACCGCAGGCTGACTTTAGTGGCTTCTGTAGCACATCGCGGTGTGCAAATGATTCAGCACTGAGCTGACTGAGTTTTTCTCTCACAGCCACGGCAGTTGCTTCACACGCCTGCATCGGCTCACCCCACGCTACGGTGACACCATATTTAAGTCTGTAAGGCCATTTGTAGATGAATTTCCCACGCTCAAAGGAGAAAATAGATCCCCACAGACCATCCATATAGACGGGAACAACGGGGCATTTTGCTTTTCTGGCAATCATTTCAAAACCGCGCTTCAGCTCATTCATACAACCGGATCTAGTGAGCTGACCTTCTGGGAAAATACACACGACTCCGCCTTCAGCAACGGCATCGGCAGCCTTCTGGATCGCTTCTTTTGCACGCTTTTCTGAGATGGGAACTGTGTCAAAGAACTTGATGAAAAAGCGCACAAGACCGGCCTTTTTAAAATAGGAATCATACATCAGGAAGCGGATCGGCCGATTACTCGCTGCAGTGAGAATGAACGCATCTAAGTAGGTCACATGATTTGGCACAATAAGCACACCGCCCTCCGCTGGGAGCCGCTCAGCATTGAGGGCTTTCTGCCGGTAGAAGATACGGATGACAGTGAGCACGGTGAATCTAACAAAGTGCTGCGGTAAAATGCGAGTGGCATAAATGGTCACCGCTAAACAAAGTACCGCGATGATGATGAACTGATGGTTAATACTCACTCCTGAGGTAAGTAGTGCATAGAATAATCCCACCGCTGATGCGCCACCGATACAGTCTATTAAATTAGAACCTGCGATCACTTTGCCTCGCTTTGCCTCAGGACAGCGATCCTGCAAATGAGCGTTTAAAGGCACTAAAAACATTGATGCACCAAAGCCCGTGAAGCCGATCCAAAATTTAAACCAACCACCCGCTAGAGAAACACTCGCCAATGCCAAGCACCCTATTACCATCAGTCCCCCCCCTATTGGCACCAGACCTAGCTCGATAGATCGCCTTGAACTATAAGCCGCTATGGTTCCCCCTAAAATCATCCCTCCACTAGCAGAGGCTAGTAGATACGCCAGCTCAGTCCCCATTCCTCCTCCGGATGCGGAGGTTAGCTGATTTGCCACTTGAAAGGCAACGATATTAATGAAACCACCTACAAACCAAAAAAATGCAATCGCTAGGGCACTCAAGCGGATTCTAGAGTCTCCCAACAAATCCTTCATCTGCCCAATATGCTCCCATAAGATCTTCATCTCAAATGGCCGCTTCGCAGGAGATGGATAATTCTTAATACTGAGTGATGCTATAAATGCAGGCACTGAACAAATAAATAACAACAAGATAGGCCAGTGCACAGCAACCCAAGGAGAACCGTAATCATCCTGACGACTATCAAACCAAAACCCACTGATAATTTGTCCTGCACAGATGGCTAGGACCGAACTTAACTCTAGAAAACCACTTGCTGAACCCAGTTTCTCGCTACCTAACATTTCCTTCACTATCCCCTTTTTAGCCGGGCTGAGTATCGTCGACTGCAGAGCTAATAAACCAAATCCCACAATCGCCACCGTAAAGCTCTCCGCATTGACAGCCCAAAAAATAAGTCCTAACACTACCACTTGCATCAGTGCACCAGCTCTCAGCACATTAGTCTTACTAAATCGATCCGACACCCAACCCGCTAATGGAGCCAAAAAAATAAATGGAGCCAAGATCAACACAGAAAATGCCATAGGCACCCAAGCACTCGAATCTGCAGCCGATTTCTCTAGCTTCTCTAAACTCATCCCCACTCCCTCATTGAGCTTAAATGCTGCATTCGCAAGAAACACCCCTAGAGCAATCAGCATAGTCTGCGCGGCCTTATCATTAAAAGCATTTTGAGTCGCAAGTATTAACATTGTCCAGAACGACCTAGTATCGGATGATTCCACTCTTTTTTTATCCGCTATTACTATTTCATCTCCTGACATGGGGGAACACTAAGCAGAATTTTCTAATCATTCAAATTGATAGCATCTATATATTCATCGATTAAAGTGATGTATCTACGCAGAAACACGCTCTTCGTGATGATTGCTTGCCCTGACGGTGGTTTTTGTCATAGAATTGGATAATCTATTTAAACACACAATAATATGGCTATTAAAATCATCCTAGGCGCTATCGGTGCTGGCGTCGCATATTTTCTTTTCCAATCATACTCCGGGACCACTAACATCTCTACCTTCTTGCGCCTGCTTTCTACTATCTGTGCAGGGCTTTATGTCGGCTTACTTGGTGTATTCTATGTTCTCCCCGCACTCTCGCACAAGGCGGCACAGTCGATGTTTAGTGATTCAAATGAAAAATCAGAGCAGGACTTACTCCACGGAGCTAGAGCGCTTGTGGCTCAGGGAGATTATGAAAATGCAGTGGCTGCATATAGAAAAGCGATTATTAAGGACCCATCTAACAGACTTGCCTGGACCGATATGGCGAAGCTCTATGCAGATAAACTAGAACAGCCACGATTAGCTGTAGCCTCACTCCGCGAGGCCTATGAAGAGCACGAGTGGAAAGAAGAAGACGCGACGTTTCTACTCTTCCGCATCTCTGAACGACAGCTTAATGACTGTGAAGACCAAGAAGCGGGCGCAGCGACACTATCGGAAATCATTGAGAAATTTCCAAGTACCCGCCATAGCGCTAATGCGATGCAGCAATTACGTCAGCTAGGCTATACGGTGGAGGTCGAATCGGTCTAGAACCTAGCCTTTCACATGCTAAAAAAACTCAGGACGTGGCTACTTAGACAGCCACTACTACTCCCTATCACCGGTTTAGCTCTGGCAATTCTTGCGGTAGATGGTGATACTAAACAGGCTTGGTTTTCTTTGATCCCTATCGCTATCGCTATTTCTATCCTAGCGGCTTTTACATCACGTAAGGTCCTAGCGCTCACACTCATCGCGGCACTTGCCGGTGGCCTCCTTCATCACTCACAACTAAACAATCAACGCGAAGCAAAATTTTATAATAACCAGGATGTGGAGATCTATGGGGTCATCGATAGTCCCCCACGTATCACCATGTCTCGCTCTACTGAAGCGATCATAAAGATTCTACAAGGCCCGAAAAATTTAGAAGGGCAGAAACTTCTCGCTTACATCCCCGAGAACCACCGCGTGAATGTGGGTGAGAAGATCTGGCTCAAAGGCACAATCAGAATCCCAAGATCACCAATGAATCCAAGGGTCTTTAATAAGCCAGAATTTCTACACAGAAAAGGAATATCTATCGAGCTTAGAATTACTGAAGCCATTCCCACGCAAGAGATAGCGATGACTCATAAGCTAGAGAGATTTGCCGAATCTTCCCGTCAGTGGATACGTGCGAAGCTCACTCACGGGATCGAAGGAACGGACGCAGCGAAAGTGATTTTAGCGATGTTTCTAGGAGAAAAACCAGAAAGTGGCGGCCAGATCATGACCGATTTCAAAAACAGCGGGACCATCCATGTGTTTGCCGTAAGCGGCCTACATGTCATGATGATTGGGCTGATCTTCGCCATTGTCTTGAGGTTACTTGGCTGTCCCTCTCATGTCTGGATCCCCGGCGTTATAGGGATCATGTTCTTCTACGCTATCGTCACAGGAATGAGACCACCTGCGATGCGGGCTAGCATCATGGGAGCCACAGTTCTGTTATCCATTCTCTTGTTGCGCAAGCCGTCACTTCCAAACTGCTTATGGTTCAGTGGAATTATCGCTCTACTCTGGAATACACACAGTCTTTTTCTCCCCGGTTTCCAGCTCTCATATACGGTACTCATCGCCATTGCCTTTACTGGAAGTTGGTGGATGAATCGTTATGAATGGATTAACTATATTGACCCATTTTTTCCACAAATCCTACTTACCAAGAAACAAAAAGTTTGGCTCCAAGTGAGAAAGAAAACCTCCGAGACATTAGCAGTATCCACCAGTGCTTGGTGTGGTTCCTCTATTCTCATTTGGATGTATTTCGGACTCATCACCCCCATCGCTATCATTGCGAGTGTGCCGCTAATGATTATTGTTTTCGTCCTATTAGGAACATGTTGTCTCTCTCTTTTATTAGGTTCTATTTCTCCTACTCTCGGGAAATATGTCAATCAGGCAAATGCTTACACAGCAGATGCCGCTTACGGAATCTCCCACTGTTTCGCATCCATCCCTAACTCTAGGTATCATGCCCAGCCTTGGTCAACTGGCGAGAGAGTCGTCATCTACCACGTCAATAAAGGTGGTGCTGGGGTCTATCTATCGCTCGGTGGAGGTATTCTATTAGACGCGGGAAATAAGTCTCAGTTCTATCGAGAAATCTTGCCAAGCCTGAGCAAGAATGGGGCAAGAATAGACACTCTCATCGCGTCACACCCAGACATCAATCATGTCCAAGGACTCACGGCAGCGTTGGGGGAATTTCCAATCAAACAAATCGTGGTCCCACATGGAAACGCAAGAAGCTCCTCTTATTCCAAACTCATTCAGACTGCCAAGGAGAAAGGAATTAACCTGATCAATTCTGAGGAAACTACTTTTCCTGTCTCTAAAGGGGTAAACCTGGAACTCATTTACTCACCGCTAAAAGACCAACCATTAGCCGATGACCGGGGGCTGGTCTTCATGCTTCACTGGCACGGCAAGCGCATTTTATTCCTCAACGATAGCGGCTACCATCTAGCTCATTGGCTCCGTAAAAGAGAGCACGCTGACGGAATAGAAAAACTTACCCCTGATCTATTGGTTTTAGGCAAGCATAACCTAGATGACTCTCTTCACCCAGATATCGTGGCACTACTATCACCTAAAGCGATCATCGCCAGCCATTCTTATTTTCCACCTGTTCAATCACGCTCTAGAAAATGGATCAGTGAGATCCGTAATCAAAGGATAAATCTCTACCTTTTAGACGAAACTGGAGCTGTGACGATTACCCAAGAAGAGGGGAAATTTCAATTTGAAACAGTGCTAGAGAATGAGTGAAAATAAAAAAACTGCCGAACCCTAGCAAAAGGTTCGGCAGCAGATAATATTAAAGCTAGATGAGATTACTTAGGAAGGATCACGGAATCAATCACGTGAATCACTCCGTTCTTACCCACTAGGTCAGTCTTAATTACTTTAGCTCCGTCCACCATGACAGTGCCTTCTTTTACAGTAATTTCAAATTTACTACCCTGAAGAGTCTCAACTTTCATTGGCTTCACGTCAGCTGCCATTACTTTACCTGAAACTACGTGATACTTAAGGATGCTCGCGAGCTTCTCCTTGTTTTCAGGCTTCAATAAAGTTTCTACTGTTCCATCAGGGAGTTTAGCAAACGCTGCGTTGGTTGGAGCGAAAATTGTGAATGGGCCGTCACCGCTTAGTGCCTCAGCTAGTCCAGCCGCTTTCACTGCTGCTACTAAAGTGCTAAAGTCTGCATTACCTGCCGCGATTGCTACAAGTGTCTTATCGACCGTTGCTGACTTCTTTTCGCCGTGATGTTCAGCTACTGCTGACAGTGATGTAAATCCTAGTATAGCAATTGTTGCTCCTGTGTATTTGATTATATTTTTCATATTTTTAGTTATTTGTTGTATGTTAGTTGTTTGTCATGACAAGTCATATTTGACCTACCAATACATAATACGCTGAAACACAAAAAACAGATTCAATATTTTAAATAAAACTCAAAATAAAACTAAAATAACTTATCTATAGCGACCAAATGATGCACATTTCGTAGGATATTCGGATATTTGATTAAAAAACTCTGCCCTTCTATCAGAAAGGCTTTAAGAAGAAACTAAAACTCCTCCACCAACGATCAGAATAGAACCAATCACTAATTTAATGACGTTCACATCTCTCCATTCAGAGAAAATGAAGAGTGCGCCAACAACAGCAACTAAAGTGTTCATGTTATAGAGAGGCGCCAACACTGACAGTGGGGTTTTGTAATTACTGATCGCAATGGCAACGAGCACCGATCCACTACCCCAGGCTAGCCCCATAATGATCGCAGGGATGACTGACTTGATATTCGCAGTCTGGGTAGTATTCCAAAGGCAGAGAACCACGCCTACAAGAACCACGCCAATTCCTACGCTGAGCACATAAGCACCAGTGCTTATCCCATGCTGGTTACTAAGTTTCTGGCAAATACCCGCGATGCCAAAAAGCAACGCTGGCACAAGACCTCCAATGACAATACCTAGTTGAGTTTCTGACATGGCGGTGTGATAGCGACTTGAGTGGATTAAAGCAACACTCGATAAAGTCGATAAACCCAATAAATTTTCTAGTAAGATCGAAACACATTCCTATCATGCCCACATGGATGACCTCTTCTCACTTGTAAATGACGCTGACTCTAAAAATGAGCCCGCGAGGATCCAAGAACTCACTACCCAGCTCAACCATCACTCCAAACTCTACTACCAAGACGCCGCACCAGAAATTTCTGATGCCGAATTCGATGAGATCCTCGACGAGCTCAAGAAACTAGAAGCCAAACACCCAGATCTCATCGCCCCAGACTCCCCCACCCAGCGCGTCGGCGGCGCTCCGCTAGATGGCTTCGAGCAAAGACAGCATCTCGTCCCCATGCTCTCCATCGAGGACGTTCATGAGCTGAAAGAGGATGAACTAAAGATCCTCCGTGAAATAAATCCAGAGGCAACAAGATCAGGCAATCTCATTCATTGGTTCGAAAGATTCCAGCGTAATTTAGGGCATAAAGAAGTAGCTCTCACCGTGGAGCCAAAGATTGATGGAGTCGCCGTCTCCATCGTTTATAGAAACCGTCTGTTAGACTACGCCGTGACGCGTGGTGACGGCACCACTGGAGACGACATCACTCAGAACATCAAAACCATCAAAAGCATCCCGCTCCGCCTGCCAGAATCTGCTCCAGATTTATTTGAAGTTCGTGGCGAGGTCTTCATACCAAACGCCGCTTTCGCCGAGCTCAACCAACAACGCGATGAAGCAGGTGAAGCCGCCTTCGTAAACCCAAGAAATGCCACCGCTGGCACGCTTAAACAACTCGACTCAAAGCTCGTCGCCGCGCGCCCGCTCGACTGCATTTTCCACTCCTACGGACAAGTGGATAATGCTCCCTACAGCACGCTAAAAGAATTTCAATCCACTCTAACAGAATATGGATTCCCCGCCACCCATTGGTTCAAGACACCCTCCAGCATGGATGACTTAATGGACTGCATCGTACAACTAGACGAGGACAGACACAGCTTCGCCTACGCCACCGATGGAGCCGTCATCAAGGTCAACGAACTCTCCCTCCACGCTCAGCTAGGAGCGACCTCTAAGTTTCCAAAATGGGCCTGCGCCTATAAATTCTGCCCTGAACAAATGGAAACCATTCTCAGAGACATCACCATTCAGGTGGGCCGCACAGGTGTACTCACTCCCGTAGCGGAGTTAGATCCCGTCTTCGTCTCTGGCACCACCGTCTCACGCGCCACACTGCACAATGAAGATGAGATTCAGCGCAAGGACATCCGACTACTCGATACCGTAGTCATCGAGAAAGCTGGCGAAATCATCCCCTCAGTCGTCAAAGTCATCAAAGAAAAACGCTCCTCTGAAAGCATCGCCTTTAACCTGTTCAACTACGTCGATGGCAAATGCCCATCCTGCTCCGCACCCATTTCCAGAGAAAAAGGATTCGTCGCCTGGAAATGCACTAACTTCACCTGCCCAGCGCAAGCCGTCACCAAGATCACTCACTTTGCCAGCAGAAAGGCCCTAGACATTGACGGCCTCGGCGAATCCGTCGCCATCAAACTCGTGGAATACGGTCTAGTGCAAACACCACTGGATCTCTTCAGTATCAGCCATGAGACTCTCGCAGACCTCCAGCTAGATCCTGCCAAGAAGTCTGACGGTTCAGAATCCAAGCACCGTCGTTTCGGAGAAAAGCGCGCGCAAACTCTGATCGACTCCCTACAAAATGCCAAAAACAACCAGCCCCTCGCCAAATGGGTCTATTCCATGGGCATCCCACAAGTAGGCGAATCTGCTTCCAAGGAAGTAAGTCGTTTACACAAAAACTTTCTTGAAATTACAACCTCTGATTTGTTGCCTTTAAATGCTGAGAGAGGAATAAAGCAGACATGGAGAAGTAGCCATCCTATCAATCCTAAAGTAGTTAAAATTTCTGAAAATGAAAGGGATCGAAGGCAAAAAATCCTTGCCCAATATGCACCAAGGATATCTAAATTAGAAAAAGAATTAGAAAAATACCATATTTCTTCCGAGCTCGGCGGAATAGCATCTCAAGCCCTTGTTGACTTCTTTAAATCAGAAGCCGGCAAGCATGCCTTAAATTCCTTTTCGATTCATCAAATAAACCCTATATCTGAGAATTACGCTCCAATACCATCAGAAATAACATCTGAAAAACTAACTCTATCTGGTAAAACATTTGTCATCACTGGCACACTGAGCCAACCTAGACCAGAGTTTAAGAAAATCACCGAAGCAAACGGCGGTAAAGTAAGCAGTTCAATTTCCAAAAATACCGACTACCTCCTCTGTGGAGAAAAAGGCGGTTCTAAACGTGATAAGGCAATAAATTTAGACGTTACAATTTTGAATGAGGAAGAATTTTTGAACATGATCTCAAATGAAAACGTATGAATTAAAATTAAGCGAGTCCCTTAGACGCAGACATTCAATTTGGAATGCAAAAAATAACTCTAGGAAAGCTCTCGATGTTCTTTCTGGAATTACTTTGGGCATATTAGCAGATGGTTCTATTAATTCTAGGGAAGCTAATTTTTTTAAAGAATGGATTTCTAATAACCAAAACGAACTTCCTCCTAGTTTGATTAACCAATTACTTCCATTATTGTACAAAGTAGAAAACTCAGATAATCTTAGTGAAAATGAGCATGACGAATTATTAAAATTGATCCTAGATTTTTCTGGTGCCTCTCTAGAAAACAGCAACATCCTTCTTTCTGAAGATAAAGAGGAACCTTCAAATATTGGAAAAACTGCTGAGTGGTATTTTCACAAAGAAAAATTAGTAGTTTCTAGTTTATCTAACTGTGAATTCACATTAACTGGTAGTTTTATGTCTGGCACTAAATCGGATATGATCGATACTTTGCACAGCCTTGGGTCTATAGTAAAACCTAGCCAGCCTCGTAAAAATACGGATTATCTAATAGTTGGCGAAAAGGGATCAGATCAATGGGCTTGCTCTCAACTAGGCAACAGCATGCTTAAAGCTGTTTCTATGCAAGCTCAAGGACACCACATAAAAATCATAAAAGAATCTGTTTTTTTGGCAGCTATTGATGAGAATATTTAAAGATATATTACCCTAATCCTTCTTCTCAAACTTATCCCGATACCCCACAAGGAAATAGATAAGGCACAAGAACACCGCAAGAGTCAGCACCCACCAGAATAGTGGCCAGGTGTTCCAGCCTTCTTGATTCGCATTTTCGTCTGCGGTATTTTTATAGAGCT
>Ga0307981_1002102_pt1 | contig 16656 bp, 15 predicted proteins | sample OrgLakmetagen987_FD_201849 | JGI IMG/M metagenome (GOLD analysis project Ga0307981, IMG submission 201849) | Saline water microbial communities from Organic Lake, Antarctica - #987 | ecosystem: Environmental > Aquatic > Non-marine Saline and Alkaline > Saline | place: Antarctica: Organic Lake... | reverse complement strand
CGGGCAAGAGCTGCTTCATCTTCCATCTGCTGTATGCTTTAGGGATAGCCAGCAGCGTGTTGCGCTGAGACTTGGTACTGCCCTTGAGAGCACCATAGCGAGCTTTGTTTTGCTTCATGGCGGCCATTGCTTTCCAGTCGGTTCCAAGCTTGGCAGCGACTCCAGTCAGCGTCTCGTTGTTGAGGGTTGAGTAAGAGGCCATGTTCTTACAGACCGTGCCAGGCGCTGGAAGGATATCAGGAACCACCAAAGCACCAACCACGGCCTTCTTCTTCGCGCATATCTTGGGTCTGTTTGCAACTTTGCTGGACGCCAGTGGCGCTGGCTTACTCTGCTTGGCGGGACGGGCCGACGCTGTGCCGACAGGCGGTAGAGGTCGCTTGGCCTTTGGATTCTTCGTATTGGCCCACATGGGCACTACAGGTGGTGGCCCGTTGCCGCGGAGCACCACCAAGAGCCGCGACGGACTCTGCGCCGTACTGACCAGCAGATCGTGCACACGGGAAAATGTGGCGCCCATTACGAAGGAATCGTTGACGCGAGAAACCAATCGCCAACCTTGACTTGGCCCGCCAGCGGACCGACTGGATCAATACAAGAAATCCAGGTCTGCGACAAAGAGAGAAAGTGAGATGTATGCGTGAGAGTCAGCTCTGTTAGTGTCACGGCAGTCAGGAGGCAAGGGACTGCAAGGCTGTGAACAGCAAAACGTACATGCGAAGCAGTCTCGGGCATGGCGCTGGCAATCGATATTCCCAATGGCCCTGGTGGGGCTGTAACGGAGATGGAAAGGCGGTTTTACGCGACCACAGGGTCGATTGGAGCAGCCTTGGTGGCTAAAGCCGTTACTTGCGTGGAAGCCAGTGACGATGACGGTGGCGGCTTTTGGGCCACCACTGGAGACGGAGTGGCGCCCATTGTACTAGGGACGGCAACTTGAATCGACGCCATTGAAGGCGACGAAGAAAGTAGCTTTTGCGCCAACTCGGCGGGAGATGGAGTAACTCTGCTCAAACGAGGATTCACCGGATCCTTTACTGCAGTCTGTTCGATATCCAATGCAATGGCAGGCGGTGGCTTTTCGGCCGAAGCGAACGAGGAGGCTCCGAATGGATTCGGATTCCTCGCCGGCACAATTTCTTGAGCAGCGTTCGAGTTCGAGCTTACAGGTGCAGCTTTTAACACTGGGACTGGCACAGGAGGAGCCTTTCTTGCCGATGGCATGGCACTGCTGTCGCTCGCTCTGTTGCCATTGCCGATACTGCCATTCGTTGTCAAGGCATTCGACGTGATCATGGATTGGGTCGCGACAGGCGCCGGCATTGCCACACTCGCCCGAAGGACTGTCAAGATGCGTCCTTGAGTCTGAGCGCCTCCCACGATGAGGCCTTGCACGTATGCCACGCTCGTCTTTGCCAGGTTGTTGTCGTTGCAGCGTGCCATCCAGTCGCCCACAAAGAGCTTTCCAGCCATGGGGCCCGTTGGATCCACGCCATCGATCCAAATAAAGGGATTTAGGGCGCTTCCACCGAACGGGAGACCAAGGCGACCCTATGGGACCGCGATGCTGACCGGAACGCGGGGTACATTCGTCATGGTGAAGAATATGGTCGACGACGATAATAATGAGATAATGAGCGCCCGAAACCTCTAAAAGTTCCCTCCAAAACACGAGCGCGGCATGCCGAAAAATCGGGCGCGAATGTGCGGAAGCGCGCGCGAGAGGAGTTGGCTTCTTTCAAAGAGTACTGTAGATTGTGCCACTTTTTAGTTACTCGTGCGTATCGTACGTACGATAGGTACTGTACGATTAGGTCGCACTACATCTACACTAGCTAGCCTCTAATAAGCATCCAATGTAACGCTTTTGAAGGCGCTAGATCCCCGGAGTTACGCTTGAGGTACTCGCTGTATCTTGCAGTTTTGCCCAGCCCATCCAAGGCGGGTAAAGCTGCAACGTTTCAAGCTGCATGATTATTGCATCGCCTTCCTGCAGAGATTGAAAGGAGGAGCAAAAAAGGTTAGATTGACTGAAGCTATTCACAGCTCAGACCCGCATATAACGATATCGGACTCACAGAATGACTGCCGCCAACGCATCACAATCAGGAGCTTTAGAGCGCAACGCTTGGACAGAGATACCTGCTGCCGGGCCAAGCCGTTGTCGGAATAAGTGAGGATCAGTGTTTCGCTGCCCAAGCCATGCCGCTACTCCTCTCAGTATACATCTTGCAATCCCTCCCAGTTTGGAATCTATACCAATCGAGTCTTCTGCTCTGCCATTGTGCAGCTGTTCATATAAAAGGACGCGCTCCAGTTGAGCAACAATCTCGTCCACCGTCCAACGAACGTGATCCACCCTACCCACCGTCTGCCAAAGGCCACCAATGGGACTGGTAGACTCGTCTGAACTAGAGCCCCTGAGGTGGTTGGACCATATTTCTCCCACTTGCGCGTCGCGTGTGTCGTTGATGATACTCACATCCCGCGTCAGTCGATTGGACAACTCTTGACATTGAGCAAATAGTCGGCGCCAATCATCCAGCACTACCAGTCGACATTCAATCCTCAGCTCGTCCGTTACAATCAACAAGTCACTAGATGGCGTTTTCTTGTGAAGCTGCGACTGTTCGATCCACGTCGTTTGCAAGGTCCACAATTGATTCACGACTGGGGCCTGGATCCAGAGAGAACGAGTCAGCGACTTGACGGTCGTCACAGAACGCTGGTAGACGGCATTGCAGACAGTAGCTATCACCTCAAGGACAGTTTCAACGCTCCTTTGCGCCAGTACGGATCGATTTGCCCGAGCTGCACCCAAAGCAATGGCGGCAATGACTGGTACCGAGTCCAGCAACCGTGGTAGAGACTTTTCGTCGACACCCATATCGATCGAGTAGTCGACCACCGAAAGAGCGCCCATTGCCCGCAACCGTGACAATTTATCGGTTGGTCGTAGAAAAGAAATGAGCAAATCCCAGTCATGTTCGGCCAGCACGGCGCTCAGACGAAGTTCCGCCGTTTTGGCACGCGACGACTGCGAAATGGAATCCAAAAGCGACTCCCACACAACGACCCATTGTCGCTCTGTGGCCAAAACATTACTCGTGGCAAACTCTTGCGCAATGGATCGCCATTGGTTGACGTGGTTGGGTCGATTTTTGACTTTTCCCAGACGCCACAAGACACGAGCGAGTTCTTGGTTCAACGTGTCAAAATCGGTAGTAATGACAGCAGTTACGTCCAATGAAGCTTGTTCTGCACTCACAGTCTCCACAATCAATGGTGTTACGGTATCCAACTCTTGTATCAGCGAGGAACTCGTCAATCGATCGGGTTGCTCCAAAGAGTCGGGATTCTCGCTAGTTACTGGGCTGTTCGAAATTGTGACGGGCTTGAATGGTGCTGCCGTTTCTTGGTCCGATAGCTCCTCAATCAGCAAACGTCGAGGCTTGGTCGAGACCTCCGACAATCCAATTCCTTCCTCGGTGTCATTATCGTTTGCACTCACATCCAAGATCTGGAACAAAGGCGGCTGGACATGGTTGCTGCCTGCAGAAGACGCGCCGCCATCGTTGCTAGATGCGGCGACTACGTCGTTATCGACCATGAGAAACGGTGCATTCCTGTTGGGCTTGTCTTGCTCCAGATCCAACAAATAACTCGAGGAAAGAACAACCTTCTTCTTCTTCGGAGACGTTTTGACCTGGCTTCGTTGTTTGCGGGGAGCCGCCAAAAGGAAACCCCGCCGAAAGCCCCCACCAGAGGTATTAGCCTGTTTCTTTGGCTTTTTGGAGGAGTCCGTCATCGATCCTATGCACTCAATCTACTCCCACCAGACATTCTCTTTTCCATGGGAGATGGGAGATTCGAGATAGCACTGCTTCGCTCAAGTCGAGACACCCAAACTATGTATTTCGAGAAAGTATCAGTCGCAGCCTTGCCGATAATACATGCTCGTCATCGTCGTCGCTATTGGAATATTTGGTCGTCCGTTTTGTCGACGGCGTATCTAATCGAGTAAGGATAGGGCTACGGTAACCACCGTTGTCTCTTCTGTGAGCTGCTCGTGCTTTGCTAGAGTACGGTACGTATCGGTACTGTACAGGTAAAACTCTCTAAAGCCTCTACAGTAGCTAAAGCAAAACGATCCAAAGACTTCTCTTACTAGTAACATACTCTCGAGGAATCCATAGACAGAAGAGGTTATTGGTACTGTATTGGTGACTGCAACGCAAATCGTCTCTGCCTTCCCAGAAATCCTTCATGGTGGCTGTCATTTCTTGAGCTTCAATAGACAGCATTGCAACCCACACAGCCTCACGGATCGGGTGTGTGTCCAGCAAGGACCTGTGCCAGCTTGGAGCTATCGATGTTTTGTCCGCACAAGATTACACCTACAGACTTGCCGTCCAAGTGGGCCGTATTCAGCATTCGCTCTTGCATCAACGCGGCCAGCGGGGATGCTCCGGCTCCTTCCGCCACATTGTGTGTGGCCCGGAAATACAAGCGAATGGCTTCGGCAATCTCGTCATCAGTCACGGTAACAATCCGATCGGCACCCTCGGATATCAATTTCAAAGCATCTGGATGTCCCTCGCGGACCGCCATGCCGTCTGCAAACGTATCGGGCGGGTGCGGTGTGGCGATCACGTGGCCCGCTTGAACCGACAGCTTGACACCATCGGCCTTGTCGGACACGACACCAACAATCTTGGTACTCAAGCCCAAGGCGTCGCGGGCCGATATCAAGCCGCAAACGCCCGACCCCATGCCAATGGGAACGTAGACGGTATCCAGGTCGGGTTCAGCCGTAAACAGCTCCATTGCGTACGTGCCCACACCAGCGATAAGTTCCGGTGAAAACGAGGGAACAAAATGGAGTCTACCTTGAGCTTGCTCCACCAATTCTTGACAATAATGTCTGGCAGCATCAAAGTCCGCACCGTGTTCAATCAAGTTGGCTCCCAGCACTTTTATTGACTCATTCTTTTCGATGGCGTTACCATACGGAACCACAATGGTGCACGGCAAACCTGCAGCTCGACAAGCAAAGGCCAGACTCTGACCGTGATTACCCCGTGTTGCCGAGATCAAGCCTTCCACAGCCGCCGTCTTGTTGCTACCACTTTCTCGTTCGAGTAAAAGTTTCACATAATTGAGACCTCCACGGACTTTAAAGGCGCCAATCGGCGTATGATTCTCGTGCTTGACGACAACATCCATCTTTTTAGCAGTACCAACAACACCAGCGCCACCCATATTGTTCAAGGCCTGGGTCAGAACGGGCCAGCGATACTGTGGCGTCGGGGGCATGTGGGGTGCAATGGCCTTGGCCGCTTGTCGCAACGCCTCTAACGATGCTTTCATGGATGTCATGGTCTCGCTTATTGTGACAGCAGTTGGTATCTATTCATACACCTGCAGTATCCAGTCCAGACGTGCCTCAGGGTATCTTGAATCTTCATTCGGATCGATCCATGCATCACATCAACATCAATCGCTCTGTCGTTTTTATGTTCTAGGGTGTTCCTCGGTTCCATATCTGGTACCATTACAGCGTTTCCTACGTTGTGTTTGGTCAAAGCGGAAGAACCGCAAGGGTCAATCCAAAACACCATAGCCAATCCTTGCTCCCGTCCCATGCATGCCTGTATCCCAAGTTATGGTCCCGTACCTAACAGATTACCTGTACGGTGTTATAATGTGCGTGTGTCGTATTTTCGAGCAGTCTAAGTATTTCAGAAATTAGCGAAATGAGAACTATGTATACTTGGACTGTACCTGGTACGGTATTTGTACTCTTTATGCTCTCGTACGTACAAAAATACAAAGACTTTTTATTCTTTATTCCCTCCAGTGATACAGTAGTCATGCTATGCTCTAATCGGCTTTCTAGTCATGCTCTAATCGGCTTTCTGCACTAAACCAATCGCCAGACCAGCGCGTCCACGTACATGCCCACCACCTGATGGATCTCTCTTTACCCTACAGCAGCCCCATAGAACAGGGGACCATGCGTCCAGAGGCAGCCAAGTCCAAGCGGAATGGCACTCGCTTTGGTAAACTTTTTGCGAGGAAAGCAATGCTGCGACGTACATTCTTGCCAGAACCCAACAACGCCATTCCAGTGGTACTCGGAATTCTTCCCATTCTTCTCAAGGAGAACACGCATCAGGGCTCTTTGCGACGGGGAAACCTAGCGGTCGCGTCTTTTCGCCGGGGCATGCCACAGAAAAGAGATAACTCGACTCCTTTGAGAAAAGAACGATCGGTGGTGCATCTAAACACGATAGGGACCTCCCGGACCTTTGATGATACCGAGTTCATTAAAGAAAGTGCATGCCTAATTCAACCATCAGAAAACCCAGAGGCGCAATGGGAGGACCCTATGCAATCGATCTCAGCTCTAGTCCGCCAGCTTGGATCATGATGAAGGGGAAGCAGAGACATCTCGTAAACGGGAAAGGACACCTCTGACTTTCAAGATTGATGCTGGTTCTCATGAGGGATCTGACGTGAAAGAAATTCGCAAGCCACAAGTGCAGGAGGACGAACACGGTCCAGGCACTGCATACACCCCATCGCACTCATACTTGTTCGACGGACTGGATATTGCAGAACTTTGCTTATTCGAAAAGCCACAGCAGACACGCTCGAGCAGCTTGTTAGCGCCGACAAGCTCCTCCAAGGCGTCACCTAGAATAAGAGAAGCTGTCCAACAAGCTCAACGAGCCGAAACGGTCAGTGCTATTCACAACGCGGTATTGTCGAATTGGGAGACCGCCATGATGGAGGAGGAAAACGAAATGATGGCACTAGCACTAGAACGAAGCTTACACGATGCAACGAGATCCACTCACGGTCGGCCCCAGAGGATGTCATCAAGTCGGATAGAATCAAACGGGTTAACTCGTCAGCAGAGTCGAGTTCCATCGCATCCGTCCGAAAGACAGAAAGTTCGTCGGACCCAGAGTTGCCATTTCAGTAAATGGGGTAAAACTGACTCATTTCTAGAGGATGCTGTTGACGAGAACGACAAGGAAGATGAACGAACTATTCAAATGCGAGGAAGGAGCAGCTTTCAAGAGAGGTAGCCCCGAGACTGACGATGCCAAGAGTTTACGCATGGAAAGAGAGATGGTGGCAGCTGTATTGCAACGATCGCTACAGGAGTCTTAGTTTTGAATTCGACATCCTTGTAGATCGTAAGAGCATAAACGGGGAGCGAAGGTTGCTTAAACGGAATAGAGCAATAAGGCTTATTTAACTTTCTCCAGACTCTTCAGTCTTATCGTCATCAAGGTCCGATGTATGTCTCGCTCTAGACGATTGCGCCAAAGAGCCCTTGCGTGGCTTACGCGTCGACTGAATGAAAGAATTGTACGCCTTGTTCCCAACGCGTACAGAACAGTGGTCAGTGACTTCCAGTCCCAACCTTTCAGCATTTGCCACTCCGTCCAGATCTGCATCATGCTTGGTACGGATTTCGTTGTTGGGACCAACCACTGAATTCTGATCTCGTCTTGCCCAATCTTGAGTCCTTGATGCGTTCATTCGAAAGCCAGCAGCCGGAGGAATCTCTCCCGTTTCCTCCCGAGAGTGTCGCATTCGTGGTGGACTCGCACCCGCTCGCCCACTCTTCTCGGCATCCCACTCGACACGCGTCAAGGTTCGCACATTGCCTTGTCTCCGGCGTGCCGCGATACCTTCTCGGTGTTGACTCTCTTCTTCTTCCTGCATCTGTAGTGCCAGCTGAAGGGATTGGAGCTCTTCGGCTATATCTGCTTCACGCACAGCTCGTTCAATGGTTGCTGCATCAAAACTGGAAATTGAAGTACCGTGTGCAGCCAGGGACGCCCGTTTGCTATTCAGTTCTTCACCGTCTGCCTCGGCTTGTTCCACATTACCAGATTCGTGCAAGGCTTGCTGAATCTGTCGCAGTTCTTCTTCCGTCAAGTGGTCCTCGGCACCCTTCCAATCATACTTGTTTGACACCGAACTTACAATCGCAATTGCAGCCGGTACCGGCGGAGGTACCTCACTCGACGCCACCGCACCAGCTGCTATCTCGGAACCACCCCTCTTGTCAGCTGGTGACGATCCACAGTCGGCTTCGCACAAGGTTCGCTCAATCTCCACTAATTCTTGAGAGGACAGATGCGTGGCGACTTCCTCCAAACACGCCAGTCTCTTCTTGCTAGTTTTTTGAAATGTTTCATTGTTGGAAGAGATACCACCCGCAACAGGCAAGGTCGCAACGCTCGAACGAGAGGGACAAACTAATGATCGGCATTCAGGATCCAGTCGCGTCCGAATTGCGCACATGATTGCTTCGGGTGTTGTAACAAAAGGTGGAGCGGAAGTGCTATGCAAAACCGACCCCCCCTCGTCAACTGGCTCCACGAGTTGCGGCGTTCGTGTTGGTGAATCCGGATCCAAATCAAACATGTCTTCATGGGTATCGGTTGTAGTTTGGGGATCGACAGGATCGAGGTCAAACATTGTATTGAGATCATCTTCGTCAATGGCTTCATGATCGATAGAGAGGGGATTAGAAACGGTGGAACTTTTTTGAGAGAGGAGCGATCTTTGAGACATTTGCTGTAGATAACTTTCCAACACGTCTGGTCGTTGCCGCCCAAATCTACCCGTGCTGGCGTTCTTCAACGAGGGCCGTAGGGGTAGGTGCGCAGCAGAGCTCCAGCTTCTACAATTGCTATCCTCAGCTTCATTGAGTCTCCTACTCGAAAGTGATCGTCCCTCAAGTAGGGATGATCTGCCCACATTCTCCAGTAATTGTCGGCTCGAAAGAGATCGCACAGCACTAGGGGAGTGAGCCAACGGCGATCTACCTGCACCCTCCACCAATTCGCTGCTCGAAAGAGATCGCACCGTAGTGGCAGATGGACTATCGACCACGAGTTCTTTCCGCTTCTTGTCAACTGGGACGCTCTTGGCAACGGCCGAATCTAGACTAAAGTCTGAAAACTGGCTCGCCTTGACGCTGTCATTCATCGATCGTTCCATGGCGAGTCGAATCATTTCTTCTTCCTGAGCGAGTTCCACAAACCTCAAGTCATCCAAAGCTGCTTGAGCAGTAGCAGCAGCAGCGTATCCCCCGTCTCCTTGCCTTTCCCGGCCTTGTTCTTTCATAATATCTCTCAAACTCTGGGAGGCATTGCGTGGTCGACGAAGGGAGGTAGAACTATGATTGTGTGGCGAAGACGCCCATGGGCCTTGCCGTGGAGCCGGTCGTGTCGTGACCGGTGGCGGTGGAGTCTCGTCTATCCTGAGACTTGACGCGTCGAGACTGGTGGTCGAATCATCCCGATCTAATACGACGGTTGGCTTGTTTCTTGACGTCGCCAAAGATGTAGCAGAGTCCGCCTTTGGTCTCATTGCAGTGTTGTTCCTCGTCGACTGCCGTTCGCGCGGTTGGTCGCTACTACTGCCCGATTCGGAATGGTCCATGGTAAAGAGCCTTTTTTCGTACTAACACTACACTACGTTCCTTGGCTTTTCTCAGAGGTGTTGACTACTCTCGTCTTGGCGTCAAGAAAAGATTGCGGCAGAATGAATAGCGCTGCTATTGACAACATGTGCTGGCAAAAGGCAAAAGGCGAACAGAAAAGAACAAAACGGGCGTTTTCGAGCAAACAAAAACTTCCCGTTCTGTTTACCTAATGAATTGTGCTTAAACAAAACATGTCACAGCTGGCCTCGATCGTGAAACTCTACACGTTAAATATGAGAAAAATACTTATTAGGATCATCCGTGGCAGGTCATTATTGCTATTAAATAATGACAGGACTCGGGAAAGGCTGACGCTCCAGAGCCACGTTTCAGAAGAAATTCTACACGAACGATCGAAGATGCATGACGATGACGTTTGTCCGTTTCGGTAAATCCTCCTGATGACTACACGTATTTCCATGCGAAGATCTTACACTCTCACAGCATTGACCATTGCAGCAAGAGGCAAGAGTGCGACCACAGAGAACAGAGAAGATAAAAGCGCAAACACAATAGTAACCTCGCTACCATACAGCTATACTACTTTAATTTCACGACCTCCTATAATATAATGTCGCCCCTCCAACCAAGATGCATCGCTTGTTTGCTTTCGCTCCTGCTCCTCGGCCCGACGGTCGTTGCACTGGCCGCAGGGAGTATGCCTCCATTTACAAGTAGTTACACAGCCGATCACTTGCCGCTAGCCAAAGAGGCCATGACTTACTTTGACGCCAGCTCGGATCCCTTTCACGCCGTTCAAACGTCCGTCGAAATGCTGAATGACGCCGGGTTTGTCCAATTGGCCGACGCAGAACCTTATCAAGGCAACCTCCAACCAGGAGGCAAGTACTATTTTACTCGGAACAAGTCCACTCTAGTAGCCTTTACCGTCGGTAACAAGTACGTGTCTGGCAACGGCTTTTGTATCATCGGTGGTCACACGGATTCTCCAAATCTCCGCGTCAAACCGCGGTCCAAGCGCACCGCGTCTGGATGTTTACAGATTGGAGTGGAATGTTATGGTGGTGGATTGTGGCACACTTGGTTTGATCGTGATTTGGGTATTTCGGGACGAGTGCTGGTGCGCAATAGCGATACCGACAAGATTGAACAAAACCTGGTCAAGATAGATCGGGCCTTGCTCCGGATATCAAATCTTGCGATTCACTTGCAATCGGCCGAGGAACGCAAAGGCTTCACCTTTAACAAGGAAGATCATCTCAGTCCGATTCTGGCTCTGGAAGCCAAGAAAGCCTTGACTGGAAAAGGTGATAAACCGGCCAAAAGTGAATATACCAAGGACGGATGGTCCGAATACCAAGAACCCGCCTTGCTGCAGTTGTTAGCGACCGAGCTGGACGTGACTCTTGAATCCATTGTCGACTTTGAATTGAGCCTCTTTGATGTACAAAAAGCTGCTTTGGGTGGAGTTTTTTCCGAGTTTGTGCATTCGGCGCGACTCGATAACTTGGCCAGTTGTTTTCTCGCCGTCAAGGCCTTGGTGGATCACGTCAACGAAGGACTGTTGGTTAACGACGAGGACATTTCCATGGTGGTTTTGTATGATCACGAAGAAGTGGGAAGTAGCTCTGCCGTTGGAGCTGGCTCTCCAATCATGGGAGAAGCCGTCCGTCGTATTTCATTTGCTCTAGACATCAGCGGAACCACCAATGCGGACGTGTACGATTCTTGCGTGCGCAAGAGTTTCGTCTTGAGCTCGGACCAAGCACACGCGGTGCATCCCAACTATGCTAGCAAACACGAAAAGAATCATCAACCCAAAATGAACCAAGGCATGGTCATCAAACGCAATTCCAACCAACGCTACGCTACCACACCAGTCACGGGTGTGTTGATTCGCGAAATTGCGCGACAAGCTGGGCTACCCCCGGTCCAAGAATTCATTGTCCGACAAGACTGTGGATGCGGGTCGACGATTGGTCCCATTATAAGTTCGGCCACGGGAATTCGAGCCATTGACATGGTACGTATATGTGGCGTGCATTCCAAACAACTGTCCTCTACGCTCTCTCACACAAACAAATGCTCTTTTTCTATTTTCAGGGATGTCCCCAACTGTCCATGCATTCCATTAGAGAAACCATGGGTGTTTGCGACTTGACCAGTGGACTCGACCTGTTCAAGGCATTCTTCAAACACTTTCGCCAAGTAGACTCAATGGTGGAGCAGTAAGTATTGACCACTTTGCTTGCTTGTAATTTCTCTTACGCTAAGTTGTTATTGCTATTGACTTGAGTAGTTCGAAGATAGCTAAATAACGTACTGTATTACAAGTCCACGGTCCACGGTACCATTTAGCTCTATCTCTTGTGCTTTCCGTACCGGTACTGTAGAGCCTCTGCTCTAGTCTACGAGCACCGGTACCGTACTAGACGCAGGTAGCATTATTCTCTGCTGAAAAGGCGATAGTGTGGACAGACAGACTGTTTACCCAAGAGTACTAAAATATCCTGCACGCGCATGCCGCATGCCACACGCGCCAATCAATCGTTCCGTTTCAAACGGGCACTGCTGACTACTGAAACTGACCGTGCTCGTCACGCACATCATCACCACCATTCTTCCCGATCCTTCCACAACAGCGAACGAGACGACTTTGAGCACCCTACAGCGAAGCATACACACAATCCTCACCCCACCCCACCCCACCCCTCCCGCCCTTGCACCCAAGAAGCGCATCAGCAAGCAAGAAAGAAGCAAGTCGAGTCGTGTCCTCGCCCATTGCTTTCATTCGTATCGATCGAATTCTTTTTTCTGTTCCATTCACGAGAATGCCTGCTTCATCAACAACAACCGCCCACTGTCCGTACGCTGTCGCTCTGCAGGACGATGCGAGTACTAGCGATCACAGTGCCGACGAGCGCGACGACTTGATGATCACGGCCGTCAAGAGCTGCCCGGCCTTTGAAGAAGGCCAGTGTCCCTTCAAGGACACGCAAAAGGTCAAGGAAACGCTGGCCAAGATTCCGCCGTCGCACTTTGAGCCGACGGGCAAGTTTTACCAGGTCGTGAGAGGACTGCACGAGATGCAAGCGCAGATTCAAGAGAATACCGATTCCCATTATCACCTGCCGGGAGGTTGCCCGGTCCAACCGGCCATGCAACGCGAGTATGTCTCCTTTACTCAAGCCATGGAGAGCTGGTCGCTGGCTGCTATTATGGCGCGATTGGCCAAGGAACAAGGATTGGTGGAAGACGAGAGTGATCATGGCGACGAGCAAGACATTATTGAGGGGCTCGCACCTACTGTCGCTGTTGCACCTGTCGCTGTTGCACCAGTCGCTGTCAGCAGCACGCGTCCGAGTTTGGCACACGCCTTGAAAGTTGGCACGGCCGTGTCGCACCAAGCGGCTGAAGACGTTCACTTTGTGTCCAACTTTATTCAAGGCAAGATCGATCGCGAACTCTACGGCAAACTCGTTGTCATGCTTTATCACGTCTACGACAAGCTGGAAGCGTGCCTCGATCAGGCCGGGCCCGTGCATTTTCCCACGTTGCATTTCCCTGTCGAGTTAGGACGTACCGCCACCCTGGAAGAAGACATGGACTTTTGGCACGGTGGCATGGTGCACGAGAAGAGTCCCGCCGTGCAAGACTATATTGATCGCTTGGAGTATTTGACGACGCATGATCCGCTCTTGTTATTGGCGCATTCGTATACACGGTATCTGGGAGACTTGTCGGGTGGCAAAATTTTAGCACGCGTGGCTCGACGGGCACTGGTGCTACAGGCGGATGGTTTGGCGTTTTACGAGTTTGCCAACATCGCGTCTCCGAAACTTTTCAAAGACATGTACCGAAACGCCATGGATGAGATGCCGTTGACAGAGGAGCAAGTGGTCAAGCTGGTTGCGGAGGCAAATGTCTCATTCTTGTTGAATATGCGCTTGTTTGAAGAGCTGGATGTGATTGCCAATGTGCCCGGTGCGAGTGTTCGACCGTTGAAGGAAGTCATGGATTACGCCAATGGCAATGTTGCAGCAGTAGCTCTCTCGGAAAAAGAGGCGGAATGCCCCTTTTTGGTTGGCAAGCAAGATAAAAAGGGTGCAGCAACCCCATCAGCTGGGGGCTCAGCAAAGGTGGTGGAAGGTGCCAAGCGATGCCCGTGGCCCTTTATTTTGATGCACGATCCGATGGAAGGCCTGCGAGACTGGCAGACTTGGGCTGCGTTGGGATTGCTCTTGTGCGGAGTCTGGACACTGGTTGTCAACCGAACGACTGTCCAATCTTAAACAAGCGACTCGCATACCGGCACAACTAAATACATACACACGGAAAACACAAACGATTGACACTACACGAGAAGACTGAATGAAAGAAAAATACTATTGACTTAGTTGGCACATTGATACAATTTTATTAGGCTAGTTTACTGCTTTACATTCTAGATAGTTCTACTCTAGAGTACATGAACAAAAGCGAGCTCGTGGTTCGAAGCTCTCGATTCAGCATCAAGACAAGAGTCTGTAAAGAAAGAAATAAGCAGCAAACGGTTAGCAACGGATGGACGCACACAATCGACAAAAAGACAGGCCGATACCTCCAAGCACAGCCGGCACACTGACGGGGACATCAGGGTATATTAAAGTTAAAAAAATCTTCACTGTAGAAATCAGATGCCAGTAGTCATAAAAGCATCAAGATTTTGTCATCAACTGTCCCCGTCATGTGTGTGTGCTTTTCACGTTTCGTTTTTCCATCAGACAGTACGAATAACAACAGTTGTCTTCTCATGACGCCGAAGCGTTCTGAAGGTGTCCTAAGATATGGAGTCTTCATCTGGAAAAACAAGAACGGAATGTACTCTTTTGCCTTAACGCTGCTGTCCTTACAAGCATTCAGAGCCACACCGAGACCTCCACGCACCCATCCATATAATCCACTCAGCATTACAAGGCCTCAAGGGCAGAGTCTACATGCAATATTCAGGCTCATTATATCAGATTTGTTACATTCATCGTGGCATGATGGGTGGTGGTGCGGCATCTCTTATATGTGTGCTTGCGTATGGTTGGCTCGTGGTGCAGTAGATAACAAGGACTCCGCGCGCAACTCAAAGGGTCTACTGACTCGAGGCAAACAAAAGAACGAATGAGTCTGTGCTTACCTTGTTGGTTGGCTCTGGCTTTCGCCCTCGGCGGTGTCGTAACTGTATGGATTTCGCAGTAGCATGGATACAGGGTCATCCCCTGATGGCGACTCCAAAGGCACACGCCATGTTGCGGCTACATGTCTACTTGTCTACTTGTGAGTAGCAAGCTACCGAGCGTCAAGACGCATGATAGTCCTGTTTCAAGGTGTGACAAGCGGTACCGTACATCGGGTGGCTCTCCAGAGTCCGGTTAGGTTTCTGTGGTGGTCTGTGGTGCATCCGATAGTTTTGGCGCGAACCCAAAGATCGAATCCGAGAAACGCTCGATTTCCAAAGATTGAAGATCGTAAATCGCAACCATCAACCATCAACCATCTCGGCCAGGGCTCCATGGGATTCGCATCACCTGTTGCTCGTTTATACCCACTTCACTTCCTTCCCGCCCTCCTAGCTCTTTGCCTGTTATCCACGACAGCAGCGCTTGCTGGATCCTTGGATAATACGAGAATGTCGAACAACAACAAGATGATTGTCGCGACGCGCTTGCACTTGGGTCAATCAGCCGTTCCTCCGACAGATTTGGACGCCAAGGTGGCTGGATTCCATCAGTTCTGCAGCCAATCCTGTCCCGAGGGTACATTAGCTGTCTTGGCGGTCGACGCCACACCCAAGATTCCTGGTTATAATCTCGTCGACGCCGTCCAAGCTGCTTGCGATAAGGCCTGTGCCTGTGCATTATCCTCGTCTACCTCCACCAAAACGAAAACAACGACTCTCACGGTCCTTCCAGTGACACCCTGGGGAAAATTTGTGCCCGCTCTCAATGCCTTGGTCCAGTACGCGGCCAGTCAAACGGATTGTGGCAAAATTTTGTTTTGTTCCGCTGAAACTACCGCCACGACAGGGGCTGTGAGCAGTTTGCAAGCGGCCTTGCAAGCCGACACTTTGGTCGCGGGAGCGCTCTTGCCGGGGCACGACTACAAGGATTTCACTACCAGTCCTCAATCATTGAATGGACGCACGTCTCCTTGGAACACGTTGGCGCTTTGGGATTTGCGCAAGTTGGCACTGACGGGCTTTTTGCTCGTTAGTGACGGATTATTGACGGACGATGCGACGGATCCATCGTACGGCATTGAAGAAGTTGCGGCGACTGCTTTATTGCAAAATTTATTGGGTCCCGATGAGACTAAATCCAAGCTTGTCAAGGTGCCGGGCATTGAATGGGATGTTGGTAATTTTGACGATCCGGAGAGAGCAGCGTGGCAAGCCGAGAAAATGAAATCCAAAGGTTCCCGGGCAGCGCGACAACTAGAGTTGACTGGTCTCTCGGGATTTGTCTATCACTGTTGACCATGGAAAATGGTAGATGATCCATTCGTATAGCGGGTATACAGGCTTGTGGAGACTATGTTAGCTACGACTACAAAGGAAGAAGACTCCAGTGAGATAGAGCCAGTAGCGAAGGCTCTGTTGAGATAGATATAATAAACTTGAAACATTAGCTGCTTGCTATCGTGTATGTACCAAGTAGTACTGGTAACGCTAGGTAAAGATCTAGCTTGCGATGCCGTTACCGCTACCAGTACCAGGGGTACCGGGACACTGTATCATGAGGGAACAAGCTTGAAGAACGAGGTCGTCTTCTCACAACGGTCCTGAGTCCTTAGGGTTATTCGTCCGGGTGACGTGGCCGGGTTATGTTTCATTTTTTCTACGCCACCCAACGCTACGCACGAACACGAACGTTGCTTCTGTGAGCCATCGAAAGGCCAGGCGCAAAAGAAGCCGCGGTCATATATTTTTGCCAGCTTTAGAGAAGAGGTAAGCTTTGTTAACCATGGATTATGGTCGCGGCCAAGAGAGTTCTTGCAAGCTAGAGACATTATACGATGGATAAGTGCTAATTACGGTGTGATTGAGACTTTTCGCGAAAGCACGAGCTTTCAGAATCCTATTCGAGCGCACTGTACCTTTCCCGGGTTCTGTGTGCGATTGGTGCTTCGCTACCTCTTTTTTTACCCAT
>Ga0307981_1002099_pt1 | contig 16671 bp, 15 predicted proteins | sample OrgLakmetagen987_FD_201849 | JGI IMG/M metagenome (GOLD analysis project Ga0307981, IMG submission 201849) | Saline water microbial communities from Organic Lake, Antarctica - #987 | ecosystem: Environmental > Aquatic > Non-marine Saline and Alkaline > Saline | place: Antarctica: Organic Lake... | reverse complement strand
TTGCCCGAAAACCGGTGCCCACTTTTCGGCTTGCGCTTTGTCTTGACGCGCAAGGTTGCCCGAAAACCGGTGCCCACTTTTCGGCTTGCGCTTTGTCTTGACGCGCAAGGTTGCCCGAAAACCGGTGCCCACTTTTCGGCTTGCGCTTTGTCTTGACGCGCAAGGTTGCCCGAAAACCGGTGCCCACTTTTCGGCTTGCGCTTTGTCTTGATGCGCAAGGTTGTCCGAAAACCGGTGCCCACTTTTCGGCTTGCGCTTTGTCTTGACGCGCAAGGTTTCCCGAAAACTGGTGCCCACTTTTCGGCTTGCGCTTACCGCCGGTGCGTCGCCGCGATGCGCGATATTTCCTCGTAGATCCCTGCAAGGATGTTGAGGCTGTGGCCCGCCTCGCGTAGCCGGGTGTCGAACCGGGGCAGGCTTCTGATCTGCTCGATCAACAGGCGTTTGCGGATCGCGCCGTAATCGTCGGTCACCTGACGACCTTTGTCCGTGGCACTATAGGTGACGCCCGTTCGGCCTGATCCCTGCTTTTCCACGAACCCCTCCGCCACCAGCTTGCGCATGGAATACTGGATGTTGGGAATGTCGTCGCGGTTGGTAAGCCGGGCCAGTTCCTTGATGCTTTTGGCACGGTCGTTCATGCGCACGATATGCATCAGTGCGTTTTCCGGCCCGCTGGCGCGGGCGTCACTGACCGAGGCCAGACATTCCGTCTGCCAGCGCCCGAACGCCTCATAGCACCGCATCAGCGCGAATTCGAGTTCGGTGCAGATCACTTCGCTATCGCTTTGCGACAGATGCCAGCGATAGTCTAGATCGTGAGAGTCTTTGGGTTTGGGTATATCTGTGTCGTTGGTCATGAAGCGCCCATGTTGTTCCGCCAGATAGGCTTAGCACGATTTCGTTTGACGCACAGCCATTTTTGGGTAGAGTTTGTGATTAAAAATAGGATGTAAATTCTATTTTATGATCCAAAAGTCAATCCAACAAGGGAAATGCCAATGTCCACCAACATGATGAAAGACAAGACCGGGTTCAAACTGGGCACGTTTTCGTCCAATTGCTCTTCGGGGATGACCGTCACCAAATCGCCCGACCGCTGGGTCAACAGCTGGGACAACAACCTCAAACTGGGCCGGATGCTGGACGATGCGGGCATTGATTTCATGCTGCCCATCGCGCGCTGGATCGGCTATGGCGGCGAGACGGATTTTCACGGCGGCGTGCTGGAAAGCGTCACATGGGCCACGGCTTTGCTGGCCTCCACCAAGAATATCAGCGTGTTTGCCACGATCCACACGGCGGCCAACAATCCCGTCGTGGTGGCCAAGCAACTGGCGACCATGGACCAGATCGGGCGGGGCCGCGCGGGGCTGAACGTCGTGGCGGGCTGGAACAAACCCGAATACGAGGCGCTGGGGCTGACGCTGCCCGACGACCACGAGACGCGCTACGGCTATGCGCAGGAATGGTTGGACGTGGTGCAGAAACTGTGGACATCGCAGGAATATTTCGACTGGGACGGCACGTATTTCCACCTCAAACATGTGGCGGGTGACCCCAAACCCTTTGACGGGCGCCCCCCCATCCTGAATGCGGCAGGGTCGGAAACTGGCCGCGCCTTTGCCACCGACAATGCCGATTATCTCTTTACGCCCGCGATTGATCTGACACGCTCGGTGGACGAGCTCAAAGAGCTCAAGTCGCTGGCCCAATCCAAAGGCCGCGAAGTCGGCGTGCTGACCTTTGCCCACGTGATCTGCCGCGAAACCGAAGCCGAGGCGACCGCGCTGCGCGACCGGCTGATGGGCGATCTGGCGGATTGGGAGGCGGTGGACAACCTCGTGAACCTGCAATTCGCCCATGCGCAATCGTTTCCGCATGATCTGCTGGCCCAGATCAAGAACCTCTTTGCGATGGGCCACGGGGGCTTTCCGCTGGTGGGCACGCCGCGACAGGTGGCCGACGGCATCATCACCCTGCACAAGACCGGGTTTGCGGGCACCACGCTGTCGTTCGTCGATTACGTCGAGGAATTCCCCTATTTCCGCGACAATGTTCTGCCGCTTCTGGCTGAAGCGGGCATTCGGTAGGACCCGTTTTGCGGGCCTCTTGGCCAGCGCGGGTCTCAAGGCTATGTCTTGGGGCATGACACATCAGATTTCCCCGTTCCGACCGGCCCGCGCATGAGTCTCCTGGTGCTCAGCCCCGACACGGTCTGGAACCCCGGCGCGCTGGATATTCGGTCTGCGCCAAGGCAATTGGCGGACCGGATCGCCATTCTGCCACGTCGCGAGGCGGGCATGGCTCTGGTCCTGCGCGCGTTCTTCGAGAACCAGATGATGCGCTATATCGCGGCGCTCTTGCCGTTCATCATCGCGATGTTCGTCTGGCCGGATCTGGCCTTGCCGATCTCGCAGGCGCCGGTGCCGATGCTGATCGTGATCGCCTTCGTCGAGATGCGGGTGCTGCGGCTGCCCGCACACAAACGCGACGCCGTCACGACCGAGGCCGCCGCCGCGCGCACGCTCGATCTGCTGGTCCACCGGGCGCGCCAGATCCTGACGCGCATCGCCGCCGAACGCGGCATCACCAGCGGGGAATTGTATCTGGCCATCGACCAGTCGGAACTGGCCAAGGTGGCGCCGCTGACGGTCGTTTCGGTGCAGACCAGCGAGGGCAAATCGCGGTTGATGGCGCTGAACGCCGACGAACGCCAGATGATCCGCGACATGCTGTTCGACGCGGATCTGACCGAGCATGCCTTGCAGGCCGCCAACCTGCGCGGGGATAAATTCCATCGCGTCGTCACGTTCGAAGCCCGCGCCGTGACCGGCCATGCGCGCCTTGCGGCGCTGCTGCAACGGGCCGCCCCGACCGAAACCTTGGCGGCGGGCACCGCATGAGCCTCAACGCGCGCTCGGTTTCGGCGGGCGAGGCGCTGCGCGTGCTAGAGGCCGGATGGCAGGCGCAAAAATCAGGCACGCTCACCGCGTCGTGGATGCTGCACGGACGCCCCGGCGTGGGCAAGACGGAGATCATCCGCCAGTTGGCAGACCGCATCGGCGCGCAGCTCTTCGACATTCGCCTCACCACGATCGAGCCTCAGGATCTGCGCGGTCTGCCCTATTACGACCACGCCACGCAGCGCACGATCTGGTATCGGCCCGAGGATCTGCCCGACGATCCCGCACAGCCTGCGGTGCTCTTTCTGGACGAGCTGACCGCCGCCTCGCCCTATCTGCAACCCACTGTCTACGGCCTGCTGCAGGAACGCCGCGTGGGCAGGCATCTGCTGCCAGATGCCGTGTTCATCGTGGCGGCGGGCAACGGCGTCGAGGACGGCGCGGTCGCCTACGAGATGGGCACGGCGCTGTCGGACCGGCTCATTCACATGCAGGTCGTCGCCGATCCGGTGCAATGGCTGGAGCATTATGCGATCACGCGGTCGCTGCACCCGGCGGTCACGGCCTTTCTGCGCAGCCGCCCCGATCTGCTCGACACCACCGAAGAGACGCTCAAACGCGCCGAGACCATCGCCTGCACGCCCCGGTCCTGGGAGCGGGTCAGCGACATCATGGGCGCCGTGACCGACAAACCGCTGCGCCATACCATGATTGCGGGCACAATCGGCCTTGCGGCGGCGGCGGAATTCGCCCGCGTCGCCGATGAGCTGGACGCGCAGGTCACCATCGACGAGATGCTGGAGGCGGACCGCGCGACGCGCCGGGCGCTTTATCCCCAAACCGTCAACGGGTTGGTCGGGCTGATCTACGGTCTGGTCGCGCGGGCGGATGCCGCGACCTTGCCGCGTATCATCGAGGTGCTGGCGGACATCCGCAAGCTGGAGGCGCGGGCAGGGCTGCCGCTGGCCGAACTGACGGGCTTTGGGTTTGAATTGCTGATCCGCAAGGCGCTGGCCGACGGTTTGCAAGAGGCGTTTCGCACATCGAGCGCCTATGCGGATTACGCAGGCGACCGCGCCGATCTGGGGCTGACCTGACCCGTCCGGGTGCCCATAGCAAAAGGGCGCGCGCCGCCCTTGCACATCTGCCCGAGATCGACCCGGCGATCGCCGCGCTGTCGCTGTGGTGCCTGCACCGCGACGGGCAGGGCCAGACCAGGACCGTCGACGACATGATCCTTTACGGGCCGGATTTCGAGACGCTTCCGTTGCCGCAACAGGTCGGCATCGCGGCGCATCACGTGCTGCATGTCGCCTTGCGCCACGGCGCGCGGCAAGCGGCGATGGCGGCGCGTCACCCGGATGATTTCGCGAGCGATCTTTACGGTCTTGCCACCGATGCGCTGGTCAACGAGGCGCTGGTGCAGGGCGGTCATGCGCTGCCGCGCCCCGCGGTGCTGGTGTCGGCGTTGCTGGCCGTCACCGGGGCGGAGCGCAAGACGCCGCAGGATCTGCTGGCGCACTGGGATGCGGACCGGCTCTATCTGGCGCTGGCACAAGGCGACGGGGGGGCGCTGCGCCGACAGGCGGCGGGGGATTACGCACGCGCGCAGGCGTTCCAGCCCGATCTCGAGGGGCAGCGCGGGGCCGATGACGAGGCCGACGCAGAGGTCTGGTCATCGCGGGTCACTCAGGCGCTGGCGGCGGGCCGCGCGGCGGGCACCGGCATCGGCGCGGCGCTGGCGCGATTCGGCGACATGCCAGAAAGTCAGATCCCGTGGGAGCGGGTGTTGCGGCGTCTTATGACCCATGCGCTGAACCCCGAGCCGCGCCAAAGCCACCGTCGCCCCGCCAATTCGTGGATCGCGCGCGAGGCGGCGGCACAGGCCACGAATGGCCCCGTCCCGGTGTTCGAGCCGGGGCGCAGCCGCGATGCCCGTCAGCCCCGGATCGTGGCGGCGATAGATACGTCGAGCTCGATCACCGACCGGCAGCTCGATCTGATGGCCGCCGAGGCGCTGTCGCTGTCGCGCAGGCTGCGGGCCGAGGTGCATGTGCTGGGCTTCGACACCGAGGTCCACAGCCGGATGCGGCTGGAGGCGGGGGCGGGCAGCCTCGCGGCGCTGCATGACATGACGCTGCGCAGGGGTGGCGGCACCGCCTTTGGCGACGTGATCGCAGAGGCCGCACGCCTTGCGCCATCGGTGCTGGTGATCCTGACCGATCTGGACGGGCCTGCCGGACGGCCTCCGCGCTTTCCGGTGATCTGGGCAGTGCCCGCGCGCACCCCTCCCAAAGCACCCTTCGGTCAGGTCGTGGCGCTCAGAGACTGAGCGATCCGATGGCTCTCCGGCCCCCGCGCGCGGACCCGATCTCGCTGGGGCAGTGCCCGGCGTTGTCGCGCATGACGGGCACCGAACGGGCCGTCAGGGAATGATCCGGGTGTATTTCACCCCCTCGAGCGTGGCGCCCAGGCGCAGCCCGGCCTGACCGAAGATCACCGCAATGATCGGGGCCAGCGACGTGGTCGTCTCGGCGGCCAGCGTCTCGCCTCCATCGGGGATCGCGTATTTGATGTTGGCCCCCGCGGCCCAGCCCTGCGAGCGGCGGAAATTCAGCAAGGCGTCATCGGTCATGAAAAAGAGCACATGCGCATATTGCTGCGCGCCAATCTGAAAACCGCCCGATCCCTTGACCAGCGAATAATAATCCACCGTCACACCGCCCACCCGCAGCACACCGCGCCCGTAGGCACCGCCCAGACCCAGACCCGCCTCGGTCACCAGAGGCATCACCAGAATGCCCGTGCTCTTGGCTTCCAGACTGCGGGTGTTGGGATAGCGGTCGAACATCTGACGCAGCGTGGCGTCGGCGCGGGCGTCAATGGTCTGCCCGCCGGTGCTGCCGATGCCGTTGCCGCAGGCGGCCAGCAGCGATGTGCCCGCGCAGGCCAGCGCAAAGCCACGCCGGGTCATCGTCGGCGGTGACGGCTGGGCCAGTGACGGCTGGGCCAGTGACGGCTGGGCCAGTGAAGTCTGGATACGCGTTTGCGGGGCCCGTTTCATCGGGGCACGGGGGGTCGTGTGGTTCATGTGCTCTGCTCACTCATATTGCCTCGGGTCCGGCTGTTTTCGCCGGTTCACACCATTCTACGCAGTATTCCGCCGAATGTCATCCCGCCAGGTGCCCTTGCGCGGCGATTCGCTGGGTGATGTGCGTCGCGCATGCACCGCAAAAGCCGCCTGTCGCGCCAGCAAATCCACCACCCGCCCCGTGTCCAGCCCCAGACGCCTGCGCAAACGACGCCGGGCGCGGGCCAGACGCGACATAACGGTGCCCACCGGAACACCCAAAGCGCGGGCGCAGCGCGTGGCACCGGCGGGACGCAAACCGGCCCTGCGGCCTCTACCTTCCTGAAGGCAACCTCGATATCGAAACCGGGGCGGTCTTCGAGCAATCACCCAATGGAGTGATCCGATGAAGAAGACAATTTTGAGCCACGTCGCCCTGTCGGCCATCACGCTGCCGCTGCTGGTCCACGCCCAGAGCGCCGCCGAGATGGACACCAACGGCGACGGCATGCTGTCGGTCGAAGAGGTTCAGGCGGCCTATCCGGACGTCACCGGCGGCACGTTCATCGCGATCGACGCCAATGGCGACGGGCGTCTGCGTTTCGCAGACAGGATTTGAGCTTTGAAAAGGCCTGTTCGATCGGGTTCAGGTCCGGGCTTTGGTATTGCTGCCGTTCATGCAGCGCGCGACGTTTTTCGGCTCAGTCGCCAGTCAGCGGGTTTTGCCGTTCGCCGCACGGATATAAACCGACCCTCGCGCCGCAGGTCACCAAACCCGCGTTTCGCGAGTAACCTGAAGATTTCCCCGCCCCAGACGCGGACAACATGTCATATTTCAGAGATCAAAAGCGGTCGGAGGCTGAGATTACAGGATCGCCCTGAACGAGCAGGAGACCGATTTTCGGCCGGATCTTGACCGCTGGGTATGGCTGGGGTTTCAAACACTTCGAAAACAGCAGACGGGCGCGCGGGTCCGAGCGGGACGCCACAATCCCAGATGAGGTTTCGGGAAAGCTTCCCCAAGCGGCGGTCCGCCTTGGCGCGCAACCTGCTGTTGGAAGTTCAATCAACTCGCGGCAGGGTCCGGAGGCTGGGTCTGGTCGATCTCGCCCATGTCGAGCAGCGGTGATGCATCCAGGGTCGATGCATTCAACATGGATACCACCCGTTCCAGCGCGGCCACGATCATCGCCTGTTCCCAATCTGCGAGGGCTTCGAATTCGTCGACATACTTCTGTTGAAGCGGGTCCGGCGCGCCTTCGATTGCGTTGCGGCCCTTGTCGGTCAGGATGATATTGGTCTGGCGCCGGTCGACATCCGCGCGCTGGCGATTGATCATCGACTTGGCAGCGAGCCTGTCGAGCAAGGTCGAGACTGTCGCGGGGCTGACCCCCATTTGCTTCGATATCTCTTTGGGCGTGATTTTGTCATGGCTCAGCACGATTTGCAGGACGCGAACCTGCGTCGGAGTCAACCCGGCTGTCCGGGCGAGCGTGCGACCGTAAAGTTCGGTGGCCCGCAGGATTCGGCGCAGGGCGATGAGGGAAATGTCGGTCCGATTCACGCGCTCTCCTGCACCGGTTGTGAAAATGTTCTACAGATTTGCAGGCGGGTTCACAAGCCGGAATGTTGGTTAGCATAACAAACCAACTGAAGCATCAGAGGCCCCCTTTTCGCTCATTAAGTAGCATAAAAAGTCATTAAGATGATGTAATATATAGATAAATATATTATCTGAATAATACAGTTAAACCTAATTGATTTTCTGCCAAAGCATCGTATATATTGTGTTCACAACAAAAATTGCATCCGAGGTATCCCGTGGCCGACATCCACCAAATCAAGTCGCGTTACAACGACGTCCAGTTCCGCAAGCCCGACGCCATGGATGGCGCGGGCATCTGGGAGCTGATCGCAGCGTGCAAACCGCTCGACGAGAATTCCATGTATTGCAACCTGATCCAGTGCGATCATTTCCGCGATACCTGCATTCTGGCCGAGCTGGGTGGCGTGCCGGTCGGCTGGATTTCGGGCTACGTTCTGCCTGGTGACGAGGAATCGTTCTTTGTCTGGCAGGTCGCCGTTTCGGAGAAGGCGCGCGGCCTCGGGCTGGCGAAGCGGATGCTGGAGCAACTGCTGTCGCGCGACGAATGTCGCGGCGTCACCAGGATGCAAACGACGATCACCAAGGACAACGACGCGAGCTGGGCGCTGTTCCGCAGCTTCGCAGATACGCAGGACGCCGAACTGGACCACGAGGCCCATTTCGAGAGCGACACCCATTTTCAGGGCGAGCAGGACACCGAACATCTGGTGACAATCCGCTTGCCCGAATCCGATGATCTGGACTCGGCGGCCTGAACGCACGACGCCTGTTCGCCGCCTGTTCCATGATCTGACACCTGACGAAAAGGAAACTTTATGACGACTGATATTTCAGCCGGTAAAAACATCTTCGAGCGCCGCGAATCCCAGGTGCGCAGCTATTGCCGCAGCTTTGACGCTGTCTTCGACCGGGCCTCGGGCTCGACGCTATACGATCAGGAGGGCAACAGCTACACCGACTTCCTGTCGGGCTGTTCCTCGCTGAATTACGGCCACAACGATCCTGATATGAAGGCCGCTCTGATGGCACATATCGCTGGTGACGGCATTACCCACGCGCTGGACATGTATACCGGTGCGAAGGCCGATTTCCTCGAGACCTTCGAGCGGCTTGTGCTGGTGCCGCGCGGGATGGACCACAAGGTGATGATGACCGGCCCGACCGGCACAAATGCAGTCGAGGCAGCGATCAAGCTGGCGCGCAAGGTGACGGGCCGCACCAACGTGATCTCCTTCACCAACGGGTTTCACGGCATGACGCTTGGCGCGCTGGCGTTGACTGGCAATTCGGGCAAACGCGGCGGCGCGGGCCTGCCGCTGAACGGTGTCACCCACCTGCCGTTCGAGGGATCGCTTGGCGATGACGTCGACACGCTCGCGATGATCGAAACGATGCTTGAGAATGGCTCCAGCGGCATCGACGCCCCCGCAGCCTTCATCCTCGAACTGGTGCAGGGCGAGGGCGGGCTGAACGCCGTGTCGCGCACCTGGGCCCAGGGCATCGCGCGGCTGGCCAAAAAACACGGCGCAAAGCTGATCGTCGACGACATTCAGGCCGGAATCGGCCGCGCAGGCAGTTTCTTCAGCTTCGACGATATGGATATCGAACCGGACATGATCCCCTTGGCGAAATCGCTGTCCGGCTTTGGTCTGCCTTTCGCGTTGACGCTGATAAAACCCGAGCTCGATGTCTGGAAGCCGGCTGAACACAACGGCACGTTCCGCGGCAACACCCATGCTTTCGTGACCGCGAAGGTCGCGCTCGAGAAATTCTGGTCCGACGACAAGTTCAAGGACGACATCGCAGGCAAGGCGGCGGTCCTGACCGACCGTTTGCAGCACATCGCCGACGTGATCCCCGGTGCGCGGCTGAAAGGGCGCGGCATGATGCAGGGCGTCGATGTCGGCAGCGGCGATCTGGCGGGCGCGATCTGCGCCGAGGCGTTTCTGCGCGGGCTGGTCATCGAAACCTCCGGCGCAGATGACGAGGTCGTGAAGGTGCTCGCCCCCCTGACCACGCCGATGGACCAGTTCAAGGCAGGGCTCGATACGCTCGCGGATGCCGTGCAGTCCTGCGTCCAGACCAAAATTGCAGCGGAGTAAACCCGATGATCGTTCGTGACCTCGAAGATCTGAAGAACACCGACAAGGATGTGCACAATGCCCGATGGACATCGGTGCGTATGCTGCTGGCGGATGACAAGATGGGATTTTCGTTCCATATCACCACGCTTGAGGCTGGCTCGGAACATACGTTCCACTACAAGAACCATTTCGAGAGTGTTTATTGCATGTCCGGCAAGGGCACGATCACCGATCTGGCAAAGGGTGAGACGCATGCGATCCGGCCCGGCGTGATGTATGCGCTGGACCAGCACGACAAGCACATTCTGCGGGCCGAGGAGGAATTGGTGATGGCCTGTTGCTTCAACCCGCCCGTGACCGGCACCGAGGTCCACCGCGCCGACGGCTCTTACGCCGCAGCCGACTGACCGCCGGGGGCGGGCACGCCCCCGGCCCATCGCACTCTGCCGACGTCTGGGCCGCGCACACACCATGCCTGGTCTGTCTGCGGCAAGGTGCATTCGTAACGAACAAACACACAGGCGCCCCAAATCAGCAGGAGCGAAAGAGCATGAGCAAAGATACCCATACCGTCCAGAAGATCGGCGGCACCTCGATGAGCCGTTCGGCCGAATTGTTGCAGCCCTTGCTGCTGAACGGCGGCGGCGGCCTTTATGGCCGTATCTTCGTCGTGTCCGCCTATGGCGGAGTCACCGACCTTCTGCTGGAGCACAAGAAATCCGGCGAGCCGGGTGTCTATGCTCATTTCGCCAATGCCGAAAACGATCATGGCTGGTCCGACGCTCTGAACCGTGTGGCGCAGGCGATGAACGCCGCGCACCGCAAGGTTCTGGAGGCTCCGGGCGACATTCAGGAGGCAGACGATTTTGTCCGCGAACGGATCGAGGGCGCGCGCTCTTGCCTGATCGACCTGCAGCGCCTGTGCTCTTACGGTCATTTCCGTCTGAGCCAGCACATGAGCATCATCCGCGAATTACTGTCGGGTCTCGGAGAGAGCCACGCAGCCCATGCGACGACCCTGCTGTTGCGCCGCGCCGGGGTGAACGCGCGTTTCGTCGATCTGAGCGGCTGGCGCGACGACCGCGTGGTGACGTTGAACGAGCGGATCAAGCAGGCGTTTCGCGATGTCGATTTTACCAGCGAATTGCCGATCGTGACTGGCTATGCGCAATGCTCCGAAAATCTGATGTCGCTCTACGACCGCGGGTATTCCGAAGTCACGTTCAGCCGCCTCGCCGCGCAGACCGGCGCGACCGAGGCGATCATCCACAAGGAATTTCACCTCTCTTCGGCGGATCCCAAACTGGTCGGGCTGGAGAACGTGAAGAAGCTGGGTCACACGAATTACGACGTGGCGGACCAGCTCTCGAACATGGGGATGGAAGCGATCCACCCTTCGGCGGCCAAGACCCTGCGCCAGGCGGGTATCCCGCTGCGGGTCACCAACGCGTTCGAGCCTGCCGATCCCGGCACCCTGATCGACGACGCCGAGGCGCAGTCCCCGCAGGTCGAGATTGTCACGGCGCTCGATGTCTTCGCGCTCGAGGTGTTCGAGCAGGACATGGTCGGGGTCAAAGGATATGACGCGACGATCCTTCAGGCGCTGACGCGGCACAATGTGAGCATCGTCGCCAAGACATCTAATGCCAATTCGATCACCCATTATCTCGACGCTTCGCCAAAGTTGATCAGGCGGGTCGAAAACGATCTGGTCGCCGAGTATCCCACGGCCTCGGTCACGACCTGCGGGCTGTCGGTGGTCGCCGCGATCGGACGCGACCTCAGGGGGTTGAACGCACTTGGGCGCGGGCTTTCGGCGCTGGATCGCGCCGAGATCATGCCGGTCGCCGTGCAGCAGGGACCGCGCAACGTCGATATCCAGTTCGTGACCACCCGCGAGGATGCGGATACCGCCGTCTGCGCGCTGCATGAAGCCCTGATTGAGCGGGGCAACGCAGGCAGGAAACAGGGGCAGGGCACGAAGAACAAAGGCCAGCCGCGGCTGGTAGCGTGACGTCTCCGTAATGCCACGGATAGCGAAGGTCGATTGATTTGCAACCGGTGCTCAGCGGCGCGGAACCTTCATCTTGCTCAGCGCGGTCATCGGTTACGTCGGGCGGGCTTCGCAGGCCTCGCGTTGGGCGTGGAGGCTGTTGAACTCCTGCTCCAGCCCCTCTTCCGAGGATTTCCGGGTATAGCCCGCGCAGCGCAGCTTCCTGACAATTGGTTTGGTCATGCACCCCTCCGGTGGTTATTCAGCCCGAAGAACATCCAGCCGTTCCGGCGTGTGCCGGTGATGGCGCGCGCGATCGCCAACAGCGATTTGTAAGGTCGCACTTGCCATTCGAACCCGTCGGCGGTGACAGTGACAATCTGCTCGATACCCTGCCATTCGCGGACCAAGCGCGTGCCGAAGATGGGCTCCAGATCGGCGGGGATGCGGCTTTTCTTGCGGTTGCCGTCGAACAACTCGCGTCATTGCTGCTTCAGATCGGTCGTCGAGGTGGTCTTGAGTGCTGCGAGGCGGGCTGGGATAGGATCGGGTTTGGTCATGCGGTTCTCCGGTGAGTTGGAGTTGCATGACGCGACCTCGGAACGGGTCAGCCCGCGCCCGGACGGACAGGGTGGAACCCTTCATTGTTGCAACACCGCGAAGGGTTGAGCGGTTCGGACGGTCCCATTCTGTTCGGGCTATCCCCGTCCCTCGATTCACGAGGCCGCCCATGTCGCTTGAAACGCTCGATCGGACCAATGAAGTTATGCAGAGGCGCTCGCACATGTGCAGTGCATGACGGTGGCGCGGCGCGCGATCGAGGCGGCGAAGCAGCCGACACAGCCGCAGACACAGCCGCAGACCTTGCATCGTCATCGACGGTGAACCGGTGTCGAAGAACCTCGCAGACGGGATGGATACGCTGATCCGCCTGCCTTCCGCGTAGCGCGGTGGGGCAAGGCGGGTGCCGGGGCCGGATCTGCGGAATGTCGGATAGGTTCGGGACGCCCGCTTGGTGTTTCGGCCCGCACCACCCGTATGATTTTTCGGGACACGATCAAGACACGCAAGGAGCGCCGCCAGACCGTTTCATGGGCTGGTGGGCGGCCCTTTTCATCCGCCGCCAATGCCTGTAATCCTTGCCCATGGATATGCGGCTTGGCGATTATTTCGACCGAACGACACTCGATCGCGGGCGTGATTATGCGCGACGCGGTCTTGTCGTGTCGGTTGACGGGTTGGCGGACAGTACACTGAAGGCGACGGTGTCGAATGGGCGCGGGAAGACCTATCAGCAGCGGATCACGGTCGGGCACGAGCTGTTGTACGGTATCTGCTCCTGCCCGGTTGGCCATAATTGCAAGCATGTGGCCGCGGCCCTCATGATCTGGGCGGCACAGAAAGACAGGCAACCCGGCCTTGCCACACCGCTGCGTGGTTGGCTGGAGCGGGTCAGGAAATCTTCCCCCTCCGAGCAGGCGCCCGAGCAGCGACCCGAGGGTTACGCGGACAATGTGAAGGCCCGCCTGCTTTACGTGCTGGCGCCGCATGGCGCACAGGCGAAGATCGACATCCACAAGGGCCAAGTGAACGCGGCGGGAACCGCGCTGAACAAGTCCATACGGCGCTATGATGCGGTTCATGCCCTGCGCAGCGCTGCCCCGGCGAAGTTCATCCGGCCTGTTGATCTGGAGCTGCTGTCGGCGCTGGCACAGGCACGGCTGTGGGATGCGCATCACAGCTATGGCCTGCCCGATCTTTTCCGACCCAAGGGAAATGATGCCATCGCGCTGATCCGCCGGCTTTGCGAAACGGGCCGGTTCCTGCATGACAATGCCCCGGGTGCGCAGCTGAGCTGGTCCGAGGAACGGCCCGCGCCCCGCCTGGCATGGCGGATGGCCGCGGATGGCAGCCAGCGGTTGGGCTTTCAGGATGCCGCGGGCCAGCCCCTGCATCTGCGGAGCCTGGATGGCGCGACGCTCTGGATCGACACGGACAAGGGGCTGATCGGTGCGCTGGAGCGTGCGATGCGAGATGATGTGCTTGAGGTCGTCAAGGCCAGCCCCGAGGTCGCGCCAAAGGAGGTCGAGGCGCTTGGCTCGGCACTGCCCGACACGCTTGCCGGGTTGGCGCTGCCACGCCCCCGTAGGCTCCGGCAGACCCGGCGCGCGGCGAAGCAGCGCTTTGCCCGGCTGACCCTCGGGGCCGAAACGGCGCATGACGGACCGCGCTATTTCGGCAGTTCCGTGCGGTTGCCAACGCTGACCCTGCGTTTTGTCTATGACGGGCAGGAAGTTTACGAAGGGGACGCCGAGCCAAGCATGCGCGAGGCGGGGGCAATCGTGACGCTCACCCGCGACCATGCCTGGGAGGCCGCCTGCGCGACGCGGTTGATGGAGGCGGGCGCACTGCCGGTGGAAGAGTTGGAAACCCATTGGCCGGGCGAGCGCATGATGGCCTGCGATTTCGTCTTCGCCGATGGCGAGATGAACACTCAGACGCTGACGATCTCGGACATGGGCGAAGCGCTGGATTTTGCCTTTGGCACAGCGCCGGATCTGCGGCGCGACGGCTGGGAGGTGATCGAAACCTCGAAATGGCCCTATCGCCTGAGCGAAGAGGTGGCGGAACTGACGGTCGCGACACGGACCGAGGCGGGCGAGGCGTTTCAGGGCAACGATTGGTTCTCGCTGGGGTTTCAGGCCGAGATTGCCGGCAAATCGGTGGATGTGGCGCCGCTGGTCGCGGCGTTTCTGGAACAGACCCGCGAGGATTGGGAGGGGGTCCCGGATATCGACACTCTGGCGCAGCATCTGGCCGACAGACCCGTCTATCTGGACCGGGGCAAGCAGGGATATGTTGCGCTGGATCTCGGCCCGCTTGCGCCCCTGCTGCATCTGTTCCTGACCCATCATGCCGAGTTGGGCGCGCTGCACCCGTCAGATGCCAGCGTCGCGCGTCTGGTCGAAGATGCGCTGGCTGGCAGCACCATCCGCTTTGCCGACAATGCCGGAATTCTGCCGTTGGCGCGCAGCCTGCGGGCGCTGGCCGAGGCTGACCGATTTGAACCGCCCAAGGGCCTGACCGCGCAATTGCGTGACTATCAGGCTTACGGTGCCGCCTGGATGGGCAGCCTGCTGGAGGCCGGATTCGGCGGTGTGCTGGCCGATGACATGGGGCTGGGCAAGACGGTGCAGACCCTGGCCCTGTTGCAGGCGCGGCGCGAGGCGGGGGCGCAGGGACCGGCGCTGCTGATCGTGCCCACCAGCCTGCTGCATGGCTGGCAGACACAGGCGGCGCAGTTCACGCCCGAGCTGCGCCTTGTGGTCCTCCATGGCCCTGATCGCGCGGCCTCGCGTGATGCCGCCTTGCAGGCCGATCTGGTGCTGACCACCTATCCTCTGTTGGCGCGCGACCGCGACTGGCTGGCGACGCAAAACTGGCCGCTGGTCATTCTGGACGAGGCGCAGACGCTCAAGAACCCGGCCTCGCAAATGGCAAAGACCCTGCGCGACATCCCAGCCAAGGGGCGGTTGGCGCTGACCGGCACGCCGCTGGAAAACTCGCTGCAGGATATCTGGACGCTGATTGACTGGGTGAATCCGGGCCTTCTGGGCGACCGCAAGCGGTTTCAGACGCTATTCCGCACCCCGATCGAAAAGCATGGCGACGCGGCCGCGCAGATCCGGCTGAACCGCCGGTTGCGCCCTTTCCTGCTGCGCCGAACCAAGGACGAGGTCGCCGCCGAACTGCCACCCAAGACTGAAATCCTCGAACGGGTTGCGTTGCCCAAACCGCAACAGGCGCTGTATGAAACGGTGCGCAGCGCCATGGACGCCCGCGTCCGCGAAGCCATCGGGACGCGCGGCCTGGCAGCGGCGCGGATCACGGTGCTGGACGCTCTGCTCAAGCTGCGGCAGGTCTGTTGCGACCCGGCTTTGGTCAAAACCGAAGCTGCGCGATCCGTGACTGACAGCGGTAAACGCGCGCGGCTGCGCGAGCTTCTGGGCGCGTTGGTGGCCGAGGGGCGGCGCGTGCTGGTGTTTTCGCAATTCGTCGAAATGCTGCGCCTGATCGAGGCTGATCTGAATGAGGCAGGCATTCCCTGCCTTTCGCTCACTGGCCAGACAAAGAACCGGGCCGAGGTGCTTGACGCCTTCGCGCAGGGCGATGCGCCGGTTTTTCTGCTCAGCCTCAAGGCCGGCGGCGTCGGGCTGAACCTGACCGAGGCCGACACGGTGATCCTGTACGATCCCTGGTGGAACCCCGCGGTCGAGCGTCAGGCGATGGACCGCACCCACCGGATCGGCCAGGACAAGCCGGTCTTCGTCCATCGCCTTGTGGCGGCCGGAACCGTCGAGGAAAAGATCCTCGACATGCAAGCCCGCAAACAGGCGCTGGCCGATGCGTTGTTTGACGACAGTGGCGCGGCGTCGGAAAACCTGCTGGACGAAGCGACGTTGCAGGATCTGTTTGCCCCTCTGACCACCTGAGCGCAGGCCGCCGAACAGGGCAACGATCTGGACGAGGCGCCTGAACGCCTCGTCAGACTCGCGGCCCTTCTTGACAAGCGAGCGATCTGCTTCTTTCAACGGCATCAGGGTATGCCAGTTTTCGATCAGCACTTCGGCCTGTTTCAGCCTCGCCCGCAGCGCCTCGGAGAGGCACAGATTGAACTCGTCGTAGTAGCTTGCCTTCGCTCTGCATCAGCCCTGCAGACGTTCCTTCACGGTCAGCGCCAGCGCCCATGGGCGTTTGGGTGCCTGCTGCGGTCGAACAATCGTTCCTCCGGAAATTTCGCGCTTCGACCGGCTACCGGGGGGGGGGCGCCATTCGGGATCGTGACGCCTGATCAGGATGATTGCACAGGATGATTGGACAGGATGATTTGACTGCGCCAACATGCCCTTGCAATTAGCCGCCATAATTCATGAAGCTTCAGTTTTCGGTGCTGGCAGCTTTTTTCGCGCCCCCTCGGTCTCTGAAGAACAGCCGATGTCTGCGTCCGGCTT
>Ga0307981_1002098_pt1 | contig 16675 bp, 16 predicted proteins | sample OrgLakmetagen987_FD_201849 | JGI IMG/M metagenome (GOLD analysis project Ga0307981, IMG submission 201849) | Saline water microbial communities from Organic Lake, Antarctica - #987 | ecosystem: Environmental > Aquatic > Non-marine Saline and Alkaline > Saline | place: Antarctica: Organic Lake... | reverse complement strand
AGCAGCTTTCAGTTGTCTTTACACTACTTACCCATAAACTAAGTAGTTCATCTTTAGGATTGATATCGTTTCATCAATACTGCTCTCGAATTTCCTCGTTCTTCTTCACATCCTGTTATAAGTAGTGTTCGCACGAATGCGATCACAGTGCGACATATTTACCACTCTACGAAATATCTATTACAGTAAGCCCGCTAGCTGGCAGTCTTTTGTCTTTTCCCCCCACAGTTTTGGATATTATTGCCCTTTCACCTTCGATAATACTGTAGCAGCAATCATGCAATCATTACAGCGTCGATCGATCGATCAATTTCTTTTCACTCTTTATTGATACTTGATTTAAAAAAGTGATTCCACCCATATTTCTATACAACGACAGATTCTTGCACCATCGCTTGTTCTCGTGTGCCCTCGCCCTTCTGAAAAGTCACCACAGCAGCCGGACCATCACAGCTGCAAGTCGTCTAGTACGTCCTAGTAGCATTGCCTTGCCATATTCTTCTTGGCTAACACAGCGTCTTGGCTAACACAGCGTCTCATGACGTCCGAATCTAACGACGAAGTCGCCCAAGCACAAGCGGCCGCCGCCTCGGCCGACACTTGGGCACCGACCGTCTTTGACAAGATTCTGTCGGGAGAGTGTAAGTACTACAGTATGATATGTGTGTTGCTTGCTTAAAATCTGAACGATGGAATGGATTCTTCCGAGTTTTTGCATGTTTATAAGGTCGATCAATTCATCCAACTCACCTTCAATATTTCATTATTGTTGTCTCCAATCTTTTCTTACGTAGCGTCTTCCGAAAAGGTGTATGAAGACGACGAGGCACTAGCCTTTCGCGATGCCAATCCGGTCGCTCCGGTTCACATTCTCGTCATCCCCAAACATCGCGACGGCCTGACGGCACTCAGCAAGGCTCGTGCGGATCGAGCCAGCAAAAGACGAAACAGACAAGGAGGACGAGGCACCGCTTGTAGCCAGAAGAAGCGACAGGATCGCGGACGATTGTCGCCCCGTGTTGCAGATTCTGCCGAAGCCAAGAGAGCGGCACGCAAGGCCAAGCGCGAGCTCTTGGGAAGATTGTCCGCCCGTGTTGCATATTCTCCCGGAGTCATTGACACCGAGAGAGCGGCACGCAAGGCCAAGTGCGAGTCCTTGGGAGGATTGATGTATGTTTTCTGCTTAAACGGTCTTATCCTTACATTACTTGGCAGTGTAAATAATACACTGTACCGCAGATTCGATTACATTCAAGGTACTGATAATCTGGAAATACTTGTTGGCCCGTGAAGATCGAAGGATGGTGGCGACCGATGTTCGCCCGGAGTGTTTCAATGATTATCTTATGCCCATCAAAAGCGATAAAGAAGTTCCTTGCAATGGCTATCCGTTTCATAGAGATAGCAGCATGCAGCTTGCTTTCATCTTCTCTATATTGGCGTTCGTATTGGCATGGTTGAGTTGCCTGGGAGCCATGTGTGCATCTCAGGCCTTTCATAGGGAAGCACCAGTCACGGATCCTTACCGTTGGATTCCTGGTGCAGTCATGATTATGGCTGGCGTGTGCAGTCTTCCGCCTGCTTTTATTCTTTTTCACTCCCATTCGCTCTGCCACAATGTGAGCACGAGCCAGATTGCAAGCGAGTGGCAACCATTTGCCCTGATTATTGTACAGCCTCACTGTTACATGGGGGCTGGCGGATACTTCTCCATTTTGGGCTCCATCTGTTGGTTTATGTTGGCTATATCTGTACTCCTTCCAGGGTGTGATCGTTCACAAGTAATGGCGACAACAACAACAACTGAAATGACCATTCTATCAATAGAGTATGTTGAAAATGAGCACAGGGTCTTCGTCGAGGGAGTTCCTGGAAACCAGCCAGCGTTCGTGTGAGGTTTATCAACACGAGCAGCCAAGATCCCCGTCATCACTGATGCACCTGCAAGACAACCACGGAACCCGGCATATTTGAGAGCACCTGTCGCGCTAGGGACGGCCCAATCGATGCATAACTCGACGGATAACAAATTGCTGTCCACCCATAGATCATCTAAGTCATTTTCCGAACCAGAAATGCGACGGCGACAAAGCAGTCGAAACATTCCCACTTGCGGAAGCTGATACACGAATTGTGTGCTGCCTGCTGCTGCCATTCAGCTTTAGATTATCTGCCTAAAATCCTAACAACCCCTTTGTACTTGTCACATCTGGTTAGTTGACTTACCTACTAGTACGTATAATAGCATAGCGTTTTTATTATTGATGTGCATGCTGGACCTGTTAAAGCTGTGATTGGACAATCATACGATTTACCGTTACTTGTCGCGTATGGATACTCGCAAGCTAGAATTAGTAGCAACTAGACTACATTCATTGTCTACGATAGTACTCGATAGCAATAAGAGGGACGCCTCAAACAACGGGTCCCGGGTACTGGGTCCTCTTTATGGACCCATCACACTTTCACGTTTTCTGTTTCTCACATTTCCCCCCTCCAGTAGACCATGACGGTGCTTTCCCGAGGCCAGCTGTCTGTGGCCTACTTCTTCGTCACCATCATGTTGGTACAACTAGGAAGACAAGGGACTAACGCGTGGCTTAGTAATGGCGTCGCGAAACTCTCCCTTCCAGGCACACAGAATCATCACGCAAAAGCGGCAGTATCAGTGGGACGTTTGTTTTCTTGGACGGCCGCTGCCGATGACACTGTCAAAGTTCCAGCCAAGTTTGTGTCTTATCCTTTTGGTTACCGTCAGGAAATTGAAATTCGCATCGATACCTTGACCAACCGTGGGTGGGGGATCGGACGTTTACCTCTGGACCCGGAGCTCTTGTCTGTGGTCAACGAGGAATCGACCGACGTCGAGCAAGAAGAAGGATCGACGTCCAAATGGGTCATTATGGTGCCGAATGTGGTTCCAGGTGAGCTCGTCAAGGTCGCCATCTTTCGAAACTTTAAAAGTTATAGCGAAGCTGACTTGGTCGAGATTCTGGAACCCTCTGCCGATCGCGTCGAGCCTCTCTGTCCCTTGGCGCAAGAGTGTGGTGGTTGTCAGCTACAACACATGTCGATTGAAGCCCAACGTCACTGGAAGACGGTTTCTGTTGAAGAAGGACTCGCCCAGTATGGATTATCTCCTAAAGTTGAACCTGCCTTGGGAACGGACGAAATTTACGGCTACCGAAGCAAACTGACGCCCCACTTTCAAGCTCCATCTCGTCGCAAGAGGGGAGTCTCAAAGCCTGGACCCGCTTCAATTGACGCCATTGGTTTTCAGAAACAAACAAGTCGTCAAATCATTGACGTTCCCTCGTGTCCCATTGCTACTCCCCCCATCAACAATCGTTACGCCAGTCTCCGGTACGAATTACTGTCTCAACCAACCGACCGCAAAAAGGGCGCCACGCTCTTGTTGCGACAAGGCAACCTGCAAGACGAGGACGTGACGACGGATCACAAGTCGTTCTTGACCACGACTGTTCGTGGCTTGAACTTTCAATACTTGGCCGGTAACTTTTTCCAGAACAACCTCCATGTGGTACCTCTCATGGTGGATCATGTGGTGGAACAAGCTGTTGGTGGAGGTGGCATGACGCACTTGGCTGATTGCTACTGCGGTTCAGGGTTGTTTGCGGTGTCGGCTGCTGCTCACTTTGACACTTGTGTTGGTATTGAAATCAACGACAAGGCCGTCGAGGAGGCCACGGCCAATGCAGCACGCAACAATATCACGAATTGCATGTTTGTGGCATCCAAAGCCGAGGGTATCTTTGATGAGATTCAAGACTTTCCTCGCGACACGACGGCTGTTGTATTGGATCCTCCCCGCAAGGGATGTTCACCAGAGTTTTTGCAACAGCTGTACGAGTTTCGTCCCCGTCGTATTGTGTACATGTCGTGCGATCCAACGACCCAAGCAAGAGATGCGGAGGGTATCGTCGGGGCGGGGTATTCGATTGTTACCGTGCAGCCCTTTGACCTGTTTCCACAGACAAGACACATTGAGTGTCTCATGATCTTGGAACGTAACGATGTGTGAAGATGGAGAGCTACGGGATCGAGAGTCGGCAGCTTGGCAAGAACACTTGGCGCCTTGTGAATAGCTACTACACAGTAAAAGGAGACACGTACCCCCAAAGAATGAGTCCATCCACAGGGGAAGGTGGGTCTCCCACATCACTTGGTTTGCTCTGTTATGGATATTTACTAGACTAGACTAGAGAGAGTAAGATCTAACTATCAATTATTTATTTTCGGTGTCGCTGCATGTATTAAAGTATAACAACGAACAGAGGTCCGTATCAACTTTATTTCAATAGCGTACTCATCATGCAGCTTCCGTGGATTAGATTTTACCTCTGATAGTCTATCCTTCTTTACTCGTCAGGACGAACAGTCCCATCATTCCTACTAACACATACTTGAGAACGGGATAATCATTCAAGGCGATCGTCACCATACCAACGTAGCGCAGCGTCCCTACCGCCTTTCCCAGTATATCTTCTCGATTCAGCCACAATTGTCCGGGTGCGTAGAGTCCACGGTCGTCGACTCTGTTATTATCGCCCTTGGTAAGCAATTCCACTACTCCTGTTGCGTTATCCAAGTGTACCTTGAGGATGCGATGCACAATCGGAATGTCGCGATCCTTTATTTTGAACACCACCACATCACCAACGTGCACTTCATTGACAGCGTTGTTTAAAAAGAGGATATCCCCACGTTGAAAGGCTGGTTCCATGGATCCAGACAATACCACCACGACTGGCGATTCGGACTTGGTGACGAACATGAGGCCCTTCCAGATCATGAGCGCCGAAAAGACAATCATGGCGAGATTGAGGACTTGAAACGTTAACTGTCGTTTATTGGCCCATAGCTTTTTCAGTTCGTAAATTTGCTTGTCTAGAATGTCTTTGATCATCTTGGAGACAGTTTAATGCAGTTAACCGAAGCGTAGAGTGACAAGCGGGATGATTTGCCTCTGATCCGACTCTGGTCTCTATGGTCGCCAATGGTCGAACGTAAACTTGAGGAATGGGCGATGCGTTGGCGCAAGATTTCAAGGGAGCAAGGGACGAGATGAGGTGCCCCGTGGAACAATGGTGAAACGGACGGACTCTACAAGTGACTGACTCGTTTTCACTCCCGCCTTTATGCTTAGTCTACTGACTACTGTAATTTAAGCTGCGAAGATGACGGCACCATGGCATTAGTGCCGCTTTATGCAGCAAACTTGAAGGCGTACTTTACTCCTACCCATCGCTATCGCTTAGCTGACTGACTAACTTTGTAGAACTAGCACTGGCCGTAGCAAGCCAACAAGCAAGCAACTAGCTTGGAGGAGCTCCTCCTCTTGCTGGAGCCAGACTTCTTTGCAGCCGACGTGGCAAGAATTCTTGCACCTCCTTTCTTCGTGGTTGTGTATCTCTCTAGACTCTAGCTAGTAGAGCTCACCTCTCTAGCAGCATACAATACTAAATCCTTCTTTCTTTCTTCTTCCGTGTCGCCCCCTCCTCGCTACTGCCTACTAGTACTATACTACTAGTACAGCAGCTACTGCCTGCTGGCCTACCTCGATGGCATTGTGGCTCTCGTTACTAGCTAGAGTGAGTAGAGCTACACGAGTAGAGCTACATGAGTAGTAACGGTCGAGTTAGAGCTAGGGGTACTGTACGGGCTACGAGGTAGGCTACGAGGTAGGCTACGACGTATCATATCAGATACCAGCAGTAGACTACGGTACGTGGGAGATACGACGACGACCTAGCAGAATAGACGACAGTAGCGTTCGGGTTTCGTGCCGTTCGAAATATTTGCGCGCGATCCCGTCGCGATTTTCCATTTTCGTCGCCGCGCATATCGGCACTTTCCGTCTCGATCACCATGGACTTGCGGTGGCCGCTGACAGTATCGTACTAGAATGATTCGCCAAGCCACCGGTAGTGGTCGGAGGAACGTACCTCAGCATGCGTCTCCCAGTGACCACCAGACACAGCAGCCGTCATTGGTAAAGAACAGCAAAAGCACCCAACGGCGGCGACCCGGCACTTTCCAATCGGTCTTTTGGAAGTGTGCCATCCCCATTGTTATCCTTTACAGCGTCTTTACCGTGATGGATCGCTTCATGTCTGATATTGATGATGTGTACAGTGCTCATCCTACTTCCACGTCAAACAATCCATCCTCTGCCGGTGGGGATGCCTCTGGCCGAGCTGCAATACCACCAAAAGCGACGCGAGAAGAACGCGTCGCGGAACGACAAAGAAAACGAGAAGAAAATAGAAAGCACCGCGCTGCTGGAGGTAAGCTATCCTCTCGTTCGGGATATGTAGGGAGCAGTAGCAGTTTTTCGGAGAACGCTGGAGGAAAAAAAAGCAATCCTGTCCAAGATGAGCCGGACGATGAACCGCCTTTTGATTACAATCAAAAAATGGTTCGAACCAAAACGACGCTCTCCGATCCGACGGCCGACTACTCCGCGAATGTACATGTTATCTTGGTATTGTCGGCCCGTGAAAACTTTCAACGCCGAGCCGTTATTCGAAAAACGTGGGGCCGCGACCATGCCATCTACTTTGTAATTGGTGGCAAACCCGAGTCCGAGCAACAGGCTAAAGTCCAAGGACAGTTGGAGAAGGAACAAAAACAACACCACGACCTTTTGGACAGCGTCCATCCAGAATCCTACAAGAGTCTCCCACACAAGGTCAAATTTGCCTATCAGTGGATCTTGAAAAACTGCCCTCGAGTCCAGTGGCTCACCAAGGTGGACGACGATACGGTGGTGCGCGTTGATACCTTGCAGCGCGTCTTGCTGAACAAACTCAACTCGCTAGAGCCAATCGTGGTGGGACGCATTGTTTCGGATTCTCCCGTCTACCGAGAAGGCAAGTGGGCCGAAACCAAGTACCAACCGGACACGTATCCCAACTGGCCCCAAGGCAGTTGTGGGCACACTGTGAGTAGACCGGTCGCGGACTACATTGGCAGTCACAACAAGTTGGTGTACTATCAAGGCGAAGACACAAGCATAGGTATTTGGTTGGACCAAGCTGCCGATAAAGGGGCCTTGGCTGTAACGTGGCTGCGATCGCATTACTACACCAATGACGGAGACTGCCACAGCCCGCAGTGGTTAATTATTGGACACCGAATTAAACCGACCCAGATGCTGTCCTGTTACCAGCGGATGGATGAATGGAAAGACGAGGCTGTGGATGCGAAATTGAAGAATTTGTGGTTCATGGAAACGCTCGAACAGCGCAATGGGTTGTATTCGGGAGGCGACGGTTCGTTTCCGGAAGATAGTCCGGACGAGGACGCGGCAGGGGATGATGCCGTCGAGACCAACTAGCTACAGTAGCACATGCGTAATGAAATACCTGTCCAGTTTTGAACACGTCGACTAGCAATCAACCTGTGTACAGTACGTTCGTAAGTTTATCACCAATATAGTCTTTAGCTATATACTATCTTTCCAAGTACCGTCCGTGCACATGGCCGCCTTTCTACAAAAAGCGCTTGGTTTCCAAAAAGCGTCGAAAGTAAAGGACTTGACCCACCGCAACCGCCATTACCATGCCTGCTTCGAGCATATGAGCTTTAAAGATATCGGCAAACGTCTTTTCCACCATTTCACGGTGCGTGGATTCTCGAAAGCGCATGTACTCGTGATGCTGCAAAAGGTTCGCCATGGCCGTTTGCATGTCGGTTGTAATTTGACTCCACGCAAATAAATGCTGATTAGCGGCCGAAGCATCCGCAGCCTTTTGCTCCATGGTAGTCAATCGGTAGCCAAACCCTATGAGACGATCCTTGTCGTCTGGATGTTTGGTTTGTTCCATTTCCTTTTCTCCGTAATGATGATACGGATCGTTCTGGAAGCAGAGCCAGTATTTGTGGTTGGGACCAACAGCAATCTGATACGAATCACCCAGTTGGCCTACTTTGGATTGAAAGTAGATCGTTTCGTCGTCGTCCATGACAAAGACGTGGACCGTGTCGGGCGTGGCTTCGGAAGGATCCGTCAAGACTTGGTAGTGGCCCTGCAAGACCTTGACTTGTTCCTCCTTCCAAGCATGCGTGCGAATCAAGAAGCACTCTTCTTCGTACGGGGGAATCGTCAATAAGAAGAAGGATGCGGCGGACTGAAGCTGGAGCAGTAAGAGCGTACCGAGAAGGAGTATCCTCGGCATCGTGAGTGCCGATGCTGCTGGTGATTGCGGCAGTAGCCGTTGATGCGTCCTCTTGGACTGACTGCTTCTCCATGGCGCCATTTTGGGAATTTTGGGAATCATACGTTCTCTTGCAGGCGCGAGCGAGTGCGGTCGTTCTTGCAATCACCGTCGAGGCAGCGGCGGCATGCATTGTGCCATCTTCAGTCCTTCGTCGTCGTCGTGACCGTTGCACCGGGGGGGGCGCCTTTTATTCGTCCGTTTCACAATTTCTCCTTGGTAGCGGACGGACGGTCCAGCCAATCAAAATCACCCATCATTGCGAACCTGTCCCGCCTGCTACTCTATAGTCTATTAGTCTAGCGAGAGCATTGGCTGTGGATATAAAACGTAGAGAACACCCAAATGGAAACAGCGCTGTAACTATAAAATATGCGATTGAAGAGTGGGAGTATCAATTGATAACCGTGCATCCTGCTCCGGAGACCCGAGATGAAACCATGCGGAAAGAGCAACACACATTTTGCCCTCAAACGTCATACTGGATTGACCCACCATGATTTAGACCTTTCGTCTGCGCTTGCGCAGATGGGCCAAGGGACAGTCCTCTCTAGCGGCAACAGAGACAACGTCGGCATTCTCCGTGAGAAACTGAAATATCAATCGGGGATTGTGGCGAACCGCCGACAACGCTCGACCGACCAGCTGGGGGCGTAAAGTGCGAGAGGCTTTTCTGACAGCGGTACGCTGGTCCTCAAAGCTACTGCGGTTCATTTCAAGGCGAGGGAGGACCGACTCGTGGTAGACTTGGGAGTTGATATCCTCATCGGAGAGGTAAATTTCTTGTAGCACTGTATTTGAACGCAACATGGAAGCCAAAGCACGCATCCGGTAGACATTTCTACCGTCCAACAGCGCATTCGGTGACCGATCATCATCTACGTGTGTGGTGTCGTCCAACTCTAGCCTGCGCAGAGATTGGTGCGAGCCAAGAGTGTCACACAAGGCGGTGAACGATTTGTCGCTCAATGGTATACCACTAACGTCCAGATCACAAAGAGACTTGTTTTCTGCGAGCGCTTCAATGATAGTGCGAAAGCCATGGTCGTCAAGAGGTGGGAGTGATAGTGATGGGAGCGAAAGCCGCTTTAGAAGCTTGCTTGAACGCAAAGCACCCGCAAGAATCTCCGTTTCAATCATGCAATCACAAATGATCCTTGGCTCTCGGTTACGTTGAGTACACTTCAGGAAAGCTTTACCACCTGATTGTATCACTTGACACGTGTGAAGAACAATAGATAGATCGCGTCTGGCCGGTGCGTCCGCCATGGCTTGAAAGTGCTCTTCGTTCAAGCCGAGTCGGAAAAAAGTAAGATTCTGAAGATTGCTGTTGCTCCTTGTCAGAAAATGCAAGAGAGTTCGTACCGAACATGGAAGAACTGGATATTGGTAGTCCCCGCAGACACTAAAAGCAGCGTTCGGTTCCTAGGTTTGAGCCAACAAGCCAATGAGAAAGTCACAGCAAGAGACCAGGTCTGCTTGATCATTGGATTGCGGCCAGATGTAGAATGTCGAGCCGGTAAAGAGATGCTTCAGACCAAATGGTGAGGAGGATCCGCGATTCCCAGGGTAGGCCGTAGTGATAAAGGCGCCCGTTCCCGTCCAAACTATCCGCCGGTGCCCCACAAAAGCATGAAAGCCTTTCCACGTTGTTGAAAGCTTCTTGACGCTGGAACCCGTCAATGCGACTTCTGTGTAATTGCAGGGTAGATCCCGATGCATTTCGCGATAGCGATTAGAGAGAGCAAAACACTCCTCCAGAGCTTGCACATGCAGCGGTAATGTCATTGACATTATGTCATCTCGTTCAGTCATGGTCTTTCCAACTTATTTTTTGCAAAGATATTATGGTTACGGTGGCAGCAGGCTTCTGCCGTCCCTCTGCCTGTTGAGAATCCGATATCGCGGAAGTTTCGATCTCGAGTCAGCGGACAGACGTTGGAGGTACAGACCAATGAAAATATTACAGAACAGAAAGAAGCCGCATCTGCACCGACGTGCGCGTCGATCCTCAAGAAGCCCCTACTGTTCATTCTTTTTGAGTAATCCCATTGTAAGAATAGTTTGATTGACTCTCCTTATAGATCGACTATTGAAATCATCATCACACTAAAGCCGACGATTGAATGTCCTAGGCGTGATCGTGTTTCTCTAGTTTTAACATTAATCAAAAAGAAAACATACCTACTCCGTTTTCTCAACGCCTGTCAAAAACAGCGTTCTACAAGTACAACGACTCGTTGTCCCAATTTCTGATCACCCTATCTCATGTCAAGAACCCAAGACACTCCACCAACAATGAGTGAGACTATCACACCTACTCCGGCCGCGCCTAGCAGTGGCACTGCCGGCGGACGCGGCGGCGGACAAGGACGCGGGCAAAGTGGCCGCGGCCGTGGATACCGCGGAAACCGTACCACTTCAACTTCAACTACAGCCGCGCACGTTCACCTTCAAAGTAACACCGAAGAAATGAATGGCCACGTCTTCCAGCGTTTCAACGAGAGCGACAACAAGAAGCAGTTCTCAAAAATGGTTGAAGCAGTCGGCGAGTACATTGCAAAGAAACTCAAGTACCCAGGCGACATGGATTCTTTAACTAAAGATCTCGTCCTGCCTACAATTCCCGAACCTGAAGAACTTGACCCGGAGGAGACTAACCTCCTTGTCAAGGCCATTTGGAACAAGAAGGTCACGTCCTACTGTACGCGTACCGATTACTTAAAGAGTAATTTCAAGACTGCTTACGCGGTCATTTGGGGTCAGTGCAGCGAAGCCATGAAGACGAAACTTACTTCTTTTAATGATTTCAAGACAAACGATTGCATTTGGATTTTGAAAGAAATCAAAGGCATCACCTACGGTTTTGAAGGGCAGCCATACATCTTCCTTTCACTTGACAACGCTCGGACCAACTACTACGCGTACACCCAAGGTCCCGATGACACAATTGCCATTTACCTGAATCTTCCTCGGCTACGAGCGGACTGTCCTCGTTTCGGCGATCTCTGGCTCGACCTCGAGAACCAGTTTACCAGAGGTAATGACCATTATCCCATCGACCTCACAGCAGTTTACAGTCTGTTGGTCAATTTCAAGTCACCAGTCCAGGAGGCTCCGGTGCGTCGCAATATTCCTCGCAACCCTGAATTTTCATTGGCAACTTCTGACGAAGACGGCATGCTTTTCGTCCAAGCTGGCGAAATTATCGCAGGTTTTGACGGCATCACGCGTGATACCGTCCTCTGTTTCCATTGTCAGCACAACGGCCATTACGCTAACAAGTGTCCCAGCGGCGCGAATGCTGCCAATTCCGATGCCGTTCAGCTTCTCCAAGCCAACCATCGGACCAACACGCCTGTTGCCGATGCCGTCAGTCCAAGCAATGAACTTTCCAAGTTCACTTTTGCTCACTTGACTAAGCGCTACGAGCTCATCCCCTCTTCCTGGGTGCTCCTTGACAGCCAGTCCACCGTAATGGTGTTCAAAAACCCCACTTTCCTCTCCAACATTCGTCGCAGCAGCAACCAGCTCAAAGTCTACACCAACGGCGGCACGCAAGTCTCGTCATTCATCGGCAACATTAAGAATTTTGGCACGGTATGGTACAATCCCAACTCGTTGGCGAACATTTTCTCCCTCGCCGCCGTGCGCAAACTCTGTCGCATCGCCATGGATACCAACGTCGAGCCTGCTTTATGCGTCCATCGTACCGATGGTTCCGTCATGAAGTTTAGTGAATACAAGAATGGTCTCTACTACCACGACGCTGCGGTAGCCGCGCCTAAAACTAACGTTGCCCCAGTTATTGACTACTCTTTTGTCACAACAGTAGAAGTTTTTTACACGTCGCGAAATTGAAGGAGCGAACAAGGCTCGAGAACCCTCTAAGAAAATTGTACGGCCTTCTTAACAACAATTTGAGAAAATTCTCATCAAAAATCTCATCCGCAATTGCCCCGTATCCGTTGACGACGCCAAACGGGCACTCATCATCTACGGCCCCGACGTCGCCGCCCTAAAAGGTCACACAACGAAAGGCCCTTCAAAGCACGTTCCCACGTTTAACACCGTGCAACTACCGGATTCTATCCTCCAGCACCATCGTAACGTGACGCTATGCATGGATATTTTTTACGTCCAAGGTCATTTATTTTTTCACACAATCTCTCGCAAAGTTCAATTCCGCACCTTTGCACCTGTGCTTGACAGGAAGAAAGAGACGCTTCTACGAGAAACCAGAGCCGTGTTGGCTCTTTATCAGTCCAGAGCTTTCAACATGAATCCAACAGGCAATGCTCAGGGTGACTTTCATTTCATGTCACTCACCACCGGAAAGCGCCTGTCGCGCCACCAGTGGACTGAAATCCCTATGACCAATGCGATCATTTCATCCGTCGAGTCAATGACCGAGAAAGAAGGTCAGCCTCTTATCAAGGGTGGAGTCCCACTTTTTGAATGGTGACCAAATGCACCCGTCGAAGACATTCTTGAAGAGAATCCGAATGCCAATCGGTACAATCTCAGGAGCAACAGGGGAAGAACTTATGATCACAGACTTGATCACCAAATGGACGATCCCGAGAATTCTAAGAGTTACGAGTCCAGCGTGCAGATGCTACAGCAGGCCGCGGATGGTATGCATGAGACGCCCAACAACATTTATAAGTATATTTGTGGGCATATCATGACCCAGATGACCGCAACCGCAGGCATCAAGAAACATGGTCAGGCAGCCGTGGATGCTTTACTACAGAAATTTTGCCAGCTCGACAACAAGGATATTTTTGATCCAATTAACGCGTCAACGCTCACAACAGACCAGAAACGAGAAGCCCTCCGCGCAGTAGATCTGATTAGAGGGGCGCACGTGCGCCGACGGCCGGTCTCAGAGGGCCCATTACACAAAAGAAGAGACAACGTCTCCCACGGTATCCACGGATGCCCTTATGCTCTCACTTATGATCGACACGAAGGAAGGACGTGACGTCGCTACGGCTGACGTCGAAGGAGCGTACTTACACGCGGACATGGAAGATTTTGTCATTTGAAGTTGGCCGGTGAAGCCGTCGACATCATGTGTCAGGTGAATCCTAAGTAAAAGAAGTTTGTCGTCGTCAAACACGGCAAGAAAATACTTTCCTTACAGTTGCTGAAGGCCCTATACGGATGCGTTCAGTCCACTTTACTATGGTACGAGTTGTTCACCAGTACTTTGGTCGACATGGGTTTTAAATTGACTCCGTATGACCTGTGCGTGGCAAACAGTCAGATCAAAGGGAAACAATGCACCGTTGCCTGGTAAGTTGACAACAACAAGATATCACACGTGGACGATACAGTGGTTACCGACGTCATTGAGAAAATTGAAGCAAAGTTTGGAAAAATGACCGTGACCCGAGGGAAACATCATCTGTTTCTAGGAATGGATATCACGTTCAACGACGACGCAACCGTCACGCTTTTAATGAAAGAGTATCTAAAAGAAGCAATCGCCGATTTGGGCATGGACGCCTCGAGAGTCGCAGCAACACCAGCAAAGAGAGATCTTTTTGCCATCAACGACAACTCCGAACACCTCGAAAACAAAAAAAAGTGAATTGTTCCACAGCATCGTCGCAAAACTTTTGTACGTGTCAAAGCGAGCCAGGACTGACCTACAGCTCGCCGTTGCTTTCCTTTGTACCCGGGTTTCGTGCAGCACGGAACAAGACTGGGACAAGTTAGTCAGGCTTCTACAGTACTTGAATGGTACCTTTGATTTTGCTCTCATTCTTGGAGCGGATAGTCTCAATGCCGGCGCATCTTGGGTCGACGCGTCCTATGCAGTGCACGACAATATGAAGAGTCACACCGGTGGCGCATTTTCCCTTGGTCGAGGCGCACTCATGTACAAGTTGACAAAACAAAAATTGAGCACCAAGAGTTTGACCGAAGCAGAAGTTGTCGGATCGAGCGATTACTTACCCAATGTCATTTGGGCCAAAATGTTTTTGGCTGAGTAAGGATACAAGCTCCCAAACAATGTTCTTTATCAGGATAACCAGAGTGCCATCCGTCTCGAAAAGAACGCTTGAGCATCGTGCGGACAGAAGTCCCGGCCCATCGACATCCATAATTTCTTTATGAAAGACCGCTTCGAGTCCAAACAAATCTCCGTCGAGTATTGTCCCACGGAAGAAATGCTTGCCGATTTTGTTACGAAACCTCTTCAAGGCAGTTTGTTCTGGAAATTCCGAGACGTCCTTTTAGGTCATTGCTGTGTGAATACACTCCTCAAATCACCGCTGCCTCCATCCGAGGAGCGTGTTGAGAATCCGATGTCGAGGAAGTTTCGATCTGGAGTCAGCGGACAGGCGTTGGAGGTACAGACCAATGAAAATATTACAGAACAGAAAGAAGCCGCGTCTGCACCAACGTATGCGTTGATCCTCAAGAAAGGCGTCAAATGGGCAACAGTAACTGTTCATTCTTTTTGATTAATCCCATCGTAAGAATAGTTTGATTGACTCTCCTTATAGATCGACTATTGAAAGCATCATCACACTACAGCCGACAATTGAATGTCCTAGGCGTGATCGTGTTTCTCCCGCTTGAGAACCTCGGGGAACACCGTTCGATAAGCGCACGAAACGGTTGGTTTGCTCCACGTACTGCGTACCCTGTACCGTACGTATGGAACGCAGACGTATTACCTATTACCGATGCGAATGAGGCTCCTACTCTAGCAACAGCAACATGAATAAGGCGTTCTGACCATCAGCAAGTCAGCTCAAGAAGTATTAATGGATTATTGAGAGTACAGCAGAAGAAAAAGGGTGAACGCGAGCTTATTGCGACGTTTGCATGGGCTCTTCGCACCGGTACCATAATGCACGCTACATTTGCTCTAGCTAAAAAACATAGCATCTACATAGTCACGGCGTATCATGATGACAGTTCTACAGTGTCTTGTGAGAGGCGGCAACAATGTATTCCCTATTTGCTGTTTTGCTTGCGACGCCTTCCCGCTATGTACTGGTATTCACCGGAAACTATTGTCTCGTTGCCCTCCCCTGCTCCTTATACCCCTCAAGTGTGGGTCGCCCGCATCACTCCTATAGCTGCATCTACCAACAGCTACAGCACATCTTCTCTTCTTTTTAGACTCTGGACTTGTCCCTTTTGCTCTGGTTGTGCGTAACAAGGGCTCGCTGAAGAATATCCGACAGACCGTGGCGAAGCAACAGGTTGCTGGCCGCGGCAGTTGGCTTTGAACCAATGAGTCGCCGGTTCCAGTCGTGGCAAGCCGCTAAGTTCTCCAATGACACCGGCCAAAGGTAGCCAGTTAGCACTTCTAGAACTTGTTCGACACTTTCCACGGGTGCCGAAACCAAGACGTGCTCCAGCAAGTCCAAGTAAAAGACGCCACCCGACGGATCCTCTGATGACGTGCTTGTAGGTGAGCCTTCCATGGTCTGTTGTAGAAGAGGTATCAAAACGGGAAGCAAGAGGGCCGCCACACCCGTGTTTGCCGTCAGCATGCCATGCCAAACGTCGCAGATGGCTTCCAACGGAGGTGAGCCTGGCGGATGCGTGCCAAGAATCGATTGAATCCAGTCCGTCACGCTGGAATCTTCTACGGACGAGCTACTGCGGCTCAGATTGAGTAGCTGATGCGCCAAGTGGGTCGTTAATGACTCCAAGTGCCCCGACTTTGAGGCATGACTTGCGCCTTGGGCGGCTCTGGTACACGCCAGCCCCATCATGTGATCCAAGTGGGCCCAGTCCGAGGCTTGACTAGAAGTGTTCCCGTTGATAAGAGTCGCTCCACGCCACGCCATTTCACCGGAAGGATTATTCTGAAACACTTCAACAGGCATCCATGGACACAAGAGATTTGTTGGAGGCGTCGTCGTCTCCACGTCCATGCGATCCTCCTGCAGCTGCTGCTCGCTGCGTCGCGCTACGAGGCGACGTTTGACGACTACCAATGCTAGCGCTGTCTTCAGACAGGCGATTTCTTGCTGTGTCATGCTTGGAGGCGTGACAACTACGGAGGTAGACACATCCGTCTTGGTGTTATCTGTGTCGCTGGGGCGATCTTCTGTATGCTTCATCGCCATGGTGCTTTTTGCGTTTTGCGTGTCGTGTCGTGTCGTGTGTCGTTCTGGATACGAGAGAATGAGAAGCCGGAATGAATGAATCGAAGGACTTTCGGAAAAGGGGGACTCAGGCGGGAAGCTCTACCGACGTTCGAATTCGAAATGTGCTAGCTACTAGACTACGACGTAGACTACTGTATAAGAACTATCGCATAACGACTCCTGAATGCAATGAGTCCCCAGATCACTATCTCCTGGAGCTGGAGCCTCTGACTCCCAATGAAAGAGTTTGGTAAATGAACAACACTCGAGATACGCTCTACGCGACAGCGTTCTACTACAGTAGCTACT
>Ga0307981_1002097_pt1 | contig 16676 bp, 16 predicted proteins | sample OrgLakmetagen987_FD_201849 | JGI IMG/M metagenome (GOLD analysis project Ga0307981, IMG submission 201849) | Saline water microbial communities from Organic Lake, Antarctica - #987 | ecosystem: Environmental > Aquatic > Non-marine Saline and Alkaline > Saline | place: Antarctica: Organic Lake... | reverse complement strand
TCCATCTGTTCGGACATTTTTTTTTGGCTGGCAACGCGAACGTCTGTCCGCTAGCTCCAGATCGAACTTTCTCCAATATCGGATTCTCAACAAAGACCACTCGTACTCATCTCAATCCTAGAGGCAATAGATTGCTGGCAACGGACAATCTCTCTAGACTAGCTAGCTCGTTCAAACATTGTGTCATTGTCATCGTTTCCATCACCTGATGAATTGAAGGGAGCCGTGCAGGGGACCATTTTGTATCTTGCTCTCTACTTGTTTCTACTGATTCCTTTTCAGTCATTTAGCAAGTTCTATATCGTAGCGCAAAAGAAAAAGGAGGCTCGGGCAAAAGGAGGAAACAAAGAAAAGATTTCCTTCCGCGCCATGAAGTACTATAACTCGAGAGATCTGCTAGCCTTGGCAGGTGACCGTACATTAGCAACTTTATTGAATTTGCCATTTTGTTTCTTCCTTTAATGTGGATGCATGCTCTCTTTGTGGATCCGTCGAAGTCTTTTTGGATTTGCCTCGTGTACACTTCTAATCAGGCCGTGTATCCTATCTTCTAGCTTCATGGGTCGCTCATAATTCTTAGTACGGCACCAGGATACCTGCTGTATGGCTACCTCTTTTTCGAATTGGCATTCAAGTTTACGTTTGCTTAAAGTTTTCCAAAGAGAATTTTAGGTTTTCAGTTAATAGTCTAGTACGGTTGATTCTCATCTCGTATACGCTGTACAATCCGCAGTGCCTGTTCCACGTCGGACAAGAGGTCAGCCGGAGCTTCGAGTCCAACACTGACTCGCAAAAGACCCGCAGGGCTCACTTGCCGATCTGGTGGCTCGATGCTAGCCCGGTGCTCTATCAACGTTTCGGTTCCTCCCAGACTCGTGGCTCGTTGAATGGTTTGGAGAGCACCGGCAAACGCCATTGCCGAGCTTTCATCCTCAAGCTCGACACTCAAAATTCCACCAAAGCCACCGCTCATGTGACGCTTGGCTACTCCGTGTTGCAGGTGTGTCTCGAGTCCGGGATAGTACACGGCGTGAATAAGTGGATGTTCTTGTAGGTAGGTTGCCAGCTGCATTGCCGAAAGACACTGACGCTGAACCCTTGTAGCCAGTGTCCGCAGACCCCGCAGAGTCAGCCAGCAGTCCAGAGATGAGGCGACACCACCGACGTCTATTTGTACTTGGTGCAGTACCGGGCTCAGTTCGCGTCCGCGCTTGGTCCACGGAGAGCAGGTCGCCACGCCCAGCAGCACATCACTGTGACCTCCAAGATATTTTGTCCCGCTGTGCATCACCAAGTCTGCACCAAAGTGAAGCGGCTGGCAAAGTGGCGGTGGTGCTAACGTCGAGTCAACGACAGTTGTTACCGTGCGATTGGTTTGCTCTCTGTACGTCTCCACAACTTGGCAGACAGCTGCCACGTCGATTACATTGCACTGTGGGTTGGATGGCGTTTCCATCCATACAATAACATCATTTTCGCTTGATGTTTCCGCGAGTTTCTGCTTGATATTGGACAGGTCTGTCATGTCCACAGACTCGACAGATACCTGGAACCGAGAAAAGACTTCGTGGAGTACTGTCGGGACGCCGTGGTAAAGATCTTTCGGTAAAAGCACCTTGAGGGGAGTCTTGTGGGCCAAGATGATGGAAGAGGCAGCCATCATTCCAGAGGCAAAGGCACAGCACGTTACTGAAACATCATTAGGTAGGGCAAGACCATGACATTCCAGTCGAGCTACTTCCTTCTCCAGCAAGAGACGCGTGGGGTTGTGCATGCGGCTGTAAATGAAATCCCCTTCCTTGTAGGGCCCATTGGCAGGGCGTGTATACGTCGACGCCATGTGGATAGGAGGAGACATGGCGGCGTTTTCATGCTTCAGTACACCGGCATGAGCCAAGAGAGTCTCCATGCTAGGTTCGTGTTGACCGCTCGCGTCTTGCAGCGCTAGTTCCTCGGCTCTTTGCCCCGCCGCTTCAGGAGTCAGCGTCGACATGGCGACGACCCTTCTGGTGTCCCATGATTTCGAAAACTGCAAGCCACCGCGACCAAACCTTGCTGCGACACGAGCAGCGACCTTCATCGTTCCCTTCATTGTCAAATGATTGAGATACTGTCGAGAAATCATGGTCGACGTGAGAAGTTCCAAGAACATTACCAATCCATTCCATCAGATTGATTAGGGACTGGGATAAACGGGACTGACTAACTGACAAATCAGTCTAGTCGTATGAGTCGAGTGTATGAGTCGAGATTGTAATTCATGTTTGTATAAAACTTCACAAATCTGTTTTGCTATATTTTTGGAGAAATCAATCGTTTCATATACAAGATTTTCTTGATTTTCTTTTTCTTGTTCCGTCAATATAATTGTTTGTATAGTTTGATCGAACAATGCACTCTCCACTGCCGCAACCTACATCCAGAAGACGTTCACCTGGTCTGGGTTGCAGTAAATCAACCAAGACAATACAGATAATGTGTGCGAATTACAAAAAATGTACTTTTTAGCTAAAACGAGAGGAAAAGGATACGGAAAATTACTATTTGCAAAATGTTTGGAAGCTGCGAAAAATTTTGGCTATGAACAATGTTACTTAGAATCTTCGCCCGCTCGTGGTCCTTGCCACCTGGCGGCGTCGTTCGGGTGGCCCTTTATGGCGCAGTGAAACAGTTCGTTCGACTCTCCCTCATCCCGTGCCGATTACGAGTTGGCGCGAGTAGGTCTACCGGACCAAAAACAGCTACCCCGAGTATTTGTCGAATGAAGTATTAGTTGGCGGCTTTAGGTTGGTCCCGCCACCACAAGACTATTATTGCGATATCTTTCTACCTACAATTCGGATTCGTCTGTAATCGGCAATCCATTGATTGCCATCGAATAGACTAGATCGCAGCCTATTTTCAATCTGATCTAATGCCACCTCTACTTCATCGCTGGTTTTGCCCTCAAAGAAAGCACTTCCAAACATCCTCAGCCAATTCTTGATCCCAGAGCCGTCCGTTTCAAGAGGCGTGGGCCTGTCATAGAGCGAAGCAGACAAGACCTCGATCCCGTGTCTTTCTAGGATAGTTGCATACTCAGAGATGCTTGGGAAATACCAAGGACAGCTAGTATTCGGGACGACTTCTAGCGTTGCCTCTACGATCTGATTGACATTTCCTTTTCCGCCGAACTCAACCACAAAGCGGCCTCCTACCTTCAGAGCCCGGGACATGGAAATGACAGAACGTTCAACATTGGAGGGTGGTACCCAATGCAATGCAGCATTGGAAAAAATGACATCGACAGGCTCGTCTACTTGAAAGTCTCTAACATCTCCTTCGAAGAACACCAACGCAGGGAATTGTTCCCGTGCCCGTTCAACCATGTTGGAATCACTATCCATGCCAATGGCAGTAATCTCGGTGCTACATTTAGAAATTGCATTGGTCAACTCTCCACTGCCGCAACCTACATCCAGAAGACGTTCACCTGGTCTGGGTTGCAGTAAATCAACCAAGGATGAACCGTAATGCCAAACAAAGCTGTGCTGGTCTTGGTATCGTTGAACATCCCACTGTGGTCGTTTTGGTTTTGCACGGGCCGAGAGTTGATTAGATGAGAGTTGATTAGATGAGCATCTGACAGCAGCCTTACTATATAGAACGCTGATCTAGTATGATTATGAAACGTGCACCAGCAGCAATTTTCCTTACCTCTTGGGTAGCCTTCTCCCCTTTCTTTGCCATTTGAAACAATAGCAAGCCGCTGGATTTCGTCGTCAATGACGACGTACTCCGGATGAAGAATCCCTCGGAGAATGATCCAAGGCAAACCATGAGTAACAAGGATGTTGCCATCATTTTTCTTGAGACAAACAAGTAATCTACTGTGTTATGAGGTCTGCGACAAACTATCAGGAGAACATTGCTCTGCATTAGACAAGAATCATGCATAAATCTTTGAGTTAATAATAATCATGCACGTCTCGAATTAAGTCCCGCGAGTTGACCGTACGAGCGCAGGACAGGCCATGACATGGGACCTCGAATAATGGAGCGCGAAAGCATTAATGGGCACTGACGTACGAAGTCCCGTGCGTTTGTTTGTGGTAGAGACAACAACAAACGTAGATTATTTCTTTTACAATCAATTAAAGGACTACTTGACAATGATCTCCAGAATCGCCATCGTTGCTGCCCTTGTGGCATCTGCTTCCGCCTTCGCTCCTGTCAGCAGGTGTGTTGATTTTGTTGCGTTCGATTTGGGAAAGAATCGACGATTATTGATCTCGATTTCGTGTTTTAGGGTTGAAGTTGGGTTTTAGCGTCTCTTACAGGATACAGCGAAAATGGCGTTGGATTTTGGTCCCTGAAGAGTTTGGAATGTTATATGCTGAAACTATATTAACTACGACAATTTTTCTCACGTTCTTTTTCCCTTTTTTTAATGTAGACCTTTTGGAGTTACCACCTCCATGAGCGTGCGTCTCTCGATTTCGCATCATCACATTTAATAATATACGGTACCAGGTACATAGACTAGTCTAGTCTCTGCTCTCTACCGTTACCGTTAGCTCGACTACTGTAGTACTAATACTATACTATTACCTACTGCATGGTACGCTCATAGTTGCGTCGTTGCGCATCGCTGCTCATCTTGAACCACTGATGGTTCCCTTTTGATTACGAAAGGCGGCTCTATAGTACTGGTGATGTATTGCTGCGGGTTCAACAACATGAATCACCCCACCACTACTCTTGTTTTCAAGAAAGAAGCGGCGGAAGGCGACGATACCGCCGCTGTTCTTGATCTCCTCCGGATTCCGACTGCGGACACCCGCGTTAGTACGACGGGTGACGCTCCAGACTCGGAAGTCGAGCGATGAATCGCTAGTTGTGGATGATACCAAATATCTTGCGCCCGACAAATTCGACCTTATCTTGCAAGAATATCACTGCAGCATATTTAACTCGCGACCTCTTCGGCCGTTTTGAAGTTCAGTATCTTTCGCACTTGCAGAAGGACGAGGAGCTTGAGGGCTACAAAAGCCCAAAAATTCACGGAAGCTTTATTGGCAACAATAAACGTATGATTGGCAGTAAGCTTCATTGTCCAGATCCATCAATCCCGCCTTCGTTGGTGATATCAGCGGCGGCCGCACCCGGCGCAGCAGACCGAACTAAGTATAGGACGCAATGGATACTGGTTTAACGGACCGATTAGCTAGATCTTGACTAGATCTAGTAGCGATATTCCAACCAAGATACTACGCATCACCTAGAGCTCTGCCAAGACAGCGGGAGCCCACGTGTAAGAAGCCTCAGCATCAGCCGAAAAGTAGTTTGAGACGACAGTGTCATCTGCTACAAGAGAGAAACGCTGAATACGAAGCATGGTGGGTGTTTCCTTTTCCAATCCAAGTGCCTTGGTCAGTTCTCCAGAATCGTCAGATAAAAAGCGAATGCCGGCATCGGCGCCTCCCGAAGTGCGACCCCACGCCTAGCATTACAGAGAGAAAAACAAACATATCGAGTTGAGTAAGACGTATCTTAGAACCGCAACACTGCATGAACATACGCCAATAGACTTACCTCCATGACGTAAGCATCGTTCGTCGCAACACAAATGGTCAACTCAACTCCCTTGGCCTTGAGCTCTTCTTGCGCGCTCATGAAAGACGGCAAGTGTGACTTGCTGCACCCGGGAGTAAACGCTCCAGGAACACCAAAAATGGCCACTTTTTTGCCGGCCACAAGATCCGCCAGGTTGACTTCCACGGGTCCATCGGCACCAGTCACAAGCTCCTTCATGACGACGGAAGGAATCTTGTCGCCAGCCTTGACGGTGGGATTCTTGGTGGCAGCATCAGTAGTGGACGAAGCGAGAGCAGTGCTGGTGGTGGCGACAAAGGCTTTACCAGCGGGAACGAATCCGTTGGCAACCGACGAGGCGCCAATAAGAGCAAAGATCAGGGTCAAAAGGCTGGTTTTCATAATGCTAATCTAAGAAATTAGAGATTTCTGTAGCAAGTGAGGAGTTGTAGTGTTAGTGAGTGTCGCTTACAAGGTTACCTCTATGGGAAAGACGCCCGTCTCATGGTCGATCCTACCTTGACGAAGGAACAACGCAGGAACAATATTTGATACCTGATGGAATCGATCGAATGAATCTTTCGATCGTCGTCCGTCCTGCCTCAGCGCTGACGTACCCTGCTGTGTATGACTCAGTCCCTAATATATGGCACATAAAAATGTTACAGTACGTACGGTACTCGGTACTATACCAGGTATGTACGTCTCTCGCTCTCTAGTCTACGATCGACCTTTGATAGGGGCCTTTTTGTCTACTTCCTCCCCATTGTGGTGGCTATATAGGTCGTTGCAATCAATTAAATGTGTGCGCGTATAGAATGTCAAAAATGTTGGCTATACAAAGGTGGTTGCGATTCGGTCCATGGTGGACAATTGTATCTCGCTCTCCCGACGTTCTCTTGCAGTCGTCTCGCCCCAAGACTCACGTATTGTCTCTGTCTCTGTCGATAGCAGCGCGAGTTGTTCCGGGCGACGGTCCACAGCCCCGATCCATGATTGCAGAACGTGAGCGACTGCTGTCGGCGCCTCGTGGTTGGGACAGTGCCCAATATTGGACAACTCCACGTAACGATGCACAGCCGATGCGGGTCGCGTTGCAAGACTCTTGAGCATGCGTCTTGCAAATGCCGGCTTGCACCACGGATCACCACTTCCAAAGAGCAAGAGTACATCGCACTCGAGTCTGGATAGACAAGCATCAAAGTTTTTCACGGTTTCACCTTGCAGTGTCTTTACTTGGATCGGCGGAGACCACAGAATAGATGCAAATGCTGCGTGACCTCCTTGTCCGTCGGTGCAGGACAGAATCTGTTGCATGAGTTCCTTGTCAAAGGCGTCGGTGTTGGAATACGCATTTTCGAGATACGCCTCAATGGTATCCAAATCTCGAATCCGGTCAAACAGATAGCGGCCAATCCATCGAGGTATCGCGGGCGCGGGCAAGTGTCCGGTCCATCCGGGAAGATTCAAGCCCCAGACGGGCGTTGCATTCAAGAGGCAAATCGACTCGATCAGATCGGGACGGGCTGCAGCGATAAAGACTGCCAAGTGTCCGCCGACACTGTTGCCGACAATGTGGAGCTTCTTGTGGTTGTGACCGGGAACAATGACATTGTCAATGAATTGAATAATTTGATCGACCCAGGTACTCCCAGAATACTGCAGTCCTTGCTCACTGGCGGCTTTGCCGTCGTTACAGTCCTTGGGCCAAGACTTTCCTTGACCAAGGTAATCGATAGTGTAAATGGTGTGGCTACCAAGCTCCTTTTCGTTCATTATAGAGCTGATGAGTCGATGTTGATGAAACGATCCAACGCCAAAGCCATTTAGTAAGAGAATGGGGGCTGGGGGATCATTATTGGTGTCACTGGCGGCAGCAGAGGCATCCGCAGCTTTTTTGTCGATGGCTGTTGTATCCAGGAGTTGAGCCTGTTCGTAGGCAATAGGATGGTTGTTGTAATTCCATATTCCAGGCTGAATCACGAAAGACTTGCACAATACGGTCGAAACGACCAAAAGAAGAAGAAAGGGTCGGAGCATGGTCATCTTGATGGACTGATCAGATGCGTTTCTCTGCTCGCCATGGTCGAACGCTTATGGGGAAGGTGCAAAGTTGCCACCTTGTTTGGATCGGCAAGTTGAAGTTTTTTTCTGCGCGCAGAAATTGGCGCGAAAGACGACGACCACGTCAAAGTCACAACAGAGAGAAGGCGCATAGTAACAGCAAGAGCACCAGGACGACTATTTTCCACCATGATGTTCTCTTCCGTCCTTCGTTCCGCAGTTGTCAAGAGCAAGGCACTTTCAGTGTCTCCTAGCTTCTCTGTTACAGCTGTCCGTTCATTGGCAAGCTCGGCGCAGTCTCAGACATCTGCGGTACGTAAAGAACGGACAACGCGCCCTTAAACCTCGAACGCTTCTCGCGCTACTATAGGATCCATAGTGTCTCACAATCTCGCTTACTTTACTCTCTCTCTCTTGAAATACACAGTTGGGAAAGCTGGACAATGTCCAAGAACTCATCGGAGGTGGCGGTGCTGTCCCTGTCAAGGACAATATCGAGTACACCATGTCTCGCGTGGACGACTTGGTGAATTGGGCCCGCAAGGGCTCCTTGTGGCCCATGACCTTTGGTCTCGCGTGTTGCGCTGTTGAAATGATGCACGCGGCCGCCAGTCGTTACGATATTGAACGCTTCGGTATGGTATTTCGAGCGTCGCCGCGTCAGTCGGATGTCATGATTGTCGCTGGTACGCTCACCAACAAAATGGCGCCGGCCTTGCGCAAGGTTTATGATCAAATGCCCGAACCGCGTTGGGTTGTCAGTATGGGATCGTGTGCCAATGGAGGAGGCTATTATCACTACAGTTATTCGGTCGTGCGTGGATGTGATCGAATTGTGCCGGTGGATATCTATGTGCCGGGGTGTCCTCCTACGGCCGAAGCGCTCTTGTTTGGATTGATTCAATTGCAAAAGAAGATCAAGAGTAACAAGGGATTGTTGTTGCGATTGAGAAAGTAAAGCAAAGCAATAACACTTTGAATACAGTCTCCCCACAATCGGTATATTATAACATTAACAAATGATAGGTCACAGGTACAGTCGACTCACTCTGTAGTCAAGTATCAATTTGTTAGCTAGAGATTTCCAATCCACAATCAAAATGGGCTAAAGCACAAAGCACCTTCCAGCTCGTCTACACCTAGTATACTGGCACATGGCTGGTAGTCCGCGAGCATCAATCAAGTAGCAGGTTCAATCGTCGTCTTAATTAAGTTAACGTACGATAGTTGGCAAGAGGAGTCAGACTGCTCTTGTGTGTATGTTTTGGTGTTTTGGCACTCCGCACTACTCTCTTTTCAATTCAGCAGTAGTCTACTAGCTATGGCTAGCGGAGCAGCATCACTAGCACTTCACGCCGCCTCACTATCAAATCGGGCTCCCGACTCGTCAATCTCCAGATTGTCGTAGTTGTCGGGCGATTCCATGCCCAGTTCTTCGGTTCGGAGAACCGTACGAAGGGAGACGCACTTGAATTTCCTCGAACGGTACTTGTTGAAGGAGGCATTGTAGTTGGATTCTTCCGCCGCCAGTTGGTACTCGTGAATCATGAGAACCGTATTTTTCAAGTCCTTGGTGGTGTATCCCGTGTAATGCTGCAAGGTCTTGGTCCAGTAGCCGTCGCGGTCGACGGCGTGGTCGGTATTGTGTTCCCGGAGTCCCATGGTGGCGCGGGCGAGATAGAGTGCCGAAGCGGCCAAGAGACTGGGCTTGCGGCCCGTCAACTCGTAAGGAAGACGGCCCAGCTCGAGTAGGTACATGACCATGTTCCGGAGGACCGAGTGATCAAATTCACAAGAGCTGTTGGGGCAGGCGTGGCTGGCCCGGAGATACTCGTTGATAAAGTGCAAGGGTGTGACGCGGTGGAGACGAAAGTCGAGTTCCTTGCAAATGCGAGTTTCGAGGGAACGAAGCTTGTGGCTGGAAAAGGAGTGGTCAGAAATGTACACAAAATCGTCAAAGGACGGAGAGTCCTTGTCTTCCATCTTGGAGGCGATCCATGCACATGCGCTGAGAGGAACAAGATGGGAGGAACAATGTGTGAGCGTCGTTCTGCTGGAGTAATAGTTGATGCGCAGTCTCGAGCGACAAGGACAGCATGCGAGCAACACGTACCATCCGAGCGCTTGAAACTCGTTGCGCAGCACGACAAATGGTTTGCGGTCCGGTTTGTGTGCGCGCATGACAGCGCTGGCATCTATATCGTAGTCGTCGTCATGGGCTTCGTCGTCGCTTTCCACGTCCAAATCGAGCAACTGCGAGGCCGTCGGTCCCCGGGTCAAGATCCAATCCAACAAGGTCACGGCCAAGTGGTAAGCGTCTTCCGAGAGTTTGTACTCTTGCGACACCTCCACCAGCCAATTGATCAAAATGGTGCGCATCTTGGGACTCAAATAGGGCTGCTGGGGCAACTTTTGCGTCTTTTCCGACGGACCGGCCTTGCTGTCTCGCTTGGCAGCAGTCACGGCCGATGGCCGATACTGGAGAACAGTGCCAGGACAAGGCGTTCCCGGACTCGACGCTTCGTCGTCCATGGCCTCCTCCGCTTGGTTTTGCTCGTTGGCCGATTCGGTCGGCAAAAGAGCTTGCAGGGCGGCCATTTGCGCGTCTTCCTTGGCGCGGAGAATCTCCGCGTACTCGGCGCCGTAATGGGAAATGTGCTGCACGGCCAAGGAAGTATCTTGGGCGCGAATGACATCGGCCAGGCAGGCGCAAGACCTGGTAGTAGCAGCAGGAGCAGGAGCAGTACGACTCGTACACGACGCGAAGATATTCACAACTCCGGCTGGAAAAAAAGATTGCAGTGGCAGTGATGCATGCGCCAAGGTGGCGGTCGTGGCAGCATCTTGAAAGTCCAAATGGCGCACCAAGGTCCCCGGGGTAACAGTTGGTAGCGGTGCTGCGGCGGCGCCTGCCGGAGCAGCCTTGCGAGCCGTGGCGGACCGCAAGCTGTACGCGCGGGCCTTTTTTGGTTGAGCGGTACCTTGGTATTGTCCCCCCGAGGCGCGCTTTTGGCCACGCTGGTGCTCGTCGTTCGATGCAGTCGTGGTATCAGCAGCAGCCGCAGTCGTAGTCGTGGTCGCAGTCTCTGCTGCGGAAACAGTAACGGCGGCAGCTGCTTGGCTTGCACGCGTCGAACATTGACCCGTGGAGACTGGATTCGCTGTGTTTGAAGCAGTAGCAACAACTGGTTCGTCTTGTTCGTTGGCAGTGTTGGGTAGCAAGGAGGATCGTCGCCGTAAGCGTTCCTCTCGCGAGAGACGGTGAGCGGCGGTGGATGCAGTAGTACTCGGCATTTTGAAGGATGAATGAATGGACTTGGAGATGACAGAAAGGCAAACGAATGAATGAATGAATGAATGTATGTATGTATACAGAGATACAGACACAGATAGAGGCAACGATACCGAGAGAGAGAGAGAGACGAAGGCAGGAGAAGGAGTGATGGGTGCACCTCTTTCTCGCACAATGGGCTTAGTGGTTTGGGTTTGACTGGAGCATCGAGCGTTGTTAGAGAGCTGCGCCAATTTCGAACGCGCCAGGCCTCCTGAATAAAGGCGCGGTCAGCGTCCGTTTCTGTAGAACCTACGTAGGACATGGTACAGCCCGCCGCGCGGTGCAGTGAGACAAAATCGGTTCAAAAAAGCCCGCCTTGTTTAGCAAGGCGCCAGGGGGGGCGCCTAAGTGCCCCTAAGTGGGCCTCACGCATAGTCACGGACAACCGTTGGGTCTTTTCTAGGTCCCGGTAAATGACGTCTTGCACGTGACCAAAAAGGGATCACGGAAAGAAACCAAGCAGGCGACAGATAGTCGTCCGAGGGCAAATAAGGACCATGAAGAGTCCAAGCACAATACTGTAGTGTGTAGTTTCAGTGTTCAGCAGTTCCATACGATATCCATTCGCTCTCTCCACAACCACAACAACCCTCATTAGCATCATCATCATTATCATTAACATGTTGGGATTCGTCTTCAGCCTTCCCTACGTCGTGCTCTTTTACGTCGTGTGGCTCGTCCATAGTCTCCTCAAGCCTCTGCTGGCAGTGACTCTGGTCTGCGTCCTTTCCAATCCAGCGGCCGCTTGGAGCAAGGTGCAGCTCTTCATCAATACCGTTACTTATCTGGCGCTCTGCAACGACAAGTCGTGGAAGAAACCCCAGGCGGATCCTGCCTCTTTCTTTCCGGAGAATGACAACAACAGTAGCAACAGCACCAGCAACGACAACAACGTCCAAAGCAAGACCATTATCTTTGTCCGACACGGCGAGTCAACGTGGAACGACACCTTCAACAAGGGCGACCGGGGAACTGCACAGTTCCTCAAGAACTTTATTCCCAATCTCGTATCGGCAGCCGCGACAGAATGGTACTTTTGGGTGTCGGGTCAAGCCAACGAAAGCTGGTTTTACGATGCCCCCTTGTCCAACAAGGGCCGCGAACAAGCCGAGGGCGTCTACAACTTTTTGCAGTCGGATCTGCAGTACATGACACCCAAGGAAGCTTCATTCCTGCGGCTATTGACGGGTCACGACAAGAATGGCAAGCTGTCTGTCGCTGGATCTCCACCTGCCGCGCAACTCGTCGTGAGCAACTTGCGGCGTGCCATTTCCACTATGGCCATTGGCTTTGGCGATCGACTGAATTTGAAGCTACCAAACGACAAGATATTGATTCTACCCGACCTGCAAGAGATTAGTCGCAATCCGGACGCTCTCTCGATTACTGCACCGCACGGCAAGGTGCTGGCAGCTTACACGGATCCAGTTTCGATTCACGGCATTTTGGAACATCAAGTCGACACATCGAAACACACGGGCAACAAGCCTGTCGATACCAACGGCCTCAAGAGGATGCAATCATTTTGTCAATGCGTCTTTGAAGACATTGAAAAGGATGCCGTCGTTGCAGCCGGTCACTCATTGTGGTTTCGTTCATTCTTTCGAACCTATCTGCCTGCCACGACGGAACACATTGCCAAGAAGAAGAAAATTGTAAACGGAGGCACTGTTGGTTTCACACTGAAACGAATAACTGTCGACGGCACGAATCATTACATGATTGACCCCACGAGTATCACAGTGCTCCACGGTGGATTCTAGAGAATGCAGCAGCAACAGCGGTAGCAGTAGCATATAAAAAGTAGAAAGATGACGGTCACATGGGGAGGCAAAATTGAAACACGGTTTAGTTAGAGTAGAAGTTATGTAATAAGAGTGATAGCTTTCGTCTATCACGACGATAGACGATAAGACACTGTTACCAATTGTTCCATCCCACCCGTGCATTCGAGCCGGTTTTCCACCCAGTTAAAACGTCTTTCTCTACAGTCCCCGACTGGAAACTTGCAAGAGGGCAAACTCGTATACGGGAAAGATGGTTCCATTCACAGGAAAGGCCCGAATCAAAGTGATACCCAGTCCACGCCAGAGATACCTCCACCCGTGCTGCGCCGCGAGTCTCTTACCAACATTAAATATGCTCAATGTAGACAGTGGCGCATCCAAGGCTGCCGTTTGCACCGTGGTCTTGATCACATCAATGGGATAGACAATAGCCCATGTCAAGCAACCCGCACAGCCTCCCGCAAACGCCGAAGCAATCCACGTGTGTGTATGTTGCGGCGGCGTTGGTTTATTTCGATCATCTCTGTCATTCAGAATGGTATTGATGGTATCCTTCATGTAATCGTACGTGGCAAAGTAAAGACCAAAAGCGGGAACTTCTCTCCAAACGGTCGACCACCACCCTTGATACAGTCGTTGTACTCCGTGTTGCTGGATAATTCGCTTGGTGGCTTGGACGGGTCCCTTGTAGTGAGTGTCGGCCGTGCCAGCGGTAGCGGTAGCGCCCTGCACTTGCAGCCGACACTTGATGTGTTCCATGGGACAAATAACGGTAGACTGTACGAGACCCGCAAAGGAACCACAGCAATACGACTTTTGCCACGGATCGTGCGTGTGATCCGTTTCCGGCCAATCGTCCGGATCAATGATATACTCGTCAAAAAAACGGGAACCGACGCCGTAACTGCTAAAGACAATGGCGTTAATGACGGCTGCCGCTCCGAGTGGCGCCGTCATGCCGCGAAATAGCGACGCTGACCCACCAAACTCTTTCAGCGTGGCCATGAGTCCCGTCGTGGCGCTCTTGGACGTTTGCATGCGCACCTTGATGGTATCGAAGGGATGGCCGACTATGACGGAAGCGGATCCAGCAAAGCCGCCGGCAATGAAATCGTGCAAGAATGTAATGTCGTGCTCGTCGTGATTGTCGTCATTGTCGTTGTTACTGTCGGAGGTTGTATTGCTGGTCGAGTCGGCAGCGTTGCGCTTGATTCGCTTTTTCGGTTTGGGATGCTCGGTAAAGTCGGGCAGAAAGTTCAAAGTTGGCGTCAATGAGCCGATATTAATGGTTGCGAGGTTTCCCCAAAAGGAGTAGTCATTGACCGTAGCTGGAGACGTGGCGCTCACTTTGGTATCATCGTCGTTCATGGTCATGGTCATGGCGGCGGCGGCGGGAGAGTAGTTGCTGTCGTTGGCTGGAACGCTGCTGTAGTAGTAGTAGTAGTAGTAGTGGTTGTAGTAGTAGTAGTAGTAGTAGTTGTTGTTGTAGTAGTAGTAGGGAAAGTAACATACGGTGAGAGCAAGGTCATACCAAGTTCGACACTCGAATGGTTTTTATCTGGTACACGTACGCGTACTTACCAAGAGGTTTTGCAAAGACAAAGAGCGACGATCGATGGTCCGCGTAGGCGTGCGACTTATTCTTACTGTACCGGTATATACTGTAGTGTCTATTGTCAACTTGTCGATGGTTTGTGTGTATGGTGTTCACGCAACCCAAGAGAGAGAAAAGGTGAGGTACTGCGTTGTGGTGTCTCATTGTCCTCTTGTCTGGGTGGATACCGGGCTCTGGCTTTGGTGATCTTCCAAGAAGAGAATTGGGTGGGTGCGCCGGTTGGTCATGAATGCGTGGCGAAGCGTGGCTAATGACTTTTGATATAAAAATCAGAAAGCTTTTTGCTTCCACGCGGCATTGCCTCTCACCCATCCACGAAACCAGCGAACCATCATGGGAGCATTATAGTCTACGTACCGCGGCAGCTCATATTCATATGCATATGCCATCCCAAATCACATAGATCTTTCCATCGAAGACTTGCGTTGAAGGACTTGTCACTTTGTCACGGACGACGACGACCCTGCTACTGTTGCCTTGCACGTTCCACAACGACCATCCAATCAGAGTATCTTTGATTCCTTTAGTAGTTACAGTACGTACCGGTAGCGAGTAGTGTCGAAAACGGACGCATCCATACCATATACTACAGTACATCATTCGCATCATGACGGAATTCCTCAAACTCCCGTGGACGCCACGCTACACCCAGAGTCCTGTCGATGCATCTTTGCAAGACGAGCAGTCTCTACTAGGATACTGGTCTTTGGCTGCCACCATTGCCTTTACCGTCGTCGTTTATGCTCTTGAAGGACACTTGGATGCCCGACAAAAGAGTGCGTACGAAACCACCAACTTTCCTGTCGCGCTCGAAACCATTGTCGCTAGTATTGATAAGGAACGAAAACAGACGAAAAGCGCCAAGGACGAAGATAATGACGACGCCGACAAAGGTAACAAGCCATTGTTGCCGCAGCTGCAAGCCAAGTTTCGCAACGCCCAAGCCTACGGCCTCGACAAAATTAATTTTGGCATGATTGCGTCCTCGTACGATACCGTCGAGTCCATTGTCTTTTTGCTGGCTGGTTTCTTGCCCTATGCCTGGGACGTGTCGGTCCAAGCGGGAAATAAGTATGCGGGATGGACCGCGGACGACGAGATCAAAAACTCGCTGGTATTCTTGGCCCTCGTTACGGTTGTGGGAACAATCACGTCGCTGCCCTTTGAAATGTACTCGACTTTTCAGATTGAACGCAAGCACGGTTTCAACAAGCAGACGATCGGACTGTTTGTCACCGACAAGCTAAAGTCGCTTTTGCTGACTTTTGCCATTGGTGGTCCCTTTGTCGCCTTGTTGTTGAAGATTATCAAGGCTGGCGGTGAATACTTTTTCATTTACGTTTGGGGTTTCATGTTTTTCTTTTCCGTTTTCATGATGACTATTGTTCCGGTCGTTATCATGCCCTTCTTCAACAAATACGAAACTCTGGAAGAGGGGTCTTTGAAAAAGCGCATCTTTGAACTGGCAGCTACCTTGGAGTATCCGCTCACCAAGCTCTTTGTCATGGACGGCTCTAAGCGATCGTCGCACTCGAACGCCTTTATGTTTGGATTTGGCAGGAACAAGCGCATTGTATTGTTTGATACCCTCATGGAGCAAGTGCAAGAAGAGGAAATCCTGGCTATTTTGGGACACGAACTGGGTCACTGGAAGCTGGGTCATACCTTGACCAACTTTGTCGTGACGCAACTATACTTTGGTTCCGCCTTTTACTTTTTCTCCTTGACGTTTGGATCGAAGGACTTGTATGCTGCCTTTGGGTTCAATGATCCGAACAGTGCGACACCGACGCTTATTGCTCTTTTGCTCTTCTTTCAAACACTCTGGGCGCCTGTTGACAAGGTGTTGTCGTTTGTTCTCACGGTTGTCTCTCGTGTCAACGAGTTTGGAGCCGACAAGTTTTCGGTTGATTTGGGAATGTCGAAAAAGCTGCAGAGCGGACTGTGCAAGATCCATTTGGAGAACTTGGGAGCCATGAACCCAGATCCTTGGTACTCTACGTATCATTACTCGCATCCCCCACTGGTGGAGCGACTAAGTGCCATGATGAAGCTGGACAAAAAGTCAAAGTAAATACACAACCTAATTATCGTTTTGGCTGTTATTGCTGTCATCTTGTCGAGTTGCAGTATTACGTACCGGTAGCTCTGGTCTATTTCGTCTGAAAGACATTCTGAATCATTGGTTTTCTTACCTGTCCCGCGATACGATCCAGTTCTTCCACAACGTCGGGTTTCAGCTTCCAACCCGTTACACTGAGGTTTTCCTTGGCCTGCTGGACTGTTCGACATCCTGGAATTG
>Ga0307981_1002095_pt1 | contig 16681 bp, 9 predicted proteins | sample OrgLakmetagen987_FD_201849 | JGI IMG/M metagenome (GOLD analysis project Ga0307981, IMG submission 201849) | Saline water microbial communities from Organic Lake, Antarctica - #987 | ecosystem: Environmental > Aquatic > Non-marine Saline and Alkaline > Saline | place: Antarctica: Organic Lake... | reverse complement strand
TTCTTAGTCTACGATTCATCATGGTGATCATTCGTCCCGCTCTTCGTATCTCTGGTTGCGTCCAGGGATCCTCTGAGCTTTCTTACCGGCAAGTTGCCGCTCGTGACTATCGAGTCCCAGAGGGGATCGACCGTCATTCCGTCAGTAGTAGAGGTTAGAGGTTTCAGAGAGGAATACGGAATATAGAAATAGCACATTTAATTCCAGAGATCTGTCCTGGGAACCGTCCACTAGTCTACTTTGAAAGAACAAAAAGGGGAGACTACGACCATGCTGAGACAAGCCATCATACACAGACAAACATCATGTTGAGAATGTCACGTATTCCCCGCCAGCTACACAGAAGTACGGCAACAAGAGCAATAGCGCTGGACCAGTTTGCAATCTTCTCTACAGCGACTCCGACTCCTCCTGGTGCTGGTCCGTTTCTGTCTCATGCTGGCGTCTTCACGAGATGCTTCAGCGTGGATACCGATTTCTACCAACGACAAGTAGAGGTAGGGGGTCGCAGTCTTAGTGGCGCAAGTAGTGGACCAAAGCGACGACTTGAATACAAACAAAGATCCCTCCGTTCAGCAGACGGTCACGACGTTGGTGGCGATCGAAGCAGGAAACTACGACCCTTTACCAAGCCGTTACGAGCCCGAAGCAAGAAGGATACGTTCAGTAGGTTTGATTCTCAAAAACCAAGCAAAGAAGGACGTACTGAAAGATCCCCGCGATTATCTTCTCCCGCGAGACCTGCTTTCGCGAGACGAAAGCCGGCATCAACAACAGGAGTCGACTCTAGCCGACCGGACCGTCGGTTTGCCGGCAACACCGACAACGACCGAGAAAGAAGAGAAGAATGGCAGCGAACCTATTCTTCCAACGATAGACGGACACGTCCTATCAGTGAGAATCGTCCTCGGTTCCGAGGAAGTGACAGGCGTATTGGTCGATCGACTCCACCACCAGCAAGAATTGACCCTTTTGACCGACCAGACAAGCGTTCTGACTCCACCCAGCGCTACAAGAGGGAAGATCCAAGTAGTAGTCGGGTTAGTGGTGGTCAGAGTAGCCATGGAAAGAAAAGTCGCGTCGAATCCAAGATACCTCATGTCCCACCAGACCAACTCAAACGCATGCAGAGGCACAGAATACGCTTCTTTCCGCCCAACAAGCTGGACGCCTTTGTGGTTTGTCACCCTGGGCTTGAGCCTTTCTTGTCGCAAGAGTTGACGGCACTTGGTCTAAAACACACGGTCGCGATTGGTGGAGCACAGCTAATCGCCCCCACTGTCGACGACCTATTGGACTGTCACTTACATCTCGGTACCGCCACGCAGGTGTTATTGCGTTGCGGAGAACGCTTTACGGCCCGAGGACTCAGTGAACTCAAGCGCAAAGTGCAAAAGCTGCCCTGGAATGAAATCTTGCGAGATGATGTCCAACTCAAAGTCCGCGTTTCTTCGTCCAAGAGTCTACTGATGCATTCTACTGCCATTCGAGACCGAGTGGTGCAAGGTATCTACGACGTACTCGGGCGAGACATGACGAAAGTCGACATTGATGCCACAGCCGAGACAGGTGAAACGGTCGTACCATTAACAGTTCGAGTCTCCCGAGATCAGGTTCAGATATCCGTTGACTCATATACGACACCATTGCATCAGCGTGGGTACCGCCTTCAAACTGGAAAGGCACCACTTCGAGAAGACCTTGCCCACGCCTTTCTCTTGAGCGCTGGCTGGAAACCACCACAGAGCAGGGGTCGACGTCAAGGCACTCCAGCAGATGCTCTGTACAAGGCATTTCTCGACCCTTTCTGCGGATCGGGGACTATTGCGATCGAAGCTGCGTGTATGGTTTCGGGTCTCCCACCAGGACGACTTCTTTCCGCACCCTTTTCGGGAACTGTCTTGCACAATCCCAGCAGTTGGGAGAATCGTGTCATGAAATCCTTACAACAAAGTGCCAAAGTGGACACATCCGACTTTCAAATTGCGGCTTCGGATCGCGACAAGGGTGCGCTCGAGATTGCAAAGTCCAATGCCCAACGAGCCGGCGTCCTCAGCATGATTGACGTTCGGCACTGCGCCTTTTCGGGCCATTCGTGGTTGGAAGATCCCGACAACGCTCCCGACCGACTTCTCTTGGCAGCCAACCTTCCGTTTGGACGACGTGTTTCGCCACTTGGCTCTAAGTCTCGAGACAAACAGTTTTTACCGTTACATCAGACCCTGGCTACTCGACTGATGAATCTGAACGAGGCCGGTCGTCAGTTTTCAGCTATCCTCTTGACGGATGACCCTGCTCTTGTACGACGTGGTGGATACAAAAGTGACATGTTTATCAAGCTTCGTACGAACCACGGCGGAATCAACGTGTCTGCTATGTTGACTACGAATGGTGCTGGTGCAGCCGAAGGGCCTGGTGCTGCAGAGAATGTCGATCATATTGTGTAATCAGATATTATTTACTGGACTAGATTTAAGAGAATGTCCTCTTCCTCCAAGGTTAACTAGTACACTGCTCCTAGAGTACGAGTACGACGTATGATCGGTACCGTACAGCAACTTGCGTACTAGTTAAAACCGAACTGTCTCACTCGGTCCGAACTGTCTCATTCTGACACGATCTCGGTAGATAGGATACAACACGACCAGAAATAGAGCGATCGGAACCATACCACTTTTCATCACCCTGTACGATCAACTATCTAGAGGCTGCTATCTTTTATTTTCTCCGGGATCATTTTTGATGGGTAGTTCGGAGGCGTCGAACCTGGGGGTATCGGCTCAATAGTCGTTCTGGCGTTTAACTGAGATCTTTTTTTTGCCATCGATGACGTCATATATATCCTAGATACGCTTTGGAACGGGGTCGGCCGGATGGAGAAGCCAACGTTCAAAATGAGTGAAAAGCCAACATTCAAAATGAGTGAAACGCCACGACACGCTACTCTTGGCACAAGAGTCCGTTCGTTCGGATGAGGGTGGTACCGCTACGGTACAGGTACGTATCATATCAGTAGCAGCAGCAGCTGGAGTCGAGTCGTGTAAGGTAGAATAGCATCGGCTAAAAAAGCGTTACTCGAGTGAAATTGTCCTAAACAAAGCCGCTTTTAATTATCAATGAGGACACGCTGACGTAGGGTAATCTTACTTTTAGAAATCTTCAATCTTTGACTTCAATCTTCGAAGCTCGAAGCTCGAACCTACCCATTGTCCCCTCCTGCCTGTTGAACCCATTGAAAGGAGTTGCCAGTCTAATCACTGTGCTGATCGTTAACAAAGAGAGAGAAGAGCCTGAAAGATCGCTCCAAAAGTGACCGGAATGAATCGAAAACTGGAAAGCGAAGCGAGTGCAGGAGCGAGTGTTTGCGGCGTCGAAAACGTATCGCTGGCCCACGAGATAACGCCACTCGTTGCCGCAGCATCTACCACAACAAGTGCAGAAGGGGAAGCCAATCTTAAGACGGCGCGTCACTTCTTGTACGTTTCGCACTTTTTCGCGCAGTTCTCCGAGTGCGTCTGGCAGTTTGCCTTGATTCTCATGCTGGGCGCCGTCACCAACTACGAATCGTTGACCGTCTTGTCGACCTATGGCTTGGCGGCTGGGTTGGCGGTGTGCTTATTTGGTGCGACGACGGGTCGTTTTGTGGATCGCGTTAATAGACTGAAAGCAGCCCAATGGTTCATTTGGACCGAAAACGTGTGCGTCTTATTGGCCACTTGTTGTTGCTATTTTTTGCTGTCGATACATTCGGATGATGACGATACGACACTGCACACACAGGCAGACAATGAAAACTGGTTCCAACAGCGCTTGAGTGGTGTTCCGTTGGATACAAAGTCGGTTCTTTTGTTGATTGGTATACATTTGTTTGGTCCGATCGCCAAGATACTCGATAAGGGATTTCTCGTGGCCATTGAACGCGATTGGGTCGTCGTCATGAGTCAAGGAGCTCTGGCAGGACAAAAGACGTGGTTGTCGGAGACCAACGTGGCCATGAAACAGATTGATTTGAGCTGCCGTGTCGCAGCACCGGCAGTGGCGGGCTTTGTGATTGCCGCTTTTGATACGAGCAGCAGTAGTAGCGGTGGTGCCGATGGATCGAAAGAACAACACCACTACGGTCAAGATTTGAAGGGCGCCGCTATTCTGGTTGGTGCCATCAATGTGGCAGCTCTCGCTGTGGAGTACATTTGTACGGCGCACATTTACACGCTGGTGCCAGCGCTAGCCGTCAAGGTGGTGCCAACCAAAGTACCGAACATACGAGAGCTAGACGAAGAGGATCAGCAAGCCGACAAGCCCGTACCGTCTCGAAAGCCATACGAAACAGGATGTGGATTCTTCAAGTTGCCGCAAGGATTGAGCGTTTATCTGGAACAGCCCGTATCTTGGAGCGGGCTCGGGCTCGCCATGCTGTACCTAAACTCTTTATCCTTTGGTGCTCTCATGACGGCCTATCTTGTGTGGAGAGGCATGCGTCTCGAATCGGTGGGAATCTGGAGAGGTATCTCCAGTGTAATAGGTCTCGCGGGAACTTTTGTGTACCACGCGTCCGTAAAGCGAATGACTGTGGTCAGCACTGGCATGTGGAGTATTTGTTACCAGTTTACGTGTCTATCCTTGTGCTTTGCGTCTCTCTTTGTGAACGACTTTGATCAATCCATGGCCATGCTGATTGCTGGAGCCTGCGCTAGTCGTATTGGGCTGTGGGTCTTTGATATATCAGTCACTCAATTGATGCAAGAATTTATTCCAGACGGAATACGAGGGGTTGTTGGTGGTACACAACAATCGCTCAACGCCTTCTTTCAGCTTCTATCCTTTGCCGTGGGTCTTGTTTTTCCGGACCCTAGGAAGTTTCATATCAATGTTGCCGCGGGTTACAGTGCCGTTGGCGTTGCTGCGATCATGTACGCGCTTGGCGTATACAGGCGACAAGACATTTTCTTGACGAATGACGAGAAAGAGAGACGGCGGGCCGTTTGAGTAGAATATAGTATTTGGATACATAAAATGCTAAATACTTCATGGATGAGTGACCTGGCTCGGTGTCCTTGCTGAACCGCTTGTTCCTGTGTACCATTTATTTCTGACGGTTCTTACGGACAAAAATGCTCTTGGGAAGCTCCTTGTTGACAAGGACTCGCTCGGCAATGTTGTAGGCGTACTCGGCGTCCGCCTTGTTGGGAAAAGGATCCGCCGGAGGATCCCATGTAGGCTCCATCATTCGCGCATACTTCCACAGTGCCGACATGTCGTCCTTCAACACCGCTTTCTTCTCAGGCATACGTCCCAGCAACGTGTAGTGGATGACTAGGCTTTGTACAAAAGTTCCCAGCGGAGAATTGTGGTTACGGGCGTCATCGCCGTGAAAGAGCTTGAGCCATAGACTGTAGTCCTCTTCCCAGATCAGTAGGTAGACAATACCAGCGGGAGCAATGCGAGGCTTTTGTAACACTGCGACGCTGGCCTCAACGACAGCAGCATATTCGGTGTAGCCCTCGTAGGTGATGGAGGTAAACGTCGGAACATCAACGGTCTGATTGGTAGAATCATAGTAAGCATGAGTGTCCAGGAAGATTGGGATTGCTCCAGACCTACGGATCCAGGTGATCCATTTTGCTTTTAGACTCGAGATCCCTCGCTGCCTTCCAACGGGGTGGAACGGGTTGTGGGTGTTATCGCTCAGAACAATAAAGTCCCATTTGGGCTTATCAGATACCGAGTAAAAGTCGTCCAGGTAATTCATGTACGCTGGAAAATCGACACAGGGGTTGCCAGTCATAGGATCGTGCCTACGGTGGGCATTGGCAAGATCCTCCAAATGCGAATCGTGTCCAAACAAGAGCTGCCTTACTGTGCAAGCACCAAAATCGTGAATGTTGGCGCCGTCAATGTCGGTTCTGGGTAGAATAGCCTTGGACGTGTTCCAATAGTTGGCCATGCCGTTACCGTGAATTGTCAAACTCTTTAGCGATGTGCCTTAACGGAAGCAGGAGTTCTGGGTGACTTGTCCTTCACTCAGTGCCTCCATGAGGCGCGGGAGATTGTTATAGAACATCATGCCGTTGCCGACAAAGGCGGCGCTGACCGAAGTTTCGTTTGGCATGGGCGGCGGCACAAAACTGGTAAAATACGCAAGGTTGGCAATCGCATACATCGGGGCGCGCCATTTCGACTGGCCAAGGAGTTCAGATCCAATCAGAAATGTTATCGCTCCAATTAATCCCCACCCCAGCGCTGCGCAAAATATCCACTTGCAAATGGCGGTCGTGGGCTTGGTGGCCGATGGTCGAGGGCCGTTCATTAGGCGCGACATTTCCGTCGGGACGCTTTCGTTGCTGGGCGCCATTGTCTTTAAACAGCTTTCCCTATAAATCTTAAAAAATGAGACTCATGGAGGGTCGAACAAGGGGCCCAGGCAGGTGCAGTACGACTGCAACTGCACCCAAGTCAAACTGCAGCGATGGTCTTCGGAAGTTAGGAAGGACCTAAGAGAAATTTGTAGAAAGTGCATTCAGTACACGCAGGTACAGGTTACCTGGTAGACTACGTCGTAAACCACAAGACCAGCGATTCCCCTCGATCTGTCTAGAAAATGTCGCTTTGAAGATCCCCCGGCGTGCACATTTCACAAATTTCGCGCGGGAGAGCCAATCAATCGAATGAATGAATCACGACCGGGTCGCTTTTGAGGACCTCGAATGAATCTTATCGACCTCGAATGTACTGTATTATCGTCGTGCACTTGCATCTATCATCTCAACCGTTACCATCGACGAAAGAGTGACCAAAAACAAACAAACAAACAGACCGGCCATGGCTCCCATCAAGGAAAGCGAAGGCTTACCGACGGAAACGTCGCGCCTTGTGGGTGGACCAAGCGACAAGGGTCGACCGCGTACACCCACTGATCGTGTCACCATTTGCAAGTGGGTCTTTTGTGCAGCTCTAGGATGGGGAGCTATTGGCTGTTTCGTGGTTCTAATTGGATCTGAACTCTTTACCCAGTCGAAATGGGGTGTCGCTTCTTACAACATTAACTACCTACCTTATTTCGACGACCTGCAGCCACCGAATCTACCAAACAACACATCGGTCAGCGCCGCCTTTATCGGTAACGGAATGCAGTTCTACAACGATCTTCCGCGACTTATGGAGACAATGAGCGAAGGCAACGTCTCGCAAAACTCTTGTTATCGCTTTGGTTCGACATTAAAGAGCATCCCCATTCACGGAAACGGCATGGCCACCTATTGGAACACGTCCAGCGCCATCATTGACGGAGCGAGTGTTGACGGGCTCGCCATCCACGATTTTGGTGCTTGCACTGTAAAGCAGCTTTTGTTTGGCAAGGACCGTCATTTGGAGAAGCTGGCGTTTAAATCGAAGGACGGCTCTCACTCTGGTAATCCCTGTGTCGATTTCCCTGAGTACATGGACTATCTCGATAACTATTACTCCAAGACCGAGAACAGGCCTAAATGGGACTTTATCGTACTGAGTGATAACAGCCACAACCCGTTCCACCCTATTGGAAGAGGGAGAGGAATCTCGAGTCTAAAAGCTCACTGGATCTCTTGGATCCGAAAGAGTAGGGCCATCCCAGTCTTCTTGGACACGCAAGGCTACTATGATTCGACTAATGCAACAGTGGATGTACCTACGTTTACTTCCATCACATACGAGGGCTACACCGAATATGCTGCTCTCGTAGAGTCGTATTTGCCATTGTCGCAAAAGCCTCGAATTGCACCCTTGGGTATTGTCTACCAGTTGATCTGGGAAGAGGACTACAGTCTCTGGCTCAAGCTCTTTCACGGCGACCAAGCCCACAATCACAACTCTCCTTTAGGGACCTTCGTACAGGGATGTGTGATTCACTACACGTTGTTGGGGCGTATGCCCGAGAAGAAGGCGGTGTTGAAGGACGACATGTCGGAACTGTGGAAGTATGCGCGAATGATGCAGCCTCTATCGGATCCTCCGGTGGATCCCTTTCCCAACAAGGCGGACGCCGAGTACGCCTACAACATTGCCGAGCGAGTCCTGGTCAACAAGCAACTTCCCAAGAGCTTTTTTATTCGGCAAAAGAATGTATAAGGACGACAAAGCGTACCTAGCTAGTAGTAGAGTGCTACCTATATTTCTCGGTGCTGTGAGGCGATCGATCCCGATGTTGGCATCGAATTTGACAGTGTCTGACATTTATGTTACTAGTACAGTAGTGCAGTCTTCATAGAAATGGCTAAAAAAGAATGAACGCGCTTGTCTGCGTTGTTCGTGTTAACAGTAGTCCATGTCTAATCGTAGGCCTTCTTTGGCTTCTTGCTCTTCTTCGTAGACATCTGAGAACGAATGGAAAAGTCGGGCACTGTGACCACATTCGTCTGACTGGTACCAAACGCTCCATTGCTTGACGAGAGGAATGTCGATACCATCGATAACCAAGACCAAGTCGATCGATCCTTCTCCAAACAAACAGCACATGCCGTCACCAGCCAAATCAAGGACGACCAATTCGTACTCGTCGCCCGGAACCAAGTCGACTGCCTGCGACAACGAGAGTCCTGCCTCAACGACCTCGTTGAAACCAGACGCGGCGACCACCGAACCAGTGGTGCGACTCTGGAGCAACCAGCTCGTCTCGTCCGGGTGGTCATCGTAAGTGACATTCAAGCGATATTCGGCAACCGGGCCAGCAGTGCGACCCACGACGTCAAAAGTCTCGCGAAGCACGTCATTGAATTCGCCATTGCCAGTGACGGCAGTCTCTCCGTTCACAGCAATCTTGAACTCTCCGTTTCCGTACTGGCAGCAGACGCCGTCGGAAAATAAATGAGTTATCTCAAAGGTGTAGGTTCCTTCGGTAACATAGACTTTTGGTGACCAAGCCTCTCTCGGTGCCGAAGGTCCCAGTGGCCTGGCTGGCAATCAATACACCCGAGCTGTCTTGCAGTGCCCAGCCTTTCCAAGGGAAAATCGTCATACTTGACTTCGATGACGATCTGGTTGTCTCCATTGATTTCAGCACCCCCAGCATTGCTGGGTCCACAAGAGGTTGGAGGGTTGCTGGACAAGTCACAAACTCTCGAATCAATCCAGTCCTTGACACCCGAGACGCGAGAATAGACACCAGGGAGGTTTTCACGGGCGCAACCATAATCCCAGCTTACCACCCCAACTTGTGTACCAGTCTGATCAAAGATGGGACCACCCGAATCACCCTGACAGCTGTCCTTGTCTCCACCCGACTCTCCAGCGCAAAACATGACCGAGTCGACAATGTCCCCATTGTAATACGCGTTGCACGTTTCAGAGTCAACGTAGTTAACATTCACCTTCTGCAAGAGTTCCGACCCTGTAAAGGCCCCTTCCGAAGTTGTTCCGAAACCAATCACAGTGAACCGTTCATCCGCAGTCGGTGTATTCATATCTCGGTTCACTGCAACGGACGTCAAGGCGGGATCGGAGACGGGCTTGGCCAACTTGACCAGCATGAAATCGTACGACGTGGTGCCGCTGTCGTAGCTCGGATGCGGTACTTCCAACAAGGTTTCAATAAGCTCGGCACCACCTGTGGTGCTGTACGCGATAGATGGTCCCACCAAGACGCTGTCTGCGAACACACCAAGGCAGTGGGCAGCCGTGAGTACCACGTCTTCCCAAATCAAGCTGGCTCCGCAGCCGTTGCCTTGGGCAAAGAAGGGATAGTCGCCTTGAGCAGCGTCGGTACCACCAACGATGCGAGACTCGGCGGGGATGTGCACCATTCGGCGAGGATTGGTCTTCTGTGAGTTGGGGGTGTTGGTGGTAGTATCGTTGACACGGCCTTTGAGGTTGCGCTTGTCCTCGTCGCTAGGACCGTGCTGGTCGTCGCGGCGTTGGTGGAGGCGTACGCAGCCTGGATAATAACCCACCAGGCGGTAAGGATAGAGGCAACAAGCTTCATGGTGGTGTTTAGTGTTGTGTTTGCTGTATGGAGGCTCTTGATAGTCTACTTGTAATCGATCGGATTTTGTGAGCAGAAAATAGATTGAACCTAAACATCCAGAAGCAGACGAGTCGATTAGCATAGATAGATTGCTCGATACCAGTCTTGGCTCTGATGATCTAGTCGCGCTTCGTTCGACTAATTCCGGCTGGATGGTAGACTGACAGACGACACGGCATTTCTAGGTCTAGGCAAGCGCGAAAGGAAGAGTCCATCCAGTCGTCTCACCGTTTCTTTCGCGGCTGGGTAGGTGGTGACGGGACCAGAATGGCGGCTCCTGAAGGGGACAGCAACGACTGGCTAGAGTCGTGTTGCTGTGAATATCCGTTAGTTTGAACCATCGTTGACTTGCATCGAACAAAAGAGGTGTTGTGGAGGTGCGAAACCGCGATCTTTTGGATCTTTTTGAGAACGGCGAACACATTTTTATTGCACGGCTTCAATAGAACTGGGATAACTGTCTGCTGCATATTCCTTGGACTCCTCACTCCTCCTTTTTGGTAATAAGTCTACAGTCTTCACACTTTTACATTCCCTACACTAATCATGCCGTCCATACAAACTTGGAAAAAGTTAACAGCCTTATCGGGTCTCGCGTTTGGCACCTTTCTTTGGATGCATTTGCTTTGCCACGCTTCTCTTTCCATTCGATGGGAACTGGCGCAAGCCAACTTGCTCAAGACTCGTGCCATTTACCAACATCCCCTCTTTGAAGCTGGCATGGTGCTAGCTTTGCTGATTCACATGATGAGCAACGCGGTCGTCGTGATGCACCGAAGGAAGATAACTGCTCTAGCCGCTCCAGCTGCTGAAGAAAAGGAACCGGCTGGAACGACGCTCGAGTTAAAGGCGCACCGAACGGCGGGTATTATCTTGGGTATATCCATAGTTGGACACGTGGCAGCAACGCGCATTGGACCGCTGCTTTTCTTAGACGACCCTGCTGCCTATGATTACAGCTTTGTGGCCAAGGTCAACGATGAAGTGCCTTACAATCTCTTTTCCGTGTACATGGCAATTTTCGCCATGGCCGCCGTCTGGCACGGTATCTATGGAACTCGCAGTGCATTGGCAATGTTATCAGGAGGTTCAGTTATTGGGACAGCCTTTCCCGTGCCCCTGAAATTCTTGGCGTCGCTCTCTCATTTGATCATGATTAGTGCCGCGGCTTCCTTGACTGGCTACTATTACGTGATCGACAAGGATGCTAAGGCTGCCTTACACGAGGATGTCTTCAAGGGAATGGGTATGCATTGATGCTCACATTACGTTCAAAAAGCTTCTAACTCTACATAAGAAAGCTTGAGTTTGTCGAACACTGCAGGCTAGGGAGCCTCGCCTGTGAACCGCTTGAAATCACAATATTCATGAGACCATGTAAGGAAGATAGTAGACTAATACCGTATCTGTACCGTATCTGTAATACCGTATCTGTATTCTAACCGGGAGTGCTAGTAGTCTGGTGGTTTTCTACACACAAAAGTAGTCTTTACATTCGAAATATGCCAAACTTGGTGGCGTTTGCAGGGTCGCATCCTACTCGGCGGGCAATCGCTAAGGACTGTCCAAGCACCATTCGGGTGTCGCCAGGGTCGATAATGCCATCGTCCCAGATGTTCGAAGTCGAGTAATAGGCCGAGCTTTCTCTTTCAAACTGCTCTTCAATCGGTCGCTTGAAATCTGCTTCTTGTTCCGCCGTCCACTCACCACCACCAGCTTCAATATTGTCACGTTGAATAGTAGACAAAACATTGGCCGCTTGCTCGCCGCCCATGACCGAGATCTTTGCTTGTGGCCACATGTAGAGAAAGCGAGGATCAAAGGCGCGACCACACATGCCATAGTTTCCTGCACCGTAACTACCGCCCAAAATCAGCGTAAGCTTTGGGACTGTCGCGGTAGACACGGCCGTCACCAGCTTGGCTCCATGTTTGGCGATTCCTTCGTGTTCATACTTTTGCCCAATCATGAATCCAGTGATGTTCTGTAGAAAAAGAATGGGTATACCACGCTGGCAGCACAGCTGGACAAAGTGTGCACCCTTCATGGCGCTCTCCGAAAAAAGGATTCCATTGTTTGCAATAATCCCAACATCTTGACCCATGATTTTACCAAAGCCCGTCACGAGACTTGGTCCGTATCCCTTTTTGAATTCATGAAAGCGGCTTCCATCCAGAATCCGTGCTAGCACTAGTCGCACATCCACTGGCTGTTTGGAATCAACGGGAAAAATACCGCCCAGTTCGTTTGGATCGTACAGAGGCTCTTCCCAAGACGACGACGCGACTTTTGGCGCTGCCTCGCCAGCGGCAAGTCCCAAACTCGCCACAATGTCTCGCGTCAAGCGCATGGCTTCTTCTTCATTGGCGGCCGAGTGATCCGCCACGCCCGAAATGGTCGTATGCACGGTCGCCCCACCCAAGTCCTCGGCCGTCACGACTTCTCCCGTGGCAGCCTTGACCAAGGGTGGTCCTCCCAGGAAGATGGTACCATTGCCTTGCACGATTATTGTTTCATCCGACATACTGGGAACATAGGCACCTCCCGCCGTACAGCTCCCGCAAACCACAGCAATTTGGGGAATGGCCGCGGCCGACATGGTGGCTTGATTGAAAAATATGCGTCCAAAATGCATCTTGTCAGGAAAGACGGCCGCTTGCTCTGGCAGATAAGCGCCGCCGCTGTCCACCAAATAGATGCAAGGCAAGCGATTCTGCAGCGCAATTTCCTGCGCCCTCAGGTGTTTCTTGACTGTCACGGGAAAGTAGGTGCCGCCCTTGACGGTTGCATCATTGGCAATAATCATGCAGGGTTGTCCAGCCACGATACCAATGGCAGTGACAATGCCCCCCGAAGCAATGTCTTGCATGCAGCCAGCCAAGGCTGACAATTCCAAAACGGGCGTGCCCGGATCCACCAAGTGTTCTATGCGGTCGCGCGCCAGTAGCTTGTGGCGGGCCGTGTGACGGGCCACGGCCTTGGCGCCACCGCCCTTGCGGACGTTTTGCAATCGTTCCTGGAGCTGCGCCACTTGAGTGGCGGTTCGCTCGAGCGCGGCCTGGACCGTGGGACTATTGTGGTCCAGTGCACAGTCTTGGAGGGGTGGAGGCAAGTGCGGGATGGTACTGGTACTGGTACTGGTACTGTCATTAGCAGTAGAGAAGGGTCGTGTTGACAACGATTGTTGATGAATAACAGTAGTAGCAGTAGTAGCAGCAGCAGCAGACGGTATCTTTCCTCGTGTCAAACGAGGATTTCGAGTCATGTCCCAGAAGAAGCGACGGCTCGTTCGCAGCAATCTTTGGGCCGTGCCGATACTCACGTGGCTTGGAAACATCATGCTCGAGCCCTCTCTCTCTCTCTCTCTCTCTCTCTCTCTCTCTCTGTCAAGGTTGAACAGAGCAAAGAAAGAGTGACAATCTAGATCCAGGCCGTTCCTAGTCAATCAACAGAGGCGTCAAGAACAACAAGAACAAGATTTTGTTCTTTTGGAACGCCAAGAGAGAAAATGAAAAGGAACCAAGTGAATGAGAACCTGAGAAAAAGGCGCGAACTGCCTCCGTTTCGTCACTTTTTTGCGAGAGTTCCAACCTTCCGATCTCAATAAATGTATGCTCTCCTAAGTAAACCTTGCCCAATTATTAATTCAACGGAAGCCTCCCACCTCGTGCCAATTGCCAAGACCGCACCGTGCGTCCACACGAAACGACGACACACGATACGAAAAAGCGTGACAGATCAAGACAACAAATAAAGGCAACCGCGCATCCACGTTGGGAGTAGAAAGAGTGTGTGTTGATCAACTACGTAGTCTACCTGTATACATACTAGCACGACGAGTTGGAAGCATATCGGGAGATCGATTGATTGACGGAATCACTGCTATCTATTATATATCAACGGGATCAATCATCATCAACAAAAAGAGTCGACCGTTTGTTTTTCACCTCGCCACTGTACTACTGCACTATACTGTACTACTGCTTCGCGCACTCTGCATTTCTCAACAAACGTAAAGACTCCCACCCCAAAAATGGCCAACCGCAGTCTCCGACAAGAGGCTGGCAGTCGCAAGCAGGACAATGCCCGTGTATCTCTATTGGCCAATCGCTCGCCACCCGCCAGTCCGTCTCCGTTTGGACAGCAACAACAGCGACAACAGCAACACGACGAGCCGCTGTTTCCCGACCCCAACGTGGTGAGCTCGTTGTATCCAATGCTCGACAGCACTGCTTCCTTTGAGCAAAGCAATAATAAGTCAAGAGCCACGTTGGGAAGATTTGCACCACAAACGGGCAATAGTACTCGAGCCGACCGAGAGATTCCTCCACAGCAGGGTGCCTTGCAGTTTGTGCCGGCGTTTGAAGGTTCCTGGGATGCCGAAGAAAAAAAGGAATCCCCCGCAACCGACATGGCACAGCGATCTTCGTTGGGTGTTGCCAATAACAGGGCGCCAAGAGGGGTAGCAGCAGGTATTGTCACGAAACAATCGTCCGACAGCGCCTCCACCACTGTCAGTGGCAACAGCAAGCGGGGCAATCGCATTCAACGACTGGCGTCGCTTTTTTCGAGTCGCGCCGTCGTCAAGCCAGGCACCAAACAAGGGCTGTCACCTCTCAGCAGTCGCGACAAGAAGGCAGCAGCAATAACAAAGTCTCCTGCGGTACCACAGGTACAGCAACAACAGAAAAAAGGAACTTTTTCTCCCATGTCGTTTGTTCCACCGTCTCCGGCACATTCCGTCTCGTCGGGGAGCGGATACGTGGGTTGGCCTGGAACACAAGATAAGCGTGGTGCGACCGTGGCCATGCCAGGTAGTTACGACGAAGGCTCCTCGGTGGGAGCACCACCCGCCGTAGTGCCATCCACAGCTGCAGCAGCTCGGAAAAATAACAACAACACCATGAGCAAGAATAATTTGCCGTACGAGCAAGAATTGCAAGAGGCGGCGGCTCGAGAAATGAATCGCTGGACGGGTAGCAAGCGCGCATCCTTTGACGACTTTTCGTCCGTGGGCAGCTTTACTCCATCTCCCATTGCTCCGTTGGATCCCCGCAATATGGATTCCGGACACTTTTCTTCTACTAGCGACAGAGACGCTGGTGCTGCATCTACGGAGCAAGAGAACATGGCTGATTACCACTTGGCCGCGGTCGTGGCCGACGCCAAGGCTGCCGCGTCGTCTCCCTTGATAAAGAACAGTTTGTCGGCAGTGCGGTATGCGGCTGCTGGACACGGCAGTGTCGCGGCCAGCGAGGCCGTGAGCTTTCAGGATTTGTTTCCGGGCGGCAGCAGCCAGCGAATGTCACCCCGCCATGATGATCCTTGGGGAGACGAGGACGAGACCAGCTCGCGAGTCAACTCGGCGGGGTGTACCGACGTGAGCAAGACTTCGTCGGCGTATTTCGACGCCAAGGAGCTTTCAGGATTGGGGTATCCGGATTTGGACTATAAGTCTTACAATGATGGTCGTCATCAAGAAGAAACGACGGCAGCGGCTGTAGCTCATCGCAAGCGGCAGCAAGAGTCGTCTGCGAGTAGCGCGGGTCCACGGCCACCGACAGAAGATGCCCTGGCTAACAACGATCGTTTGCAGCCCCCGCATCGTTCCTTTAATGCTCCTGGATACCGTGGCTTGATTGATAAGACCAAGGAAGTGCCTAGTCTCATGGATGACATGGATTCGGACAGCATGGCGTCTTCTAAGGCTACTACCACATACTCTGCCTCGGCGCCGGCGCAAGTACGGCGGGGTCATGGTGGAGGCGATAATGAGTCGGACGTCTTTGATGATCTTTCTGCCAAGGATTCTGATGTCTTTGACAACTTGTCGAATGTGGACGGTAGGGGTGGTGCTTCGCCGCGAAAGCCTGCTGGTAAAATGCACTATCCAGAACGTATTGTGGAAGAGACGGAGTCCTCGGGTGGTCAGGAAGACTTTAAATTAGTCTTGCTAGGTGGTGGACTCACTGCTATTCAAAGTACCAAGAGCAACTTTTCGGAACGTCAGACGGCTGATGATTTCGACGATAACTTGACCGACAGCGACATTGATCAGTTTGGTTTTGCACAGATCCCTGGCTTTAGCCAAATGGCTTCTGCGGGTAAGTTCAGCAACAAGAACTCTCTCGAAGGAATTCATGGTAATCTTGGTGCCAGTCCTCGTCGGGATCCGTACGGGCGTGGAGCTCAACGCGATGACCTTATCGACAGCGAGCCGGGATCTTCGCTCTTTTCAGATCCTTACGGAGGTGGTAGCCAAGTGGACGAAACGGACAGAGACTACTTGACCGACTATTACATTCAACCATCTCAGATGAAGAAGCTGGTGCGCAAGTACCGCAAGCTTTCTGAATTGATCAACACTGATTTGAGCTTGGCCGACTTTGAAAAGGAAGAAGACGAGCACAAGGCGTTTGCCATGTTTGAAATGAGAAGTCGCATCATGGAGAAAGACATCGAGCGTGGACTGGAACGCCGTGGTGGAACTATGGCTGTGGATGATGTGGTTACAACTCCCTACAACCGTACTGCCCAGCGCATCCGAGACGCCGTGATTGTCAGCAAAGCATGGCGTGACGGCGCAAGTCCGAGAGATGTTATCAACACGGCGCTTTTGACGCGTCGTGCGGATCACGATTTTTTTATCAAGCGACCGATTCATGGCAACGCAAACGATAGCGGTTC
>Ga0307981_1002094_pt1 | contig 16682 bp, 16 predicted proteins | sample OrgLakmetagen987_FD_201849 | JGI IMG/M metagenome (GOLD analysis project Ga0307981, IMG submission 201849) | Saline water microbial communities from Organic Lake, Antarctica - #987 | ecosystem: Environmental > Aquatic > Non-marine Saline and Alkaline > Saline | place: Antarctica: Organic Lake... | reverse complement strand
TGACGCTGGAAACTGTCGCCGCTATCTGCGACGATAGCATCATGGATCCGGCGAAAATCGCCGCCCTGTAAACCGGCTCAACACCTAGCCGGAGAACAGTTACACCACGCCCCGGGGCACTATCCACGCTTTCCGCCCCTTGTGATAAGCAACCCGCACGGCTCAGACCCGTTTTCGGCGGGACGAAGCCAGACCAACGCAATTTATTGACATAACCTTTAGAATTATTTCGCACGGGTGGTGGTCTCGACTTTCTAACTCGAAAAAATCTAATTTTGATCAAGGATCACTTTGGCAAGCCGCACAATCACTTTTTGGACAAATGACGCGCACATCTTTCTGCAAACAGGACGGTTGCCGCGTTTATATTTCCGGAAATCATTTTAGGCATCAGCGACGCATCGGCGACGTAGAGGTTCTCAATACCGTTTAAGGCAAACGTATCGGAATTTACCACTGCATTTGGGTCGGTCCCCATGCGACAGGTTCCCGCCGCGTGGTAAAGCGTTGTGCAGTGGCCCCGAATATAATCAGCTATTTCTGCATCTGTCTGGCAGTCACTGCTTGGTTGCATTTCAGGCCCCAGCACCTCGGCCAGCGGGCCATTAGCTGCAATACGTCGTTGAATTCTAACACCTTCGATCAAAGTGGTCAGGTCTTCGCCGGATAAATCCGAGGAAAAGTATTTTGGGTCTATCAACGGGTGAGCGATCGGATCTGCCGAGGCGAGTTTGATTTCTCCGCGGCTCTTGGGGCGTTGTAGAACCGTGTGTAGGGTCATGCCAGCCTCCGACGACAAAAAGCGCCCGTAGTCGCGGTGCGGACTTACCGCGCCATAAAGTTGCAGATCCGGCTGCACATCTGGCTTGGAACGAATGTGAGCGCCGGCTGCGGCCCACGTGGTCGTGCGTGGTCCAGTGCGGTGTCGTTCCCATTCTTCAAAGCTCTGCTCCAAAAATTCAGCATCCCAAGCACCCACACCTGTCTTTTCTTTAGAATAGAAGGAAATGGGAATATTGATATGATCCTGGAGGTTTTTACCCATCTCAGGAATATCACACTTCGTCGTAATACCTACGTCTCTAAGCTCAGCTGCATTGCCCAGACCTGACAACATCAGAATTTGTGGCGTGCCGATGGCTCCTGCGGCCATGATGACTTGTGCACCTGCAAGAACCTGATACGGCATGCCATTTTCGAGATATTCAACACCGGTGCAGCGGTCACCTTCGATCAAGACCTTTGTGATTAACACACCTTTTTTGAGTGTCAGATTTGGACGCTCCATCACAGGTTCGAGAAATGCCCTGTTGGTGCCCGAGCGCATTCCTTCTTTTACTGTGAGCTGAAAGTAGCCAAAGCCCTCCTGACTTTCCCCGTTAAAATCATCATTGGCGGGGTATCCGGTAGCCACACCGGAATTTATCCATTTGCTTTCGTAGTCGTGACTAAATACGGGGTTTTCCACATGTAGCTCGCCATGCGCACCGTGGAACGGCGAATTTGCGTGCTGCGCATTGCTTTCACTGGCCTTGAAGTCGGGAAGGACATCGCTCCAACCCCACCCCGGACAATTGAGTTCTTCCCAACTGTCATAATCCGACGGCAGGCCGCGAATATAGATCATGGCATTCATTGCGCCCGATCCGCCCACCATTTTGCCACGCGGCCAGAAAATCCGCCTACCCCGACAACCCTCTTGCGGAACGGTATGATAGCTCCAGTCAAACTGTGTGTTAAACAACGTTACCCAGTCTGACGGCACTTTCGAATTGATCGGCTGCGCCCCGCCTGCTTCGAGCAAAAGCACCTTGTGATCGGGATCGGCTGATAATCGGTTGGCCAGAACGCATCCGGCTGATCCGGCACCTATAATGATCGTATCATACATTTCGTATCTCCTCAGGGGACAGCCGGATCTACATTTTATCCAACGCAGGGTCTTTGGTGCGCGTGAGCTGTGTTCTTAGTCGGTTAAAAAGTCGTGATGTCAGCCCTGCAATGCCTTTGGGCAGGAACAGGACGAAGAGCACCAAAACCAGACCAATAATGGTATTGCGGACGTCGCCCATGCCCTTTGCGACCTCAACGAGGATCATCATCATCGCAGCACCGAAGACAGGTCCCCATGTGGACCGTAACCCACCGACAATCACCATCGACAGAATAAAAAGCAGTGTCGAGAAGTCAAACAAGCTCGGTCCGGTCGAGCGGAAATGTGCGGCAAAGATCGCACCGGTCAGGCCAGTAAAAAAGGCTGTAACAACAAAGGCGATCAACTGTGATCTGGTGCGGTTCAACCCGCGTGCGGCGGCATACACTGGACTGTCGCTTAGTGCCCGAAAAGCAAGACCGAGGCGTCCATGAATGACAATTATTGAGGCGACAAGGGAAATGGTAAAGATCACCAACACTGTAAAATAATTACCAACAACCCAATTGCCGCGTAGCATCTCCCGAAACCCGAGGTCTTCCAGCCTGGAAAACCCGGTAGTGCCGCCAAAGAACCTTTGGCACCCCCCTGCCACAGTGGTGTAGCAGGCCGTATCCGTAATTATCAGGACATAGACCATGTAGGAAATTGCGAATGTCAGGAGCGCTATATAGGCGGGGCCCAATCTTAGACAGGCCAATCCGATTACAAACGCCGCAGCAGCAGCAACCACTGCCGACAGAGGCAGTGCCATCCAAGGTGATATATCCAGATAGGTCATCGACATCGCCGCGCTGTATGCACCAACCGCAAAGATCAGCATTTGCCCAAGCGAAAAAACTCCGGCATGTCCCATCAGGACGTTCCATTGCACCGCGACAGATGCCCAGATCATGAATACGATAATCTCACCCAGGAAATAGCGCTGTGTGATGAAGACCGGAACAATAGCCATGACCCCAAGCATAATCAGGACGCCGATCAAATGCTTTTGTATGGTGCTGAGAGACGTCATGACCGCACAACTTCTTGCTGGCCGAACAGACCGGCTGGCCGCCAAATCAAGACAACCACCACAAGTGCCAGCATTAGGGGCAAGCCAAAGCGCACTCCAAAATAATATTGGATCGCAGCTTCGAACAGGCCCAGTGCGATGGCCGCTATACCTGCGCCGGTTACACTGCCCAGACCCGCGACTACACAGATTACAAAAGCGCGGACCGCCGGATTTTGGCCCATCTCTGGCGATAATGTCGAAACTGAAGAAATCAGGATGCCTGCCGCTCCTGCCAGCATCCCTGCAATTATCAGCACCTGGAGATATGTGCGCGAAGTTTTCACCCCCATCAGCATAGCCGCCTCACGGTTCATGGCAGTAGCGCGAATGGCCATACCGAATTTTGTCCGCGTTAGCGCCCAAGCCAGCGCTGAGATCAGGACCGCCGCCAGCAGAAGAATGACCACAGACTGATACGTCACGGCCACACCCCCTATTCTGAAAATACCCTCAATCTGAACAGGCTGACTGAATGGATAGCCGCCATAGATTTTAAGCAGAAAATCCTGTAATAGGATGCCAACACCTGCTGTCGCCACAAGAATATTGATCTCGAAATCCTCTGTTTCCAACATAAATTGTACCACAAGCAGATGCATTATCGCGCCGATCAGCCCACCCGCCATAATGCCAATCAATAGAGCGAGGACCAGTGGCACACCCAAATAGGTTACGGAGGAAAAAGCGGCATAAGCGCCGATTGTCATGAACACACCATGCGCCATGTTGAACATCCGCATCGTCCCAAACGTGAGGGCGAGACCAACTGCGCCAAGTGCGTACATTGCCCCTAACGTTAGCCCGCTGACCAAGATTTGAATGATCGCGTCCATTGTCCGCTAAGCCCCCAGATAGGTTTTGATAATTTCGCCAGACGTTTCAAGTTCAGCAGTCGTGCCTGACCAAGTGAATGCGCCACCATCCATAAGGTGAAAGCTGTCCGCTACCTTTGCCACTCGGCTTGGATTTTCTTCAACGACGACGATGGCACGCCCGTCTGCCGCAATCTGGCGTAAAGCCTCGTAAATTTGCTCAATGATTAGAGGCGCGAGCCCCAGCGACGGTTCGTCGATCATCATCAGCTTGCCATCGGCCATCAAACCACGCCCAATGCCAACCATCCGTCGTTCTCCGCCCGAAAGGCTTTCTGTGCGCTGTGTGCGGCGTTCATGTAAACGGGGGAACAAGGCAAAGACTGTATCCAGCGTTTTGCGGATCGCCCGATGATCTGTGCGAGAAAACGCACCCATCATTAGGTTCTCTTCGACGGTCATTCCTGTGAACAACTGATCGCCCTGCGGCACCAACGTGAGGCCCAGTCGCGCCCGCTCGGGTGCGCCTTTGGGAAGCGGCTTTCCATCAAACACTATCTCGCCTGACCAGGTGGGAAGCAGTCCCGCTATTGTTTTGAGAAGTGTCGACTTTCCATGGCCGTTAGGACCGATGATCGCGATCATTCCGCTTTGATCAACCGTAAACTCAATGGCCTGAAGCACTTTAAGGTGACGGTATCCCGACACCAATCCTTTTATGGAGAGCAGCTCAGACATGATCTATGCGGACCTCATGCTATCAGCGGCAGAACCGAGGTAAACGGATTTCACCAATTCGTCCTTGGCAATGCCCGAAGGCTGACCATCGTAAATCAGCTTCCCCTGGTGCATTATTAAAGCGCGATCTGCGACCGTCGTCAGAAAACGCATAACATGTTCGATAAAAACGATGGTCATCCCTTGGCCTTTAAGCCGCTGCATCAGTTTAATAAATTCGTCAATCTCGCCGGGCATCAGCCCACCGACGGGTTCATCGAGAAGCAATATCTTTGGTTTGTGGACGACGGCGGATGCTACCATCAACTTTTTGCGTTCAAGAACCGGAATATCCGAAACAAGCTGCTGCGCAATCGAAGACAGCCCGTAGGTTTCGAGCGTGTCCATAGCAATATCAAGATGGCGCTTTTTGAATAGAAGGCCAGCGCTCTCCCTCCCCGATCCATTCACAACGGAAGTCAGCATGTTTTCCAGAACCGTGAGGCTGCCAAATCCGCTGGTGATCTGAAATGTACGCGCCATTCCTTTATGGAATAATCTATGGGGCGGGCTTCCAGTAATCGAGTGTCCTTCAAATAGAACCTGCCCGCCGCTAACGGCAGTCAGGCCCGATATCAGATCGAAAAATGTGGTTTTGCCAGCGCCGTTTGGCCCTCCTATGCCGACGGCCTCGCCGCCACCGATCTTAAGATCGATGCCGTCAACAGCAGCCAAAGCGCCGTAATGTTTGAAAACATTTCGGCATTCAAGAAGGATTGCAGCGGCGCTGACCACAGTATCTATCCCTACGACTTGAACCAAGACGGCAATTCAAACACAGAGACATCATAAGGCGCGGGAGAGATAATCTGCCCTCCTTCCGTCTGACTTTTGATCTGGCTGAAGATATGCGGCATGCCCAAAGACGGATCATCTGTGTCGGCGGGGTAGGAGTAGGCTGACTGCGTTTCGGAGTCGATTCGCATCGTGCCCATTGGGCTACGATAGATCAATGCGCGCAGACGGTCCGCAATCTTGCGATTTTGCTCTTCTTCATAGGGAGCACCGGCACCCCCAGCGAGAGCCGCAGCAATCGCATAGGCATGCAGCGCCGAATAGGTTTGTCCGCCGCTGTTTGGTGAAGCATTGTCTCCAAAGCGCGTCAGATAGTCAGTCGAAAATTTTTGCCCGATCTCATCCTGAAGCGCACCGATTACAGTTGCATATATCACCCCCTCCGAGGCGGCACCGGCAATATCCCGAAACGCCGCGAGGGATGCGCCGTATTGCATGTACACAAGGCTGTCCATCGGATCGTTCATGAACTGCAACATGAACTGGGCTTGGTCCTGTGGGAAGAAATGAGTGACCGCGATCATGCCCGGAGGATCTTCGCGCAGCTTTGCCATCGTCGGTCCCCACTCGGACGTCGGAGCCTGCACACTCTCTACCAAGGAAACTTCAAACCCATACTCCGCCGCATTTTCACGGATCGCATTTGCGATGTTTATTGAATAGGCGATTGGTCCGGTAATTACAGCTATCTTGTTATTGGTCGGCGTGAACTGACCGCTGTCAATCAAATCTCTCATAAATTTAAGATACCCGATGCCGTAATATATCTCGGCCGGATCATACTGAAACGAGCTATAATAGGTCTCAGGATCGGAACGGATCAACTCATTATGCGCAACCAAGGTATCGGCATGCATGTAGACCACGGAGGAATCTGCTGCCACGCCGGGTAATGCTGCGCCGCTGCCCAAGTTATAACCAGTAATCAAGGCGCTGGAATTGCTGCGGTCAACCAAACGGCGACCCGCACTGCCGATTACATCATCGCCTTTAGACTCTGTGTCCTCCACGACAAGTTCCAGTGGACGGCCAAGAATGCCACCCACGGCATTGATCTCTTCGATTGCCATCTCCAAACCACGCCGAAATTCAATGCCGTCCGCAGCAGCACCGCCTGTCATCGGCAAAGGCGCGCCAATAACGATCGGGTCAGTGCTTTGAGCGGAAGCGGATTGGTTCATGCCCGCCAAAAGTGCGACGGAACCAGCACCCCCTGCACCTGCTTTTTTAAGAAAGCCGCGACGAGATGTATTTGTATTGGTCTTGTCAGTCATATCATTTCCCCTGTTGCGTTTGATTTTCAAGTCTTAGTTTTTGGATGATGAGCTGCAACTTCCTCTATTACAGCCTGTTGGTGAGGCAAGAGCTTCTGGCCTCCATAATTCTCAATGAAGCCAAGAAACGGGTCCACAACACCTGTGTCATGGCCCGTCATGCGTTCCAGCACGGCCAACCCGCAATATGGCACGTAAGCGGCAGAATATCCGCCTTCGTGGGTCATAAGCATCCGGCCCTGACAATGTGTATCTGCGATCAGCATCAACGCGTCGGTCATGTAAGCATAATCCCGCGATGACAACATCATGTGCCCGAGAGGGTCTAACGCAGATGCATCAAAGCCGGATGCTACAAAGATCATCTCTGGCTGGAAATCTTTTAGCTCGGGTATGACAAGTTGATCAAATGCGGCGCGATATGCACCACTGCCCGAACCGGGTAATAGCGGTATGTTCAGGTTTGTCCCTGCACCGGCGCCAGCACCCAATTCTGCCATGCCACCTCGATCGGGAGGGAAAAGATTATCCTGATGCATTGAAATAGTCAGAATATCTGGATCATTGTAGAAGGCGCTTTCCGCACCGTTACCGTGATGCACATCCCAATCAACGATTGCAATGCGTTTCAGACCATGAACCTGACGTGCATGCTCGACGCCGAGAACGCCATTCGCAAGTAAGCAAAATCCTGTCACGAGTTCTTTTTCTGCATGGTGACCCGGAGGTCGGCACAACACATATGCATTGTCTACGGTTCCATTGATCACGGCATCCACCGCCTCCAAAACCCCACCAACGGCCAGTTTAGCGATATCGAAACTTGCAGGGCCAACCGGAGACTTTCCACCCGCTTCGCCACCACCTGCCTTGCACAGCGCGTCAAGATCCGAGAGATGCTTTGGGGTGTGGAAGCGCAGTAACTCCGTTTCAGTTGCAGCCCGCGCCTTGATTGGTACAAGTTCGTCTTCCATTGAGGTGACCGCAATAAGATTGCGAAAGCGGCGCTTTGTTTCCTCATTCTCGGCGTGTTCTCCTGGCTGAACGGTCAGACCAGGAGCCACAAGTAGATTATAGCGTTGCGTGTCGTGCCACATAAATTGTTCAGCGTAGACAAAGCCGGTTTTTCTGGTTTTCGCTGACTGCACAACTTGTCTCCGATCTGGATAAAAACGCTTTGCGGAACTCCTAACCGCTCGAATCCCAGCCTATCAGCAAAACCTTGCATTCATAAATTTTTCATCATAATCCTTACTATGAATTAAAATAATGCATTAACTTTAAGGTTTGGAGCTGGCGATCATTGGAGCCCCCCAGCGCTTGAAACCAAATTGTTTCAATGCTTTGAGTGGGACTTCGTTGTGAAAGAGCTAAGCGTGGAGCCAGCAGATAAATTTGCTACCGAAGTCAAACGTCTATGGTTGACGCGATGAAAAGTGAGGCGAACACACAGGGTGATGTGCATCAGCGCCTCGCACGACATCTCGACTGGAACTTGCTTCGTACCTTTATTGCCGTCGTTGAGTGTGGTGGTTTCTCAAAGGCTGCGCAGCATGTTCACCTCACTCAACCTGCAATCAGCCACGCCTTGAAACGTCTGGAGCAATCGATTGGGCTAAAGTTGATCGAAAGAAATGCAAGGCGGTTCGAAGTGACCGACGCGGGTAAAACAGTATATGCGAAAGCAATAGAAATACATAGCCAAATTTCGCGATTGGCCGAGGTCTCCTTGCCTGGAGACGAACAGACTTACGGACATCTGACATTGCTTTTCGCCAGTCGTCTGCAATCAGCGACCCTGAATTCTCTGTTGGCTAAATTTCATCTTAAACACCCTGAAATCACACTAAGCGTTGATGTTCAGTCAAGTGCAGATATCCAGTCCCGCATCGAGCGAGGCTTGGGAACGGCTGGGTTATGTTTATTGCGCGACCCCCCTAAGAGGTTGCGCTCTGTACCCATCATATCGCAGCGATATGGTCTTTATTGTGGCCCGTCGCACAAACTGTTCCAACGATCGGGACTGGAGGCTGCAGACTTGCGCCAAGAGGATTTCATTACATTTCCAAGCGATCAGATCGGGGGGGTTTTATCGCCGCTGGCAATCTTTCGTGAGCAGCACCTCTTTAGAGGCCGCGTTGTGGCCACTTCAAATAACCTCGAAGAGATAATCCGCCTCACCGAAATCGGCATCGGTGTCGGGCTTATTCCAATGCATATCGGATCAGATTTCGTGAGAGAAAATAGGCTGTTTGCGCTTCCACCTCTGGACGGGATTAGCCCGATTGATGTTCACTTCGTATGGAATCCTGAAGTAAACATCACCAGAGCCGAAAATCTTTTTATCAACTATGCGCTCAGGTTTGTGGCGAAAGCGGCTTCTTAACTTTCGTCGATTTGCAGAGACATAAACTCGGTCAAAGATATTTCATTAGCACTCTATGTCTTGGTAGCTCGCACGGAACAGAGGCTGGCTGAGACTGGATCAACAGCTGATTGCTATTGGATGTCTAACGGCATGTCATCTCAGCTCACAGAATAGCCAAGCTGTCCTGCGCATCATTTGGGAGAGTGCCCCGCGATTGCCAAATTTTCCCAATCGCAGGAGGGACCATCGGGCCAGCCGGTAATTTTGCGACACTGCCGGACGGAGCGAAGCTTCTTTTGTGCTTCCGCATGTATCCCGGAGACCGTTCGTTGGCTGCTGCAATCAGCGCGTCCCCCATGGCTGCGATGCAATGGTCATCGCGTTCATCGAAGGCTTCACCACATTCTAACACAGGTTGCGCATCGATAGGCCCATGTGACGGCGAGGGCGACGAGCACCAGCAAGCTCGCGAGCTTGTCGGGATCGGAGATATGGGTGTCTTCAATATTGAGCCCGCGCGTCTTTGCGTCAGCGAACATGCATTCAATCCCCCACCGCTTGCGGTATAGGTTGAGGCCACGTGCTGCATCATCCAGGTTGGTGGCAACGATGAGAAGCTCCCCACCTTTGATGCGCTTGGCGGCGAAGCGCAGCTGGTTGGCGGGTATCGGCTCTATACCCTTGAGCCAGCCTATCCAGGTGCCACGCTTGGGCTTTCGAAGGAGCGTACGAAATTGGCGCAGACTGCCGTCAGTGAGACGGATCAGCATGTCCTCCTTGAGGCGAATGACAAAGGGGACGTTGTTTTTATTGAGGAAATGCATCCATTCCCTTCCGACGAACTCACGATCTACCAGGAGGGCCCGGATGGAAGATGCCCCGAATAAGCGCAGATAGCGTTCCATCAGCGCGATGCGCTGCGCGGTTCCCGAATTGCCTGCATGATCCAGAAGGACCCACATCAGCGGGACCCGAAACCGGCGCGTCACGATGGCCAGAACCAGTACGTTCACATCGCGCGAACCGAGTTTCCAGTTCGTCCGGTCCAGCGCCAGCAGCTTGGGGCGGCTGAGGTTCAGCATCTGCACGATGAGCCGCGCGGCGATGTCGCCGTCCAACCGCACGAACTGGAAAAAGCGCTGCAGGCGGCGGTAGTTCGATCCATGTTTGGCGGCCCCTGGAAATTGGCTTGCCAAATGCGACAGGTTGACCGTCCGGCAATTTGCCAAGCCAACCAGCAATACCGCCAGCGTTTCAAGCCGCGTCTTGCTCAGCACAAAATGTGGGCGTAACGTTTCCAGCAGAGGGGCGAGAAGGCGTTCGAACATCGCGAAGATCCTTGTGGTTGAGAATCTTCAAAATCGAATCCAGATCGTCCCTCAACGCAACAGCGTCGTGTACCGTGCAGCAATGGCGGCGGGCAACGAGCTAACACCGCCTGCCACCAGAAATGCCATGCCCGCACCGGGTGCCATGCCTTGCTCCATCAGCCCGTCAACCAGCGGCAGTGCTGCGTAACCGTTCAGATAACCGTCGGCGCTGTGAACATTGCTGTTTCGCAGAGCGGAGCGTCCCAGCGTGCCAAACTGGTTGAACAGGAAGTTGGGGTTGGTAGCAGGTGCTGTCGAAATGCCCGTTCCAGGCCGTGCCCTCCTGATCGCCATGGGTGGGACTGGAAGATTGTACTTGCGGCGATCACTTCGAGGCTCTCAAAGCGACGGATATAACTCGTGCTGCTGCCTCGCTTTGAACGCCACTTGCTGTATCGGAGAAGTCGTCAAAGCTATCGATGAGGCTTTGTGAGATGTCGGTCAAAACGCAAATTGTACAGACGGCGTCGTCGTTTTGTTCGATCAAGGCGAAGGTCGCAGATTCCTCGCTATCGATGTCTCCTACTATCTCCAGGTTAATCAAATCGCACAGCCAACTAAGTTCGTGCTGCAGACGCGTGAATTTGGGGTTCGCCCCAGCCAACGCGCGGCGGAAGCACTGCAACCGCATTAAGGCGGCTGAACCGCCAAGCAAAAGAACTGCGTTCTGCAGATCAAGATTGTATTGTAAAATGTATGATCGTAATAGCGCGATCATGTGTTTCCGTATCATTCGGAAATTTCTTTTACATTACCGCCTCCATTAGACGGTAAAGCACTTGCATGAAGCTCCTCCTTTCGCCAACGCGTTGTTTCTTTTTCTGACTACACCTTTCTTCAGATCACCAATATTAATGTTATAAATAGTTGATGACCGCCCCATAGATGATTGTCTTCATCACGGTCCCTTTTTGGCGGTTATGGATTAATAGAGGTGCCCTTCATTTACCTTTCTGTTCAGAAATCGGAAACAAGATACATTAAAATAAGTAAGCTTATTATCTACAACTTTTTTATTGAAAAACTGATTCAAATTGTAGAAATCTAAATAGTTGGAGCTACTTTTGTCCTTCTGTAAAAATCATTTATAAACCAAGCTGTGGGAGTATCACTACATACCTCTTTGCATATTACAGTATTTCTTGAATCTTAAAAAATCAAGCTTTCAAGCTGCTAAGAGGTTGCTGAGCCCGCCATCTTGGAAAGATATACTCTTATGACGAACCATGACGGTAGGTGTCACATCCCGTAAGGTAGTATGGCTGTTTTTTGAACAGTTCCGGTTTGAGTTTGTGCCATTCTTTCATGGCTTGCAAGGGCGGCTTGCTGCCTAAGGCTGATTGCGAGAGTTGCTGATTGTAGAGCCAGACGTAGCGGTGCAGCGTGGCCTCCAGCTCCTCTCCAGATCGGAAGTGGTGGCTTTGCAAGACGTCCTCGATGCGCCCATTAAATCGCTCAACCATGCCATTGGTCTGGGGTGATTGAGGCGGGGTCAAGCGGTGCTCGATGTTGAGGGCGGCGCAGAGCGTGTCGAACTCATGTTTGCCAGTTGCGGCCCGCTTGCGCAGGCCAAAGAGCCGATCAGTGAACTCCTTTCCATTATCGGTCAGAATAGTGCGGATGCGGATTGGGCAGGCACGCTCCAGGTCGCGCAGGAAGCGGCGCGCATTGGCTGCCGTCTTTGTATTGAAAATGCGAATGAACACCCAGCGGGTCGCCCGATCAATGGCAACGAAAAGATAGCGGCGGCAGCTTTCATCGGCCATCTGGGGCAGGTATTTCACGTCGATATGAATGTAGCCAGGCTCATAGGCTTTGAAGCCACTGTGTTTTGGCCGCGCTTCCTTGACCTGCAGGCCGCGCAGGTTGCCCACACCATGACGACGCAGGCAAGGGGTTCACAAGACCTACCAATGGTGCTCGAGACTACCTGCGACCCCGAGACCGCTAGCGAAAAGCCAGTTCGCTCCGGCTTTTTGGCCCTTGGCCTTCCCATCGCAGGGTTGGGCAAGCGCCAGCTTGTCTCATGCCCGGCGTTCCACACCAGCAAGGAACTCCAGAAGGCCATTCCCAAGATACGGAGGAGCTTTGTGACCTAGCTGCCGATCATTCTGGCAGAGGCGGTCTCATCCGAGATCACACGCCCGTCTTCGAGGGTAATGATGCGGTTGGCCATTTCGAGGATCCTGGGATCGTGGGTGACCATTATCGTTGTCGTGCCGCGCACCCGACCAAGTGTCTTGAGAATCTCGACCACGTGGTGCCCGGAATCCTTGTCGAGGGCCGCTGTCGGTTCGTCGGCCAGAACGATTTCGGGGTTTGACACCAGTGCCCGCGCAACGGCAACGCGTTGTTTCTGCCCGCCCGACAGGTTCCCTGGGAGGTAGTCCCGCCGCTCTGACAGACCCAAAAGATCTAAGATGTGCTTGGCCGCGGCGCAGCTTTTTCTGGGGTCGCCCGTCCCATGAACCTGCAGTCCGATCATTACATTTTGCGTGGCCGTCAGGCTTTCATGCAGATTGTGGGCTTGGAAGATGAACCCAAGGCGCCGCCGCAGCGACACCAGCAGCGCCTCATCGGCCCCGTTGACCTCTTGGCCGAGCACCTCGACATGCCCCTCCTGAACGTCGCGCAAACATCCGATCAGGGTCAGAAGCGTTGTCTTGCCGGAACCTGAGGGCCCCATCAGAACAGATCGCCACTACCAAAGGTCAGGTTGACATCAAAGAGGGCCTGCTTGCGGGCGTCACCTGTGCCGAAAAAATGGTTCAGCCCGGCCACGGCTATGGGCGGTTTTCCCATTAGAACAAATCCGCCGGGTCTGCACTGGCGAGCCGCCGGGTTGCGATGGCCCCAGACAGACTGCAAGCGGCAAGGGTGCCGAGGAAGACGAGGATCGCCCGGCCTGCCTCCATTTCGACAGGCAGACCCGTGACGCTAACCAGCCCTGCATAAAGGCCAATCGATACTAGAAAGCCTGGAATGAAACCGAATATGGCAAGAATGATGGCCTCTTCGAAAACGATGCCCAAAAAGAACGACTGGTCGTAGCCCATCGCCTTGAAGGTTGCGTATTCGCTCAGATGGTCCGCAACATCCGTCGACAAGACCTGATAAACAATGACCAGACCCACGAGGATACCCATGAACACGCCAAACCCGAAGATGATCCCGGTCGGGCGCTCGGTCGACATATAGGCAAGATCGTTTGCGGCAGACGCCTGGATTGTCTGGACACGCAGGTTACCCGCCGGAAGCGCCGCTTCCAGCCGTGTGACCACAGCCTCCGCAGCAATGCCATCGTCAGTCTGGATCAGGATGTGATTGGGAGCGCCGCTGGCCCTCTTTGGAAACACGCGCAGGAACGTTTGATCGGACATGACCATCATCCCATCCGCGAGAAACCCTCCGCCCACGGTCATCGTGCCGATGGCGGTGAGTGTGTCGCCGCTCACCTCGAAGTCGAAAGGCCCGCCGTTTTTGAGATTGGCAATGACAGACTGCGGCATGCCCCGGGTGTCTTCATCCAGCAGCACCGTGTTCTCCCGGCTCAGTTGGTCCATGGACGCGCTGATGCTCGGATTGGCAAAGCTTGGCTTTGTTACGTCCATGCCAAAACTCAGTAATGAAACCGATGAGCCATCCTGCAACGTGAAAGGCACGTTGCCGATGTAGAGCGGCGTCGCAAACGCGACACCCGCAACGCCAAGCGCCTGGAACATCCGCGCCCTCGGAATATGCCCGCCATCCGTGAGGGTATTTCCGTCCTGCGATGACAGGATTATGTCGGCATCAAGCAATGCGTAAGGCGCCACAGTCGAGTTGTTGAGCGCGCCCATAATGCCAAGCTGCATAAAAACCAAAAGGTTGGCAAAGGCCACGCCCGCAATGGCGGCGAGAAAACGGCCGCGGTTGTGAGACAATTGCAGCCAACCGATCGGCAGACGCCTGAACACGAATGTCAGTATCCGGATCATGGTAGGCGACCAGCATCGATCCGTACAATCGCCTCTAGATTTGTGAATCGCGCGGCCAATTGCGACGACGCCGCATCAAGGGTCACGATTACGTCCACAATACGGGCGTCCGTGTTGGCCGCCGGATCATCCGAGGTGATGGACTGTCGGCCAATCTCCAGCCCGATCGCCGACACCGTTCCGGTGAGATCTTGGGACAGGGCATTGGAGGTGACTGTTGCAGGATCGCCAATCGTCACGCGCCCGATCATGGTCTGGTAAACCTCGACCTCGACAGTCATCTGCGAGGTATCTCCGAGATCGATCAGTCCGGCCGTACCCGGCCGCTCTCCGGAGCGCACGTGGATATCCAGAACCTGGCCACGCTCGGGAGCCCGCACATAGGCATGGTTCAAATCCTGTTGTGCAACCAGAAGCTCGGCGCGGGCCGCATCCAGATTGGCCTCCGCGACGGCGAGGTCGGCCTGGGCAATGCCTGAACCCTCGGCAAATCGTGAGAGAGTCGCTTGGGCGCGCTCCACATCGCGTGCGGCTTGGGTCGCTGTAGCGACAGCCTGCTCGAATTCAGCGCGCGTCGTCACACCGCGATCAAGCAGTTCGGTGACGCGGTCGAGTTCCGATTGCGCAACAGTCAAGGTGGCTTCCGCCCGTTCGAGTGAAGCCTGCGCCTCGGCCCGGCTCACAGCGATCAAAGCCCGGGTCTGCGCCACCTCTGCCTCGCGCAGACGCACTGCTGCCTCGGCTGAAACGATTGCGCTTTCGAGCTGTGGCAGATTGTCGAGCACCGCGATGATATCGCCGACCTCGACGTCATCTCCGACGGAGACCCTCATTTCGGCAATAAGGGCGTCTCCTGCACCCGACGGTGTCGCCAGGCTGATCACGTCCCCGCGTGGTATGATCCTGCCCAATGCAACAACATCACCCTCGCTAAGTACCGCAATAAGCTCTTGGGTCTCCACCTGCTGTATCGCGATCGCAATCGGGGTATCCGTTCCTGCACCCGGCTCCAGACCCGTGGAGTTGAAGAACGCACGAAGCCCGGGGGGTTGGAAGTACATCCCTATGACGGCCCCGGAAAACAGAGACACCATGATGAGCGGAACCAGCAGCCACCGTGACCGGGCGTTGGCAGGACTGTGAGATACAGGGCCGGACTTTGGCACGCCCGTATCGGCAAGTGGTAAACCTTGGGCCGGGTTTTCTGGTTCAGAAGTCATTTAAGGCCTTTCAGCGCCATTCCCGGCCGCTCTAATCTCTTGTCTTTCCAAAGAACGTTCAAGTGCCGTTTTCTTAATCTTGAGCCCCTCGTAGTATCTCGCAAGGCGTTCGTGACCTGCGTTTTTTTTGAGCGATTTGGTTACCCCGCATTTGAGGGGATAAATCGGTTCTCGTGCAGATCGATACGTGATCAGCTTGAAGGTGCCGATGCCCAAAGCATTTTATCATCAACTTACCGATATCGGCGGCAGCTTCTCCGCCAACTTTTTCGGTTGGGTTCTTTCGATTTACAGCTGTGGAAGCGCGCCTCCTTGACGATGGTGCGGGTTAGAGATGATGAAACTACACCCAAATTATGAATTTGTTTGCCGACACTGTCATGAGTGGTGTCTCAAGAGGGATCACCCCGGTGGGGCATTTCATCAGACATTCACGCTTAGCGCAGCGAACGGCTTGTGTGGATGGCTCCTGCATAGCAAGACATTTTTGATCAGATTTGTGCATTTGTCAGAAGCAGTCATGTGTCCGGCCTGTTTGCGCGGTTTTGACCGCTGGCCCTGATGGGTTCCGCAAACCAAGTCCCTATCAGCTTTGCGGGCTATCATGCCCGGGCCATTCGGCGGGGTGTCCTGGTTTTGGCGGCAGACTTATGCACCATCATCTCGCGGGTTTTGCTAACTCTTTGTTCCTTTTCCTCTCAGGCTGTGTGGGGTGCTTGCCAATTCCATGGCATGAGGTCATCAAGGCGGTTCATTTTGTGATCAGCGACGCGGGCCAGAACCCAACGAAGCCACGCTTCAGGATCGACCTTGTTCATGCGGCAGGTTTCGATAAGCGTGTAGGCAATGGCAGCAGCGTCACCGCCGCCCTTTGACCCCATGAACAGATAATTCTTGCGCCCAAGGGTCACCGGTCTGATTGAGCGCTCACATATATTGTTGTCCAGCTCCAGCTTGCCGTCGTCAAGATATGCCCGTGCCTTTGGCATGCGGCCAAGCGCATAGCGGATGGCTGCTGCGAGAGTCGATTTGCCGGAGATCTTGGGTAACTGAAGCGAGAGCCATGCTTCCAGATCATCAAAGACCTGCTTTGCCTTAT
>Ga0307981_1002092_pt1 | contig 16686 bp, 10 predicted proteins | sample OrgLakmetagen987_FD_201849 | JGI IMG/M metagenome (GOLD analysis project Ga0307981, IMG submission 201849) | Saline water microbial communities from Organic Lake, Antarctica - #987 | ecosystem: Environmental > Aquatic > Non-marine Saline and Alkaline > Saline | place: Antarctica: Organic Lake... | reverse complement strand
GTTGTTTCATTAACGATAAAGGCAGCGGTGAAAAGGCGGCTGCCGCCCTCTGTCGGCTGCTGAATGGCAATGTCACCAACCAGAGGGGGATGAAAGAAAGCGAAAAGAAGCGCATCATGATAATAAACCTAGCCCGTAGTAGACTGAGTCTCCTTCAGCAGTCGTAGGTGCACACACGGTACTTCAACTTGGTCTGGCGAAGTTCAGTTTAGTACCAGCACCATTGTGAAAGTGCGATTATTGCCAGAAATTAAAATGCCGAAGAGCCACTGACGTCAGTCACGCCCATCCAGTCACTAGTCAAGAACAAAAGGCAGAAGTCCAAAGAACCGCGACGATGGCGGTCCTCACAACGTACCTCCCGCTTCGACGCTCGTTCCAACGACCCTCCAAGCTAAGTAGCGCTCCCCGTTGGTCCTAGAAAGCGTCACGAGTCCTGCTAGTAGAGTACCGAGGGTGAATTGAATCCAGTGCGATGAAGCAAATCAAAAAGAAGAAAAAGTCGCCCAACAAACGCAAGACAACCAGAGCGCCCACAATACGTCCGAGTTGGGTCGATGAGCTCTCCTTTGAGCCCGTACAAGAGCAGTCTTGCTCAACAGATTCAGCCAGTAACAGCAATAACAACAACACGTCTTGTACACTCTCTGTCGTATCTTGGAACGTCTTGGCGCAAGCCTACTGCAGTCGACGCTCGCAAACCCATTTACCACATTATTACCAAGTCAAGGTGTTTCATCCATCCGCGCGACGCAAACGAATCACCGAGATTCTGTTGAGCCTTTTTGTGGAAGAGCAGCAAGTCGACGTGATTTGTCTGCAAGAAGTCGACATGGACGAGATTGGCGTGGCGTTGCGGTCCGTGGGGTATGCGGGCCTCGAAACACCGCGGACCGCTGGAGGCGGCGCGGGAGGAAGGACCGATGCTTGTGCCATTTACGTCAATTCGGCTCGATGGAGTCTGGAGCAGCACGAACTGGTCCGACTGGATGATCTGGCGACTCGGACTGCTGATAGTGAGGGCCAAGGCGACGATGGAGATACCGACACACCCAGCAGTACCAGCAGTAGCAATGGCAATGGCAACCATGACAGCCGAAATGCAATCGGCAACCTGCAAGGCTTGCAGCAGAGTTTCTTGCGTCGCAACGCGGCACTCATTGTGCGACTGCGAGAAAACCAAACAGGTCGGACCGTGGTGATAGCCAACGCGCACTTGTATTGGCATCCGGGCTATGAATACGTCAAGGTGAGTCAGTCGAATGGTGCAACCGTGCCTGTCTTTTTAAAATGTATTTGAATTGCGCTCAACGTGTCACTAACCTACCCCACTGCGGTTTTTACTATCGGCACACTACAGTTGTGTCAAGTCCATTACATTCTGCAACGCGCCAAGGACTTTTGCCAGCCCAATGAGCCAATTGTCTTTTGTGGCGACTTGAATTCACGACCCCACAGCTTTACGCATTCCTACTTGGCACGTGGATCCGTCAACGCCAAGCACGTGGCACCCTGGTATCACTATTATGACAGCGATCAAGACGATAGTTGGCACCCCGACACTGACAGCAATGACAATGGTGACGCGACGTCACTGGCAGACCGAATCGCAAACTTGCAACTCACCCAACAACATGCAACTCCAACAGAACCTCCTCGCGTGCGTTATCTCTTGGACTCTACCTTGAACAAGCTTTGCCGTTGGCTTCGAATCCTGGGAGTCGATACTGCGTTGGAAACAGAAGAGGAAGAGAAGGCTCGCACAGGTCAAGGCCGCATGCTTCTCTTTAACCGCTGTCGCGAAGAACGACGGACTCTGGTGACGACATCGACGAGGCTACTCCACCGGAGAGATTGTCCGCCAGGAGGCTACTGCATCAGTCCCGCGCTTCTTCCCAGCTTGGAGGTGATATTGGTACACATGCTTCTCACTCACGGCGTTGTGTTGGTACCAAAGACCTTTTTGACTCGTTGCGTCGTTTGCAACGGCATGATTTGCAATGTTACCGATTCAAGCGAGAAACGTCGGATAATGCAAGATTACCAGGCTCCTTCCGGCTTGAGTGAAGAAATGGAAGTTTACGAGTGTAACGGCTGCAAGCAGGGCTATTGGTGGTGTGATCGGCCAACAAGCTCAGCGTCCCGAGTCAAGACGGCGGCCACGAGACTCTTTGAAATTTGCTTGCGGGCTGGTGTTCCTATCAAAGGAGAGACGCCACACATGTTTGCATTTGTCGATATAGAAGCGGAGAGAAGTAAAGGATGGGACTACACAGACAAGGGAAGCGAGCTACTAAAGCAAAAGCTGGACGTTATTGGCTGGCTGAAGGACGAATATTTGGTGTGTCCGTTTGACCTTACGAGTGCATACGCACTAAAAGACAATAAAGGAACCGTGATCGGAGAGCGCTTGCCGTTTACAAATGTGACTTCCAGCTTTGTAAACACGCTCGACTATATTTTCTTCGACAGGAAGTACTTTGTGATTACAGAGCTTTTGGACATTCCGACTAGCTTTCCGCAGTTGAATGATGACGGGGAGGGCGTTATGAATGGGCATCTTTTACCGAGCGATGTGTGGCCCAGCGATCATTTGGCAATCGGCGCGCGTTTTACGTTTACGGCTATGGAAAACGAAAAGGAAGCATCTCCGCAGTTGCTTTCTTTGCCGACAACACTAAATGAGAAGGAAGCCTCCCCGCAGTTGTTTTGTTTGCCAACAGAGAACGGCCAAATGCCACCTCCTCCCCCTCCACCGCAGTCTGCAAACCTACACCGACGCAAGTGCGACTGCGGATGTGTGCCTCAAATCAAGTCTCTATTTGAGATGGCGGAACTTCGAAAGCAAGCTAGACTCGCCAAACAGGCAAATGATTCGACATAGACTGTAATTATAGACTAACTCAAAAGCTAATGCTTAGTGGGCCGTCATCGCATGCCATTTGGCGGCATAAATACTTTGCTGCGGCCCCCGGTTTAGCAATTCCGAATGAGTGCCACTTTCCACGATCGTTCCGCCCTTAACCACAGCAATACGATCGGCAAAACGGCCCGTGGCCCATCTATTAGTGGCCAAGATGGTAGCAGCTCCAGTTTTTTTCAGGTCGCGAATGATGCGGGCTTCTTCAACTTCGGAAAGATGTGCAACGACGTCATCCAACAACAGAATAGATCCAGCCAGACTGTTCTCGACCTGGTCGTTGTTTCCTGCCAAATTTTCGTTGTCATAAATGGCTTGCGAAAGTACCCTGGCCAAAAGTAGTTTCGACCACTCGGATGGTGACAATACATTATACCTGGGCTTGAGAGGAGAAGGCTTCAAGTCTTCTTCGTTCGCAGTAACCACTGACGACAGCTTCGACGGGAGTTTCGGCAAAAGTGACGAGTAGAGGCCGGTAATCTTCAAAGCAAGCGTCATGCAAGCCTTCTCGCTAGTGCCTGGAGTATGAGAAGGGTCGAGCGTGCGAAGTCCATCCGTCGGTTCCAGTATCTCTTCTAGCGTCAGTCCGGACAAGACTTGCGCGGTATCGGCAGTCGTGCGGACATCGTTCAAAAGGAGTCCAATCCTCTTTTTTAACTGTACCTTGTCCCATTTCGCAACATCCAAGTTGCCGAACGTAACCGAGCCACGCACTCGATTGGTAGACAACGTGCGCTGAGGCGCAGAGATCATCGATTCCGCAAGTGTGGTCAAGAGCCGTGTCTTGCTGTGAATCAGGTTGAGGAAAGACTGAGAGTTAGCGCGATATGGTTCCATCCATTGCGATCGGTCGTTATAGGGAAGCTTACCCAGATCCATCGTCGCCCAGAATAACAAGAGTCTCTCCATTACGGCACGCTAGATTCGCGCCGCGGATAGCCCACGCTCGTTTGGTGGTATGCGCAGCCCAGAGGTCTTTCACCACGATACCAGCAGCTGGAGATATGGCGGCCTGAAGCTGCAAGTTGACCGGTCGAGACTGCAGCATCTGCTTTCGTTCTTTCACGGCAACAGCCAGAGAGCCGAGAAAGCCAGTGATTGCTGACCTCGAATCATGCAAGAGTACAACAGCTTCGATGGCTTTCCAAACAAGACGGTGCGTGAAAAAGAGAACAACGGCGAGGTTGAATAGAGAGTCCCATGATACCAGAGGACTTGTTAGAGAACCAAAGGATGAGATACCGACGTAGCCGTGCACAAGCAGCGGTGCAGCCAAGATTGCGCCCGATACCAATCCGTAGCATACAAGACGCAGTAGGGAAGATGTAGAGACGACCGACAGTTGCTCTGAGCTCTCCGGTAAAATCATTCGCCACCGCTCGAGAACTCTTTCGACACCATTGTCATCGGACAGCAAGCTTAGTCGAGATGCCCCAGATATACCAAGATTGGCCACATGCTGAGAAAGCTCAGCTGAGGTCGGATCAAGCGATTCATTCTCGCTTTCGTTGTTCCTAACTGACTGAACGCTCCTTCTACTTACTAAGATAGGAAGGAACGCAGCTGCGATCAAGGCACAAAACACAGACGCCTCATATGCGATACCGAATGGGTTCTCACGTAAAGCATTCATTTCGGTACCAATCATGTCATACATGGTCCGGTAGACCGGCAACAGCACACTCTTGAGGCCAGCTGCGAGTTCTCGCCACTGCAGGGGCCAAGACCGCCATTGCTCTAGACCAACGATACCAAAAGGAGCCCGCACCATCACTGCAAGCAAGGGCTGGATGAAGGACGTAGTCATCAGGACAATAGATGCAAGGAAAAAGGCGACGAATGATTTCATCCGAGTAATCCCAACGTTCGACAAGATTTGCTCACGCGCTGCGGTCTCCATTTGTTCTGGAACTCTGTCACTGGAGGATGTCGCTGCAAGCAGTCTCAAGAAGAGACTGCCATACTCTGCTTCTTCACGAACCGCGACACCGACGTTGCGGATCAATGGGTCCACACTCAAATTAAAGAAAAGTGAATTTGTCTGTGCGGCAAGGAACGCTCCGGCAAACGCATAGGGCGCCCACGTATCCATAGCGGGAGCGAGTGCTGAAAGAATACTCGGTGTCGTCAAAGTGAAAATCTCGGCAATTGAGTGAGGTAAATGAATGGCACCAAGGTCCATCAACTGTCTTGCCCCAACAAGTATGAATATTAGACAAAAAACGTCCATCATCGCTCGGAACCGCCCTAGAGTCACACATTTGCTCTGGTCGGCCGCCGTTAGTAGAGAAAGAGTCTTTCCGTAATTACACCGATCCATCAAGTTAGCAAGGGGCGGCGTCAACTCTCCGGCATTGTTCTTGACGCTCTTGGTCCGACCCACCTCTGGTGCTTGGTCATACGACTCGGGGCGTTTTCTTCGAAAGAGATTAAGGATACTTCTACGCTCCGCGGTATCTTCATCCGCCTGCCATGCATCCACCGTGGATGAAAAGTCTCGGAACGAGTCGCCTCTGCCACCAAACCTAAACTTCAGAGAAGGCATTCGTGGTATCGGTGGTAGGACACGGCCGAGCTTGGCCATCCATGACTGTCCTTCGTCATCATCGTCGTCAAGATAAGGTCTTGACGATCTCGGAGGCGAACCTCTCGCATCACTTTTGGGCAAAGGACCTCTTGCGCCAGAAGGTGGAGGACGGGGCGCAGTCTGCGAACTATGTTGCAAAGGACCCGGCGCACCACGTCCTTGTGTCATTCCGGCAACTTTTACTGGCGCTACCGAGGACTCTCGTGGCCCATAGTTGTGAGGTTGTGATGCCCCACCGTTGGCTCGAATCATGCGTGTAGTCTTTCCCGTCATGAGCTCATTCAAGCCAATCTTTTGATACGGCGTGCTTGCTTTCGTACCCTTTGTTGGTTGCGCTTGATGGAAAAATGATTTCTGGAGAAGATGCTCGTAAGGATTAGATGGAACAGATGGCGTCTTGGTACTCGGCTCGTTTTCGGAATCTTTTCTATTCTGTGTGTTGCCGCCACCAGGGCCCGCATTCTTTTCGGCTACTACGCCCTTGCGCATCACGAACGACTCCACCGTCACTGGACCAGACCCACTCCCCGGTTTCCCAAAACTCATTGGAACCGGACGAGGTGACGACTGGGCTGGTTTTGGCTGTGCCGCTCCCTTCTTTTCTGCACCACCACCACCGCCAACGCTAGGTAGATTAAAGGTTGGAATCTTGACAGTGGACACCGTGGCCGAGTACAAGTGCTGGGCTCTATCCGAGACGGCACCCGTGACTACACTTTCCAAGTCGGCCAATCCGTCCAAGCTGCGTTCCACCTTGCGCCATATTCTCTTCCAAGCCGGAGGAGGAGGGCCTGCAGGGTGTCGGCGTGAGTAGTCTTGCATTAACTGAGATGGATTGACCCGCGGTCGCTGTTGTTGTCGGGCGGGTAGAAGTCTGCCACCAGGAAGAGACGTCTGCTGTTGTTGTTGTTGTAAGGGTGCTTGTTGAGAACGAATCAACTGCTGTTGCTGCTGCTGCTGCACTTGCTGCGGTTTTGGGGGTGGAGAATAATCTGGGTACTGTTGTCGTTGTTGAGACGCCGGTTGTTGTCGTTGTTGTTGTTGTTGATTCTGTAGTGACTGTACTCGATAATTTGGCCTGGATGGCGGCGGGGGCAAGGAATCGTAATTATTTCGATGATTCGATAGAGACGCTGCTTCCACTGGAGCCATTGTACTTTGTTGTTGTAGCGTGCGGGTCGTCACTGGTCGTTTTTGTTGTGGTGGTGGTGGAGGTAACCGCTGGGCCACTATTTCTTTGCGGGCAGTAACAGTTGAATCTGTCACCAAGGGATTCGTCTCGGTAAACGTCCTTGTCAAGGCGGGATTCTCTGCAATGCCGTAGTGCTGCTCTTGCTGGTTGGATACTGCACCTTGCTCTTGCTTTCGATTATTGCTGCTGCTGCTGCTGTTACTGTTGCTACTATTACTACTTGTTGCTGTTTGTCGCGCCAATACGGGCGATCGTGGCGGCGGTGGTGGGATGCCTGGAAAGGCTTGGCGACTGTTACTGTTCGTAGACCCCTCCTTGTTGCCAGTCTGTAGAGATGGTGGTGGTGGTGGTGGAGGCACGCTTGTCTCTGCTACTGCATGTTGTTGTTGGTGTTCCTGCTGTATATTTCTTGTGCTCTGATCCGCGTGCGCATCGCCGCGATTGCGCAGAGGAGGTGGAGGCGGCGGAATATGAGGCGGCGGCGGAGGAGGCGCTTTCGACGTCAATGTCGATCGCGTCTCGACTGGTGGAGTCTCCAAAGCTCCATCAAGAGACGAGGAACGTCCCTTGCTCCAAGAAGAAGGAGGTGGAGGCGGAGGAGGCGGTGGTGGAGAAGACGCAGTGTTGGCAAGCAGCGTGGATCTCGCAGTACTGCTACCAGTACTGCTACCAGTACTGCTACCAGTACTCGCAAACGCTGTCCAAAAGGTTGCAGTGGAGAAAACAGCCACGGAGAGAACCAACGAACGCTGCCGTTTCATGTTTAGCGAAGAACGAACAGCCTACTGCTGGCTGCCTTGTGTGCCTGAAACTAGCTACAGGAGTCTACTGTATGACAAGGACAAGGGCGTGCGACGCTGCGTTCTCATTCATTGTTAATAATAATAATAATAATACTAATTGATGATTGATGATTGATTGATCATTGATCATTGTCGCGCTTTTATTATTGTCCCTAATTTCTCCACGTGGAAGTAAAAAATCCGAATCAATCGAGGGAGTCGAATCCTGGTTGATGCTCCCGATCCGGGAACCAAATCTTGTCCGGTTGTTGTCGTCACAAATTCTCCCCTCTTTTTCGCGATCGAGACGACCGGAACTTCAACCTGCTATCTTTCGATCGCGTCTGCTGGAACATTCAACTCTCAACCAAAAGCAGTCTACCGGTACGGTACAGTTGTCGTTGTGTCGTTACCGCAAGAGCCTTGCACTACGACTGTAACCGGCAATACTCTGCAGTACTGTAGTTAGACTACCCTAGACACTAGACACTAGACACTAGATACGTTACAACAATGAAGACGAGTTCGCCGATTTCAACCGTGGTGGACACCACCCGGATCCAACGCGGATGCGACCTCGATCCAACCAACAAGGCCACCGACTCAACAGCAGGCACCAGCGACGCCACGGCTTCATCTTCCTCTTCTGCTTCGGCCACATCCCACGAAGAAAACAGCTTGGTAGCTGAAGAAAACAGCTTGGTAGCTGAAGAAGCAGACCCTACCACTGAAACTGGAACTGGAACTGGAACTGAAACTGAACCTTGTTACGCCCTCTCAAACAGTATCATGGCCCGTGACCAACACCAGACACTTGTTCTTGCCCGCCTCGCAAAGCAACTAGAGTACTACTTTTCAGAAATTAACCTCGCCAAGGATACTTACTTGCAGACGCTGCGCAAACTCAACGATGGATGCGTGCCAGTTTCCATTCTAGCCACCTTTTCCAACGTGAAACTCCTCTTGCCCGTCGCGGACGATGACGTGAGAATTCAATTCATTCTACAGGCTGCCTGCGAACACACGGAACTATTGAGAGTTACATCCATTGATGCACGCACCGGTCGTCTTACTACTGACGAAACTCCCTCGTCAGCCAAGACCATTCTGGCGGTGGGACCTGTTTCCACTGCTCCCTTGCCAGTAGCAGCAGCAGCAACAACAACAGCAACAACAGCTGCTAGTACAAGAGACGTACCGCAAGAGACCCACCCCGTGGTGTGCAACACTGTGATTCTTAGAGACGTGATTGCTAAAGTAGACCAAGAGCAAGTTCGAGAACTCTTTGAACAGCTTCAAGACTGTCCTGCTGTAACCAACATACACAAGGATGTTGCCGACTGCTGGTACGTTTAAAAAAAATTACAGCCTGCCAAAGATACCCTTCAACACTCCAACGATACCCATTTACTAACATTTTTCACGAACCCGTTCCCACCTCTCGTTCTCCCCTAACAGGTTCATCAAGCTGGATACAACATGCCGACAAGAAATGTTGCGAGTCATGATGCAACTTCGATCCAGTGCCTTGGCGGGCGATCCCGTGCACGCCCGACTAAAGGCGACAGGGTCGGCTCCGCCCAACCTGGCACCACCGCTACCCAACGCAGCATGGATCCCTCGGTTGGAGGGCAAAAAGAGAAAAAATAAAAAGCGTGGCAAAAAGAAGAGGGGCGGAGCTGCAGTTGTTGCCAGCAAGGTCCCGATACCAGCCGTGGTACAACCTGCAGCACCAGCAGATACAGATGCAGCAACAAAAAGACCGCTCTTGTTGGGCGAAGTTGACTTTCCCAGCTTGCTGGACAAGCACGTAGAATGGGAGACGCCGTTAGAAGAGCAAGACGAAGACGCCAGTGGGGAAGAGCAGACCACGTCGTCCAAAAACGGAGTGTCCGACGTGGCCTCCACTGCTACTACCACATCGAGCAGCTCGTCGTTGCTGCCCATCAAGCAAACGACGACAGTTGTCGGTGGATACGCTGCCGCCTTGCTGAAATCTCCAGTCCCTTTTCCCAGCATCAATGCGCAAGCGAGTGGCGTTGCTGTTGCTGCTGCCGTTGCTGTTGCTGCGGACGTTGCTGCTAGACGAGTGGATACCGTCGCTGCCAAAAGCTCAGTGGCGCCAACCGGCAAGAGGAGAGAAGAGCCCGCTGTTGGACCAGCTACGGTCACGAAAGTGTCTCCATGGGGAGGACCTCGCTCCTTTGTCGACGTTTGCAAGAGTTTGGTTTGAAACAAGAGACAAAGAAGATGGCCCAACACGCCAGGAATGCGGCCCTGTCATGAAATTAGACAGGCGAACGGACGACAGTTGTTGAGTTGTACTGCCACGTGTACCACAGTGAACGAACTCGCTGAAAGCTAACTTTGAAACAATATAGTACGATATAACCCACGCCTATGGATTCCATCACTCATGATATTGATCCACCGGTCTAGTAGCTAACTGGTGTATTAGGGCATACTGGCCCCCTTTGTATGTGGCGTCTCCCCACCTTGACATGAATAGACCCGGCCCCTACTTTCTAATTTACACTTGTTGACACCCAACGAGCAAATGATGCAAAGTGTGCATTGCCACTATTTGAAAATCGATTCATGCATACGGCGAAAGCTACTGCTACTAATTCAATTCTTTATAAAGACAATCTCCGGTAACCTCTACCGGTACTCTTACTCTTCCTTCTTGGGCTCATCCTCTTCCTTGTTTCCAAGAAAGGACAGAAAGACATTGTAACCAATTTGGATCGTGTTGATGTAAAGCAGACGCTGGTGGGGCGGGATGAGGGCAAAATTGACAGTGTGCGCCGGCACCCAGACCGCCCAACTTCCCATGACAGCTGTCTTGAGGTCCGCCTTGAGCTTGTTGGTGTACTGGTTCCAGGTCTTTCCTTCCATAAGATTGAGGTAACCAAAGAACATGCAACCAAAGATGGGATTCCATATGGTCTGATCAATGGCAACCTTGGTGGCCACGGTCATAGGAGAAGTTCCCGGAAGCTTGGAGTCGAGGAAACCGTAAAAGTAGTGACCGGTCGTTCCGTGACACAAGAAACCAAAACTTCCCAATCGAACGGTTCTCATGACATCGTACGGTTTCCCACTGTCTTCGACAAAGTTTTGCGCGAGAGCATCACCGGCGGTGAAACCAACCAAGGAAGTCAAGGCCTTGGTAAAGAGAGGCTGCGCCTCCAAGAGCTTATTGTAACGAGCCCAGATTGCACTCATTTTTGATAGTACCTGCTTTACATCGTTCACAAGACAGAGTAGTGACACAAGTGTGTGAGCGACAGCGGTCGGGTACGTGCATATAACGCGATAAACGCAACAAAAATGAATGCGTTCCGAATTATGAAGGGGGCTACGGGAGTAAGAAGCCCCGGCATACTCAAATGGAAGCATTAAAACGGTAATCTCGCGCTCAAGAGTAAGAGGTATCCACCCATCTTGATTTCAAACGGCAAACGACGGCTTGGGCGCGTGATCCTCCGGAGAGGTCCAACAAGCACCCAACTCCACCGCTTCCTTTTGAAACCTTCGGTGACACTCTGTCGCAAGTATGAACGCTTAGCGAAGGTAAAGAACAAAGAACAAAACGGAAGCCTTATTCGTCACAGACAATGAAACGTAGCTTAACCAGACACTAACGGGATCAGTCTCTCTCTAACTCGGTCGATGAATCGAATGAGACCTAAGCAACATAAAGGGATAACATCACAGCGAGGCCTCTTGCACCTGCGTTCCAGCTTACCTAACGTCGCTGCAAGAAGAAGAATGCGCTTGATTGCTGCTTGCTGTTCGGAACGAGGGGACCTCGAAGCTCGAAGGATCCAATCCAACGGTAGATCCAGCACGCGTCATGAGGATCCTCGCAAGTTGAAGGTCGGGCATCGACCGACTGCGGCGCGCGTGGTTAACCGCGCACGCGAAATACAGTGTGTGTACGTGTCGTATACGATTGACGATTGTTAATGATAATAATATGATGTAACGGTACTGTCGTACTACGTCGTACCTGGTACCATCCACCATCCTACTGGCACTGAAACAACTGTGCCAGTACCAGGTAGGTATGCATGTACTACGTACCAGGTACCAGGTAGTTGTACGTACAGCGTACATTGTACATCGTACAGTACAGGATGCGTACCGTACCAGATACCATACCGGTGCCCGCCCGCTTACTACAGTATGTAGATTATTCCCATCGCCGGATCGTAGTCTAGGCTAAGCTCACTATTCATAGTAGGATCTTTATTTTCCTCACGCGCCTAACTCCACCAACCTACGCATAACACTGGACCCAATGGTGGGAACCTGGACCTTTAAAATGACAAAAACAACAGTAAAGGAACAACTGTTAGATCTGAAAAGCATTCCCGAAAATAAGAAAATAATACCTATGCAGCCAAAATCTTAAATTTGCGAAAAACGACCATCCCAGCACGTGGGGAATATCATGCTAACTTCGAGTTGATAGGCCTGTCTCTGGAAGAACGTGTTTTCAGTGGAGCAATCGTCACGTCGATAGTTTGATGCACACTCGGGAACGGCATTGTCCACCGAGTTCCCCTCGAGTCACCAACGGCAGCAGCTCAGTTGTTCGCGCGCTTTTGCTTCCCTTTTGAGATCGCGCACAATGCAACCGTTATGAGCCCCTCGCTCGCACTCACGGCTCAATAACCGTATCGGTTCTTGGATCCTGGGAACGGAGAGAGGTCTAATTAAAAAAATGCGCGCAACCCAAGCCGATTCTGTATTGGCCACAACGGTTCAGATTTAGCGATGACGACTCAAGGTATCCTTCCTGGTACCTAAGTAAAGCGCAGGCTCATCACGCGCCATTCGCTACACGTGCAGGAAATCCTAAGTGACAATATTTGACGTTCCGTTGAATCTTTCCCAAGAAGCCTCCCTCCATCCACCACACGGCCGAGAAGACCTCGCTCCGTGTTGTCTTTTTCCGTTTGCCATCACTTTGCTCCCAGGACAGCGATAAGAAGACAGGCAAGGCATACAACGGCGTTGCTGTTGTTGGAGTTGCGCGAGAGAGGATAAGAGTCAGTCGCTTACTTAGCCAGTCGTCTTTTGCCTGTAGATTTGTTGCCTTGGACTTTTCTGAAGAGTGGCCGTGGTCTCTGTGTCTTTATCCGTGTCTGCTTCTGCATTCGCCAAGGTTTATACTCTTGACCTTCGACTCCTCCTACATCATCATCCTTTACCATGGGAAAGGGATCCGGTAGTGGAGCCGGCGCTATTGTTCGGCACGTACCGGCGACACCTGTTGCCACCCCTCGCACGGTACATCGGCACTCTCCCCGTGCTTCCCCAACAAGCGGGAGTGGGCCCAAGGGGCTCCAGAACGTGGGTAATTCGTGCTATGCCAACGCAGCTCTCCACTGTTTACTGAGCACGGCGTTAACAAATGCACTATTGGATCCCACTGCGGCTACTCTCTTTCGTCGCTACAGTTCCAATCCAAACATTCTTTCTCAAGGAAGCGGAAGCGTGGACTCGGAAGACGAAGGAAATAATAGCAATGCCTCCTCCAGACGAAACAAGGTTTCCAGTCGCCAGCAGCGACAAAGAGAACAAGACGATCGAAAGATGCAAGAAAACTGCGAATGGCTGACCCAAGAATTGCGAAGATTGACTCGAGAGTACCACCAAGATACTCCCCGTTCGAGGTCACACTCCACAAGCTGGTTCTCCTTTAGCACCGACCAAGTCATCAACCCTGGATCTATTACCAAACATCCGAATAGACTCTCCAGATGCCTAACGCCCTATCAACAAGAAGACGCCCACGAGTTTCTTCGAGCCCTCTTGTCGACACTTGTCATGAATGGGCACAACAAGCACTTGAGCAGTCTCTTTGATGGATTACTCGAATCTTCGGTTACCTGCACCACCTGCCGGAGACCCAGCCTTACCCGTGACCGCTACATGGACTTGTCGCTGGATATTTCGGGATCTCAAACAGAAACCTTGACCGACGCACTCTACGAATTCACCAAGACGGAAACTTTGACTGGAGACAACAAGGTACACTGTCAAAAGTGCGGTACCAAACGAACCGCCACCAAGGGACTTCGACTAGCAACGGCACCTTCCATTTTAGTGTGTCACTTGAAGCGCTTTGCCTATGATGAAACCGGTCAATTGGTTCGATTGCGCAAAAAGGTGCGGTTTTCGGAACGCCTCGAGATTGGTAACTTTATGTCGCGTGTCAACAAGGCCCGTCCACCACCCTACGATCTGGTGGCCGTCTTGGTACACCAAGGACAGTCGTGTGACTCGGGTCACTATCTGTCGTACGTCAAGAACAATGGAGAATGGTTCATGTGCAACGACAGTGTTGTCAAAGAGGTTGATATTGACACGGTGCTGAATCAACAAGCTTATGTTTTGATTTACGAAGTGGCCGAGATGCGAGAAAATACTGGTTTCAATTGTCCGTCGCCAGGGCGTTCGATGCGCTCCAAGTCATCGTGGAGAGACGAAAAGCCTACCGATTCACCCTTCAACTTATCATCTTATTTGTGTGGATTGGACCAGTCTCTTTTGGGAGACTTTTGTTGCAATCCAGCCACGCCCCGCAAAGTCCCTCAACCTGTCGTCTTTCAAGACGACTATTATGCCAATGTTTCTTACGAAACCCGACTTAGTGGCGGCAGTACCAGACGTCACGAACTTGCTCACGACGATCTCAGTACTCTGGGAGAGTCGACTTTGGAATCCACCGACTCTCCTACGCCCTTGCACCGGAGTTCCTCCTCTGGAAAGCTTCTCGACAAGGGCTATACTCGTCACATGAGCGAGCCTCGGACATTTCAAAGAGAGGAGTTGTCAACGCCATCAACAAAGCTGACTACACCCAAAAAGTCGAATATAGGGGTGCTTTCTAAGGAGATCCAGCGTGTCAACTTGGCTCGAGGTTCTTCCTCAGGACAGATTTTCGAAGCTACCAAGGACATGGCAGATTTAAATGCAAACTGCAGCACCAGCGACCCGGGAGCCGACCCTGAAAGCGACAACAAGGAAGCTGCCAAAAAGACATGGAAGGAAGTCCGAAACGCTCGACCCATGAGTCGAGAGTCGTCCTTGCCGCGACACGAATCCTACCGACGGCCGCCACCCTCCCCTAATCGGTCTCGGCGGCCCGACCCCTAGACACACAACACCTCGTTGTGCAATCCTTTCACTGCTAGCGCAAGCTTATCAAGCATGCATATAAACTACTTTCACTAGGTAGCTTACTAAATACCCATACAATCAAGCGCAAGCGTTATACCGCACAACTCTAAACAAAAAGAACCGTTCAGACTTTAGTCTAGTTCAATTCTAAACTTAATTTTACTCTCTTCCGAGCTCACATCATTATTTAGTCGGCTGCGCCGGCGGGTAGACAGCCTTGGCTTTGCCGCATCACTTGGACAGGTGCGAGCAGCCGTTCCCCAGATACTCTTTCTTGAGCAATTCATTCTCGGGGTAGATCTTGAAGTGCAGGCTATCTTCGTTGAAGTGCTCCTTGTACTCGGCAGATTTCGGATTCCATTTTTTTCTCGAAGGCTGTGAAGGTCGCTGTCAACAGCTGGGTGACTTCGGGTTCGCAAACATCACGGGGCGAGTTGTCCTGGTACTCGAAGAAACTGTCGCCCGCTACGGGCAAGAGGGCAGCAAGCCAAGGCTCTTCTTCCGAGCAGCAATTCTTCCATGTATCGGCCCGAGGCTCGTGCTCGCTCTTGAGTTTCAACTTGAGGGCGGCACGGGTGGGTGTCCACATCCCCTCGTCGTCAAAGAAAAAATCGTTGCTGTCGCCGTTGTCATCCTTGCGTACATATGTGAAATCCTCGACTTCGGATACGTCATCAACGGTGAACAGGTCTTTCTTTGCCGGCGTCAGCGCAACCTTGGAAGCATCCATGCCAGAATTGGCAATCACTTCCTTGAGATATTCCTTCATCAGAATCGTGACGGTGCCATCGTTGTCGTTAAAATTGATGTCCATGCCCAAAAACACGTGATGTTTTCCTCTGGTTACGGTCATTTTGCCAAACTTGGCTTCATTTTTTTCGATAATGTCGGTCACTACAGTGCCATCCACATGAGAGATCTTGTTGTCGTCAACATACCAGGCAATGGTGCATTGCTTTCCTTTACTTTGGCTGTTCGCGACGCATAGGTTGTACGGATTCAACTTGAAACCCATTTGGACCAACGTGTTTGTGAACAAGTTGTACCACAATAGCGCGGATTGAACACAACCGTACAGGGCCTTAAGCAACTATAGGTAGAGTGCCTTCTTCCCATTCTCAATGACGACAAAATTCTCGTATTTGGGATTCACCTGGCACATAATGTCGACAGCTTCGCCAACTAACTTCAAAAGAACCAACTCTTCCATATCCGCGTGTAAATACGCTCCTTCAACGTCAGCCGTTGCCACGTCATGACGCTCCTTAGCGTCAATCATAAGTGAGATCATGAGAGCGTCCGTAGATACCGTGGGAGACGTCGTCTCTTCCTTCGTATATTTGGACCTCTGGGACCAACCGTCGGCGCATGTGCGCCCCTTCAACTTGCCGGAACGCTTCTCTTTGATAAGGTTAACAGCGCGAAGGGCTTCTCGCTTTTGACTGGCGGTGAGCGTAGATGCGTCAAGTGGTTCAAAAACGTTTGTACTGTCGAGCTGACAGAATTCCTGCAATAAAGCGTCCACGGCTGCCTGGCCGTGTTTCTTGATGCCTGCAGTCGCGTTCATTTGGGTCATAATATTCCCAAAAATGTACTTGTAGATGTCGTCAAGCGACTCATCCATTTTGTCGGCTGCTTGCTGTAGCATTTGCACGCCTGACTCGTAGCCTTTCGAACTCACGGGGTCATCCATTTGGTGATCAAGTCGGTGGCCGTAGGATCTGCCTCTGTCGCTCCTGAGATTGTACCAATTGGTACCCAAATCATCGTTTGCGTTGGGCTCCACGGCCGTATTGGGAGCATCGTCTCCGGGATCTTTGTCTCTCTCGGCACCTTCATCGGCGTCGGGATCAAGTCCAACAGGCCCAAAATCATCGGGATCAGGCGCAAGAACGGCGGGATCATCAACCGCATCATCATCCGGGACGGCAACATCGTCGTTGTCGATTTCAAAGTCATCATCGCCGTTAGGTTCCTCGACACCATCAATCTCGGGTTCGGTCGGATC
>Ga0307981_1002091_pt1 | contig 16690 bp, 14 predicted proteins | sample OrgLakmetagen987_FD_201849 | JGI IMG/M metagenome (GOLD analysis project Ga0307981, IMG submission 201849) | Saline water microbial communities from Organic Lake, Antarctica - #987 | ecosystem: Environmental > Aquatic > Non-marine Saline and Alkaline > Saline | place: Antarctica: Organic Lake... | reverse complement strand
ATTTTATTATGATGAAATATCTTTAATCACCAAAAAATCATTCAAGGACTTATCAATAATCAAAGAAAGTAATATATGAAAAGTGAAAGGAAAACAAAAAATTAATGTTAAAAATTTTATTTATATTTAATGTGAACCAACCTTAATAGTCTAAGTTGCAATGCAATATTGATAAAATAACTCAATTAAATTTTTTATCATAATTAAATTTATTTTATCATCAACAGTATTTGAAGGCAACCATTTTTAAATTGGATTTGATAAAGGTGTAATCATTGTTTTGTTTTATTTTTCAGCACTTAAATTTACGTGACATCCTGTTTCGGGTTTATTTATAAATGGTTTTGGTTCACAAGAAAATCTTAAACCATAATTTATCGCCTGCAAGTATACCTTCTTTCACTAATTAAAATTCCCTCCGAAGATGGTTACTGTTTAAAATCGTATTTATGCATATAAAATTATTACTTACTTCGTCACTTTTTTTAATAAAAAATAATGTCTCAAGTATCCAATGAAGAACTGAAAAAAAAATTCACAGCAAGTGAAATTTTCAAAAAGATTCATAAACTTGAAAGAGAACTCAAGCAATTTCAAGTTTCCAATGAAGAACTTGAAAGAGAACTCAAGCAATCTCAAGTTTCCAATGAAGAACTTGAAAGAGAACTCAGAGAAGAACTGAAGGAAGCCAAAATAACCAATGAAAATAGCAATGATATAATTAAAGATTTTCAAACATTTGATGAAAATAAAAAGACCAGAAAAGATAACATCAAAGAAATCAAAGAAATCAAAAAAATCAACGAAAAACTCGAAAAAAATTTTGAACGATGTAAAAAAATGTTAAAATCAACGTCAAAAATAAACAAAGATATTTACAAAGATAATGAGGAACTTATGGATGAATGCAATAAACTCGCGGATGAAAACAAGGAACTCGAAAAAAATTTTGAACGATATAAAAAAATGTTAAAATCAACGTCGAAAATAAACAACGATATCTGCAAAGATAATGAGGAACTTATGGATGAATGCAGGAAACTTGTGGATAGAAACAAGAATTTTTCAAATGAACACGATAAACTCGTGGATGAAAACAAGAAACTCGTGGATGAAAACAAGAAACTCGTGAATGAAAACAAAAAACTCGTGGATGAAAACAAGAAACAAATGGGCAAAAACAAAAAATTCACGAGTAAAAAAAAGATGAATTCAACAATTTACGAAACTGATAAAAACCATTTTATTCCGGAAAATTTAGATTATGAGATAGTAGTTGTTGGAACTAAATATGATCATAAAATTGAAGATATTATTTCAAAAATAAAAAGAAAATATAAAATATTAACAAAATTTGAACATTGCATTTAAAAAAAATATAAATAAGTTAACTACATTTTATTGAAAAAAAAAGTATTCGCAAATCGTTTCGATGTTTGTGAATCTAAAACTGATTCATTGACAATTAAAGATTCAGTTTAATAATTTTTAAATTTATTTTTTAACAATTTTTTTATAATTTTATTGAAAAATAAATTATAAAAAAATGAAGTTTATTATCACAAAACATTTTTTGCCAGTGCAAAGTTTTTTTATATTCCTATCAAAATTTAAATATCTTTTTTACATCATAAAAATGACAAAACATGGATGACGTTTTTAAATAATATGGCTTAATTTTATTTAATTTGTTTATGCTAAATTTAAACAATAAGAAACGCTGAATGTGTAATGATTTCATTATTGTATTTGTAATATATATATTCTTAATAAATTGGAAACTCAATATGTTGTGAAATATAAATGACATGTTCAATGGATGGTTGAATACATATATCTCATTATTATAATGATTGCAATCACAATGATAATTTAATTTTTATAAGTAGAATTGGAAGTGTAGAACATATATCAAAATATTCGGGAAAATGCCATATAACAGATTTAGTAGGTGCGTATATTGTAATTAACAAATTAGATGTAAGCCAAGATTATATATATTATCATTTAAAATATAAAGAAGATGATGTAAAAAAAAATTACACGATGAAAACAGGAGCACCGTCAATAAATTTAGAAAATTTATTAAATAATTTGATGATTCCAATGCCATCACTGAAAAATCAAAAAATAGTAGATAAATATTGTGAAGATGTTAATTATGTTATTGGTTTACTCAAAGAACAAATAATAAATAACGAAAGATTAAAAATTAAAATAATCAATGAACATTTAAATAATAATGTGAGTAACAAATTAAATAACGATTCAAGTGACGATTCAAGTGACGATTCAAGTAACGAATAAAGTAACGAAACGTGAAATAATTAATAAAACTTGACGCTTATTTAATTTTATTAGTTATTTTAACTATTCATTAATAAATGTTTAAATTTAGTTTATTTTTAAATGATGCACATTGAAATTTAATTTATTATTAATACATTATGTGTAGTTTTTCACGATGACATAATAATTTTGAAGCGTAAATGTGACTAAATTATTTGATTTAAAATAATGATTTTAATTAATTATTTTAATTATTTTAAATATTTTAAAATTTTGCAAACAATTAATGACGCTATTCGTTAAAGAACATTTTGCATTAACTTTTACATTCAACCATTAAAAGTAATAGTTGAATGTAAAAAAAATTGAATTTTGAATTGCAATAAATAATTTTCACAGATAATTAAGGCATGATAATTCAAATGTCTCTTCTCAAGCCTGTTATATCTATTGTTGGGCTTCCTTCAGCAGGGAAATCCACATTAATTAACTCTTTGTTATTAAAAAAAGTATTATCTACAGGAGTTTGTAGGACAACAACAAATATAAAAACATTTGGAATTAAATTATTTGATTTGGATTTTTACGAATGTAATTTAATATCAGACGATGGCGTGAATTACAATATTATAGATTTTCCAGGAGTCTCTGACTTTGAAGATAAAAATAGTGAATATGATAAAATTGTAAATAAATATATAATTGAAACAGATGTAATATTATGGTTGACCAGTTTAGAAACAGCTTTTTTAACTAAATACGAAAATGAACATTTTGAGAGTTTGTGCAGATTAATAGAAAATGAACAATTAAAAACTGGCAAATTATATCAAATTGGAATAGTAATTACAAAATGCAATGAAGATTATTTAAATATGATTCATGATGAAAATGCGAATATTAAAGATGAATGGGATGATGACGAAACAACATTAATTGATTGCGTGAAACGATTGTTTAAAATGTATGGAGAAAAATATGAAATTATGTTGTTTAATTCATTTGGAAGAATAAAAGAAAGAGAAAATGTAAATATTAGAAAATTTAAAAATATAAATGTCACTAATACAAATTTTAATATTAAATGGATGATCAATGATATATATGAAAAAGAGCAAAAAGTTATATATGATAGTCTAAATTATAATTACAAAATTGACAGAGAGATTAAAGTGGATGCGTTTTACAGTATAACAAAGAGGGAATATTCTATAGAAATAATAAACAGATTTTTAAATTATGAAAATTTTAATGAAAGCTTAATGGTTTTTATGGAATTAGATATATGCAATAATTTAAAAATAAAATTAAAAGAGATGAATGTTAAAAATATAATTACAGGAGAAACATTAGTGTTACTATCTAAAATATTAGGATTTAATAACCATGAATATAAAAAAATATATTTTGAAAATTTTATAATAATAGGTGATTTTAGTTATGAATGGAATGGTGAAAAAATAAAATTTATCGATTTAAATTTGCATTTAACAGAAAATTTCAAATTGCATGAATTAGACCAAAAATTGGTAGAAAATGGAAATTTAATAGTGAGAAATAAATTTATAGAAGAAGTAAAAAATGAGAGATCAATTATATATGGAAAAGACCAAGAAGAAGACATTGATGTAAGAACATTAGTTATGTTGTTCAGTGATCGAAAAATATATTCAGTATTGGAAAATATAACGCATAGTAAACCAAGAACAAAAGTAATAAATAATTATAAAAATGACTTTGAATTGTGGTGTCGTGTAAATGCAATAGAATTGCCAGAAGAAATAAGACAGTTAATTAGTTTAGACTTAAGTGAATGTTCAAATTTAAAAAATATATCAAAAGGAATTGGAGAACTAACAAATTTAACTAACTTGAATTTTAAAAGATGCATGAATTTAGAAGAATTGCCAAAAGAAATAGGACAGTTAACAAATTTAACTAACTTGGACTTAAATTATTGTTCACATTTAAAAGAATTGCCAAAAGAAATAGGACAGTTAACAAATTTAACTAATTTAGACTTGAGCGATTGCCTAAATTTAAAAGAATTACCAAAAGAAATAGGACAGTTAATTAATTTAACTAATTTAGATCTGAAAAATTGCCATAATTTAAAAGAATTGCCAAAAGAAATAGGACAGTTAACAAATTTAACTAATTTAGACTTGAGCAATTGCTTAAAATTAAAAGAATTACCAAAAGAAATAGGACAGTTAACAAATTTAACTTGCTTAAACTTGAAAAATTACCATAATTTAGAAGAATTACCAAATGAAATAGGACAGTTAACAAATTTAACTAATTTAGACTTGAGAGATTGCTCAAAATTAAAAGAATTACCAAAAGAAATAGGACAGTTAACAAATTTAACTAATTTAGATTTGAGAAATTGCTCAAAATTAAAAGATTTACCAAAAGAAATAGGACAGTTAACAAATTTGACTTTTATAAACTTAAATAGTTTCTGTAATTTAAAAGAATTGCCAAAAGAAATAGGACAGTTAATTAATTTAACTGGCTTAAACTTAAGTAGTTTCTGTAATTTAGAAAAATTACCAAAAGAAATAGGACAGTTAACAAATTTAACTAATTTAGACTTGAGCATTTGCTCAAAATTAGAAAAATTACCAAAAGAAATAGGACAGTTAACAAATTTAACTAATTTAGACTTAAGAAATTGCTCAAAATTAAAAGAATTACCAAAAGAAATAGGACAGTTAACAAATTTAACTAGCTTAAACTTGAGAGATTGCAAAAATTTAGAAGAATTACCAAATGAAATAGGACAGTTAACAAATTTAACTGACTCAAGCTTGTGTTTTTTGAAATATTTAAAAGAAACATCTGAAAGAAGAAATGGAATAAATAGGAGGGTTAATTTAAAATAAACATATAATTAATTTATTTAACGTGAAGTATTTGTCAATGATGCATTGTTAAAGAATGTTTAAATTGAAAGTAAGTGAAAATGAACATGTGAATTTAATCAATGGCTAAATTAATATTTATAGAAAATATATTGATTAAAATGAATGCAAATTAATTAAAATGAAAGAGCTGTAAAATAATAAAATAGAGTGCCATAATAAAATTAAAAAAAATAAACTGAGTTTTTTAATGAGAAATTATGCAAAAAATAATGAAATAACCATTTATGCTTTTTTAATAAATAACAGTGTGTTTAAAAAAATAAAAAAATCAATATAATAATGCATTTTTATCACAATTTATATTTAATAATTTTGGCTATTTTACATTAAAAAAAAAAGTTATATTTACATATAAATAAAATGAATGAATTAATATATAAAAATTCAAAATTGAAAGATTTAGAAAAGGAAGTGGTGAAATTAATTAATAAAAATAACATAAACTTTAACGTTGAAGAGCTTAAAAAATACGAAATAAATGAAACAGATTTAGTTAATTCAAATTTATGTAAAATAGATGATTATTATAACGAATTGCACGAACAAAGTGTAAAATTGGTGAGTATATTTACTTTAATACAAAAATACGAAAAATATGATTTAATAAAGATAGGAGATATAATGGATGAAATAATAAAAATAAAAAATTTAAAAATAAACGAAGTTGATGTTGTAAATCATCTTAAAAATATTAAAATGCAAATATGGAGAAAAAAAGAACAATATGAAATGAATAAATATAAAAAAAAACATTCAAAAAAAATGGAATTACTGGAAGAAATAGTTGAATATTTATACAACGAATACAACTATACAAAATTAACATTAAATGGAGAAAAAATTGTGAAAAAATACGAGGAAGATGAATTTTAAATTAAAATGATAAAAAAATTATTTTTTGATTTACCAAGTATGAAAAAGGAAAACACAATTATTAATTTAATTAATGATTATTTTAATTTGTCAAATTCTCATGTAACATTAAAATTAATTTTAAAATTACTAAAAATGAATAATTCTGATCCAGAGTTGTTTAATTTTATTCAAGCGTTAGCACTTAAAAATGATGAAGAATTAAAACAAATTAAAATTCCAGTTGATGTATTTAATAAACTTAATAAAGGAGTACAACAACTCGGAGCACCTGCGCCATCACCACTTGCAGCGCCACTACTTGGAGCACCAGCGCCCCCACCTAAAGCACCGCCATTACCAGGTGCACCTGTGCTATCACTACCTGGAGCACCGGGCGCTACCCAAAGTAGCACCCCTCCTGGAGCACCACCTCCCCCTGGAGCACCGTTGCCGCCAGGAGCTTCTTTACTAGGAGTATCGCCTCCATTAGGAGCACCGCTTTCGCCTAAAGCACCGCCATTACCAGGAGCACTTGTACTATCACCACTCGTAGCACCCGCACTTGCAGCACCTGCACTTGGAGCACCTGTACCATCACCACCTGGAGCACTGGCGCTACCCAAAGTACCACTCCCTCCTGGAGCACCGTCGCCACCTGGAGCTTTCTTACTAAAAGAATCGCCTCCATTAGGAGCACCGCTTCCGCTTCCGCTTCCGCCTCCGCCTCTGCCTCCTCTTCCTAGTAAGGGATTAAAAAGTGGTCAACTCGCTTTACATAAAACTCCAAAAGATAACGTAAATAGATTAAAAATTATAGAATATGGAAAAATTCATTATGTGCCATTATTTTGCTTGTCAAAGTCAATAATTGAAACGTTCAAACACAAAGTATTAAAACGTGAAAGGCATATAAGCGTTACCATTGGCGCTAATTTTATAAATGATTTTGCAGGACAGTACACTAATATTGTGCATTGGCTTAAAAGTCAAAAAAATTGGAGTCACTCCGAAACGTGGAATAAATTTATAAAAAATTATTTCAAAAATTATAAAATACCAAATGATGATGAAGATTTTAATAGTTTTGTTGAAAAAATAAATAAGGAAAAAAAAATAGATTTCTGCAAAATATTTGACAACCTTAAAATATATTGTTGCATATTAATCGTTTCATTATTTATAACAGGATTTAAAAAATTGCTAGATGGTAGTAATGTCAATAATAATATTATGTTCGATGTTATAGAAAATAAAACAATAGGATATTACTTTAACATTGATAATATATTGAATGCTTGTTCATTAAATAAATTATTAAACTTGTTTAATTACGATAATGCGATAAAAACAAATGATAAAAGTGATATAATATACGATTTTGAATTTATTAAAAAGTATGTTAATAAATTCGACGACATGAGTGAAAAATTAAAAGTAGCAGTTAAAGATAACATTGACGAGTTAAATAAATTATTTAAAACTTGCGTTAAGCCTGCAGAAACCAAAAAAATAAAAGTTAAAACGAAAGGCGTAATTTTGAAACGAAATGAAGAATTTTTTTTTCAAAGAATGAAATCGGAAGATGGCAGATGGAGTTATTTATTGAAAGAATACAACGATGTATATAATATAATGGAAAAAATTAAAGATGGTGACATGAAAGAATCTTATACAATAAATACCAAAGATAAAAATAAAGATGCTCTTACTATAAAAAAAACAAAAGAAGAAATTAAACGAATATATGACTATAACAAAAATGAAATAAAAAACAATTTTATTGAACCTAACTCATAAATAAAATTAGAATACAAAAGAATCTTGGATCATCCTAACGGCGAAGAAAGAAATTTAATGATTAGAAATTTTCTAGTTGGAGATGAGGATAAGGGAACAGATGGTAAAATCAAAAATATTTATATGATCATTCAATTGGCGCTGTGGGTGATTTTAATATTAATGTTTTGCAAGTTTTAAAAAGAGTGACAGATACTTATGAAAAGGAACAAGAAAAAAAAAGATCATTGGAAGAAAAAAAAAAAACTTGGAAGGATCAAATTTCACTTTTGGAAAATGATTTGAAAAAAAAGGCTTTAACTCCAAATATATTATTATTTTTTGATTATTTAAAAAGTGTAAGCGGAGCAAGTGACCTTTTAGAATTATTCGATTTCAACATTGAAAAACAAAAAATGTTCAAAGATGAACAAGATGGTGGAGGATTGAGTAACAAATTTATCAATTTTATTAAAAAAATAATTTATAAGGATAAGTTGTACAAATTTGTATCGATTAACAATTTAAAAATATATGGTGTGAAAATGATCGATAAAAATAATGATATACTGAAGTTTTCAAACGAGGAATATGTTTATTCACCAATTTTTAAATTTAAGATTCGAGATGTGTATTATTGTATTTATGATTATCCTCTATTCACTCTAAAGGATTTAATAAAAAATAATTACACTATTGAATTGCAAGATTTTGTGTCACAAATAGTAGAACAATATACATTCATTTATAAAAAAATAGGAATGGCAATTGATTTGAGTGACTATAAAAATGTGTTGTTTTTGAAAAATAATGATAATAAATATGAATGCAAAATCACAAGTTTAAGCAATGATTTGTGTGGAAATTACAAAGAATTACAGAAATTGTGTTTATTGTGCAAAAATAAAAAAATGCTCACAATAATTTCCAACCCATAATTTCTGCTTTCGAAGCGCCGAAAATTATTAACTGTGCTACGCAAGCATTCAATAAGAAGCATAATGCTCAAAAATAAAAATGCGAATTCGTTTATGTCATAATAAATGTACCCTAATTAATAATTGGCAAAATATTAAAATTACAAATTTTAAATAATAAATTTGCTATATTTTAATCATCTTAATGCACGCGTATCTATTTAAAATAACAATGGTGCAATATTGTGAAGCATTTGTAGAAAAAAGTATTTTCAAAAGCAATGATTCTTTTAATTCTAAATATTTTTTCAAATAATAATATAATGGCGAATTATTATTTGAAAAAATATTTAGAATTAAAAGAACAAATAGGAGGTGATAATAAAAGTTTAATAATTCATATATCAGGTCCTTCCGGAGCAGGTAAAACAACTTTAGGTAAAAAATTAAAAAAAGAATTTAATGATAAAATTGTTGTTGAAGACATTGATGACTTAAGGCAAAAATTTATTAGATCAAGATATGAACCTAAAGAAAAATTTAAAATAATTGATAAAGATGGATATCAATTATTCATAGATAATTTTATAAAAAAAAATAACAATAAACCAATAGTATTTGTAGGTTTAAATCATATGCCATGGTGGCATAAACATCATTATTATAATACGCACAGTATGTATAATTTTTTTATAAATTTGGATGATAAAGTGATATTAAAACAAAAATGTTTACGTTCATTTAAGGATATTGTAAATGATAAACATGCAATGAATGACTTAATAAATGACAATGAACAATTTTTAAAAATATTCACACGAGAAATTAAAAGAAATTGTAGTTTAAAAGAAATAAAAAAAATGAATGATGTGTGGAGAAGAGATTATAAAAGTCAAGGTTATACATTTTTATCTAGGGAAGAAATATTTAACAAAGTGTCAAAAATATTGAAAAAAATTATGGAAAAATAGTGTAACCATTCTTTTAAAGATTAAATAAAATTATAAAGGCATTCTGCGAATTAACCATATATAAATGAGATTTAATATTGAAAAAAAACCATATTTATTTTATTTTGCCCAATTGTAGAAAAAAGTTTACCAGAAGCAATGAGAATGTTCAAAAAATGGAATAATAAATTAAAAAATAAAGATCAAATAGATGTTTTAATGGAATCATTTAATGTATGGTTAACGCCAAAAAATCAAAAAATCATAGATCATGTAAATAATATGAAATAATAATATAATGGCGAATTATTATTTGAAAAAATATTTAGAATTAAAAGGACAAATGGAAAATCACTTTTAATATTATTTTTTTGCCATTTATCGCATTTATAATTATATTGACCTTTAAATATGATATATGCTTCAATATCTTTTTTTTTAAAATATGCCGTGATGTTTATATAAATCATTTAATAAAGTATTTGAAGAATGCTTGATATAGTAATTTTTATTGGTAGATAATTTATTTAATATTTCTTCCATTTATTTTATTATTATAAATCCATTTTCTAAATTGTTATTTTTTTTTAATTTTTTATGATGTTATGTTTAAAACTGGGTATGTTGAATATAAATACACTCCAAATTTTGGTACATCTAAATAAATTTAACTTTATTTAATTTAAAAAATTGTGATAAAATAGCAGTTTATAAATGGAAAGATAATTGTTAATGAAAAATGCAGTGAACACAAGATTGGATGCCAATGATTTCAGAATGAAAGGATTTGACGAAGAGTTAAAAAAAATTACAAAAAGTATTTTTGGATGATGAAATTCATAAAAAAATAAGAGATTTTAAATCAGCTATTTAAATGATGGAATAAAGATATTATTATTTATGCATCGAAGTTCTAAAAATTATTTATGATGATACTTTAAACGAACTAAAATATTCACCAAATTTAGAGTTTTATAAAAATGAAATGTTGCCCGAAACGAAAAGTATTTTTAAATACTTTAAAAAATTGAAATAATCCAAAGAAAAATAAATAAACATTAATTTCACAATAACAAACAGATTTAATGAATTTTCCTGCAGAAATAATAGTAAAAATTTACAGTTTTTTAAATTTACACTATATCGTGAATGTAAGGAAAGTTGACAAAAAAAATTGGGTATTGTCTTTGGACAAATCTTTAAAAAAAAAATTTAAAAATGTAAATTTATTAAACATATTAAAAAGGGCAAATATAAGTAAGTTAAGGTACTTATTTGAATTAGATAAAACATTATTTTCAAAAAATTATAACGATGGTGAAAATATATTAACGAGGTGTCGTTTAAATAATGATTTAAAATCACTGAACATATTAATATATATTGGTTGTGATTTAAATTTGCAAAATTATAATAAAAAAACAGGACTGATAATTACTGCGATAAATGAAAATTTCAAGTTGTTTTATCGTTTAATAAAAAACAAATGCAATATAGACACAAAAGATAATTTAGGGAATACTGCATTTATGTATTCTTGCAATAATAAAAATACTGAAATAATGACAGTTTTGATAAATGAAAATTGTGATATGTATAAAATTAATAATAATGGTGATTTCTGCACTAAATTTTATTCTAAATACAATGTTAATAGATTAATTGAAAATGGTTTTAACTTGAACCATATTTGCGAAAATGGCGAGACTGTTATAACAACATTATTTAGTGAAAGGACGAAAAACTTTAATTATGTTAAAATGATCTACAATAGTATAAATCTATTTGTAAGATGGCTAATAGAAAAAAAACATTTATTTAATTTACAAGATAAACATGGAAACACAGCATTAATTTTAGCGTGCCAATACGCAAATAATGAATTGATCAAAAAATTAATTAACAATGGATGTGATGTAAATTTACAAAATAATGAAGAAAAAACAGCTTTAATGATTGCATGTCAATATGGGCATTGTAAATTAGTGAATATTCTTATAGATGCTGATTGCGATGTTAATTTACAAAATAATGAAGGGGAAATATGCATGAAATAGACCATAATTGGTTTTGCGTAAAAAAGATTCGATGATATAAATGAATTAAAAAAAACTGTTATTATGTGCGCAAACGATCAATTAGAAAGGATAGGATATAAAGTTGATGTATCTAACCACAATAATTTAATAGCATTAATAAATGGATATGAATATCGTGGATACAGTAACGAGGAACGCAGAGATTTATGTCATCAATTTTTACATTAATTTACTGAAAGAAATTTTTAAATATCATTCAAATTTTCTTTTTTATCTAGGAGCATAATTTGGATATTGCAAATGAAATTAATAAAGTAAAATATCAATTTTACAAAGCATGGTTAAATTAAAAAAATATAAAAAAAGATCAAATAAATATCACAATTATTTTAATTTATGTTAATTTGCAACAATTAATAATTATGCATCAATATTAATGTCAAAATTAAAAAGTATTTTAAAATTTAAAAACAAAGTAAATTAAGAAGGTTATCGTGTAATATATAAAGTTGTACAATGGCAAATAGAATATTAGAGTTTTTCAAAAGGAGTAATGTAACTTTTTCCAAAATGAATAACGACAAAAACATCTCCTTCTTTCCAACTGCCATTTATGCATGGTTTAATGCAATATGACTCTCAGCATAGATAAATAAAAGGAAGTGAGAGAAAAACTGCAATTCCAAAATATTTTCCTGCATTAGTGTAATTTTTTAATAAAATAGATGTGGATAAACTTATCATAGCATTCGCTCAAAAATTAAAAAACATTGACTTTACGTTTATGATCAAAAAATAATTTTTATAAGTTCTGTAACCTAAATTTATATTTGTAAAGAATGATGCACCATAGAATTCCATTTATTATAATTACTTAAGTTGATTATATTAAATACTTTTTTAATTAACTTTTTCATTATTTAAATTTCATAATTGGTTTCGTGCAAAAAGATTCGATGATGTTAATGAGCTGAAAAAAACTGTTATTGTGTGTTCGGACGATTAATTATAAAGGATAGGGTATAAAGTTGATGTATTTAATCTCAATAATTTAATGGCATTGATAAATGGATATGGATATTGTGAATATAGTTACAAAGAACGAAAAGGTTTGTGTCATTAATTTCTCATAATAATTATATATTCGATATCCATTTAACGGTGCCCTTTTTCTATTAAAAAAGGGTACCGCATTTATGTATCCTTGCAATAATAAAAATACTGAAATAATGCCAGTGTTGATAGATGAAAATTGCGACATGTATAAAATTAATAATAAAGAAATATCACTTCTGGACGACTGAAAATGTGAAAAAAAAATAAAAACTTATTTAATAAAGCATCATATACAATTTTATGCATATTTATATAGTTTTAGAGACCAGAAGTTGTTTTTCTGAAATTTGTAAACAAGCAATTTTATAAAAAATTGAAAAATAAACTCTATGACAGCTATTTCTTCATTTAATTAACAAATATAAACAATGATGCCAATTAATTTCGGAAAAGCAGGTAAGAAAGAGGGAAAATATCTCAAAGAGGTGGAATTGGATGGAAAAACAATAGAACAAATAAATAATGACTTTGGATATAAAGAGAAAGAAATTCAAAATGATAACCCTGAAAACCTAAAAATTAATGAGGAAACAATGAAAAATTACTCAGAAAAAAAATTAAGTGAAGATGAATATATTAAAGAACACATTGAAAATTATGATAATTTTCTGAAAAAAAAATCAAGAGAACATGTAAAAAAATTAATTAATCGTCATATAGATTATTCAAGTAAAATTGAAAATTTACAGGAACAAAATAGTGATGCGGCGTCAGCAACTGCTTTGTCGAAAAACAAAGAATATCAAGAATATCAAGAATATTTAGAAGATATTGAAAACAAGAAAAGAGAAAAATTACTTAACAGTTATTATGAGTATTTAAAAAGAGACGAAGAAGAACTAAATACAAAATTAAGAATTAAAATAAATGAGGATGAAAATATTATTAAATTTGAACCCAAATTATTAGGATTATATGGTAAAGCTGAAGACAAAGATATTTTACAAAGAGCAATAAATAAAAATTCAATTGAACTAAAAACCTTTTTAATAAAAATTTACGAAGAAGAGAAAAATAAATCGTCACGTGGGGAGCTACTTAGCCAAGAAAAAGTAAATGACGAAGTATTAAAAAATAATAATATTACAAACATCAATGAACATTTTAACTTTTTACAATATAATAATGATGAAGAAGAATTTATTAAATACATTAAGTACATTATGACAATTCATCCAATATTTTTGAAAGAAAAATTAAATGGACAGAACATTATGGAAATAGCCATTAAAAACAATTATGAAAAATTAACAATGTATTTAATGAGTATTTATAATAAAACTGAACTAAAAGAAATATTAATCAATACTGATGAAGACAATAAAATGACTGTATATTACGCTGCAAAAAATGGAATGGGAAAAGTTATATACGATGCTGTGAAATTAAGCTGTGAAATCTCGACAAACGAAATAAAAGGAATCTGCAGAGAGAAATTAAATTATTACGAAAGTATTGTATGGCCAATGCATTCTAAAAATATTGTGGAAGAAATTGTGAAAAAACATAAAAACAAAGAAATATTGGATGCCGATGATTTAAGAATGAAAGGATTAGACAAAGAGTTAAAAAAAAAATTACAAAAAGTATTTTTGGATGATGATATTCATAAAAAAATAAGAGATTTTAAATCAGCTATTTTAATGATGGAATAAAAATATTATTGTTTACACATTGAAGTTCTAAAAATTATTTATGATGATGCTTTAAACGAACTAAAATATTCCCCAAATTTAGAGTTTTACAAAAACGAAATATCTCCAGAAACGAAAAGTGTTTTTTAAGACCTTGAAAAATTGAAATAATCCAAAGAAAACAACTAAGTTGTTTTCTTTGGTAATTACATCATTTTGAAGTTTCATCGAAGATGGAACTTCAAAAAATTGAAATAATTTATTTATATTTACATTTATATTTTGGACGATGAAAATAAATTAAATGAACAGTTACTTAAATAGCTTCAATGATGATATAGAAGAGCTTGATATCAGCAGGAGAAATTTAATCGAAATGCCAGATTTAAGTAGATTTAAAAAGTTAAAAACTTTAAATTGTTCAAATAACAATTTAACAAAGTTAAATAATCTTCCAATTACCCTTATGAGCTTAAATTGCAGTTATAATAAAATTACAACTTTAAAAAATCTTCCAATTACTCTTATAACCTTAAATTGTTGGAGTAATAAAATAACTAATTTAAACAATCTTCCAATTACCCTTATGAGCTTAAATTGCGGGGATAATGAAATTAAAAGTCTTGAGAATCTTCCAATTACCCTTATGAGCTTAAATTGCGAGTATAATGAAATTATAACTCTAGAGAATCTTTCAATTACCCTTATAACCTTAAATTGTTGGAGTAATAAAATAACTAATTTAAACAATCTTCCAATTACCCTTATAAGCTTAGATTGCAGTTACAATAAAATAACTAATTTAAACAATCTTCCAATTACTCTTATGAGCTTATATTGTTGGAGTAATAAAATAACTAATTTAAACAATCTTCCAATAACCCTTATAACCTTATATTGTTGGAGTAATAAAATAACTAATTTAAACAATCTTCCAATTACCCTTATAAGCTTAGATTGCAGGAATAATAAAATAACAACTTTAGAAAATCTTCCAATCACCCTTATGAGCTTAAATTGTTGGAGTAATAAAATAACTAATTTAGAGAATTTTCCAATAACCCTTATAATCTTATATTGCAGGAATAATAAAATTGCAACTTTAAAAAATCTTCCAATTACCCTTATAATCTTAGATTGCAGTTATAATTTTATTGCTAATTTAGAGAATCTTCCAATTACCCTCATAGAATTATATTGTGGTGCGAATGAAATTAAAAGTTTTGAGAATCTTCCACTTACTCTTGTAAACTTATATTGTGGTGATTATCTTGAAAATATTAATTATTGGAAAAAGATAAAATTTTTAAAAGAAATGTATTTAACCAGCAAATACAAAATATTAATAAATAAATGGTATTTAAACAAAGTGAAAAACAAGAAACAAGATTTAAATAACGAACTAAAATATTCCCCAAATTTAGAGTTTTACAAAAACGAAATATCACCCGAAACGAAAAATATTTTTAAAGACTTTAAAAAATTGAAATAATTTATTTATATTTATATTTTAACTGATCCATTAGTTACATTTATTTGAAATAAGATGCAGGCATACCTTAATAATCTAAGTGAGGATGTCGAAGAAATTGATATCAGCGGAAGAGGATTAACTAAATTACCAGACTTCAGTAGATTTAAGAAATTAAAAACACTTGATTGCAGCAATAATAAAATAATAAATTTAGACAAACTACCAATAAGCCTTATAACATTGGATTGTAGTGATAATAAAATAATAAATCTAGACAAACTGCCAATAACCCTTAAAACATTAAATTGTAGGTATAATGAAATAAGAAGTTTAGACAAACTACCTATAAGCCTTATAACATTAAATTGTGGGGGAAATGGAATAACAAGTTTAGACAAACTACCAATAAGCCTAATAAAATTAAATTGTTGGAGAAATGAAATAAGAAGTTTAGATAAATTACCAATAAGCCTTATAACATTAAATTGTAGCTATAATCAAATAATAAGTTTAGACAAACTACCAATAACCCTTATAAAATTAAATTGTACTTATAATAGAATAAGAAGTTTAGACGAGCTACCAATAAGCCTTATAACATTAAATTGTAGGTATAATGAAATAAGAAGTTTAGACAAACTACCTATAAGCCTTATAACATTAAATTGTGGGGGAAATGTAATAACAAGTTTAGACAAACTACCAATAAG
>Ga0307981_1002089_pt1 | contig 16700 bp, 13 predicted proteins | sample OrgLakmetagen987_FD_201849 | JGI IMG/M metagenome (GOLD analysis project Ga0307981, IMG submission 201849) | Saline water microbial communities from Organic Lake, Antarctica - #987 | ecosystem: Environmental > Aquatic > Non-marine Saline and Alkaline > Saline | place: Antarctica: Organic Lake... | reverse complement strand
TGCAGCAACGGCTATTTCACCAAAGATCGCCAAACGGCCAACAAACATGGTCGTTACATCAATAGTCTATAATTTAATAACAACCTTGTTTTCAGCAGCGCCCTTCGTTGTAAATAGGACTTCAGCAGTTGCTATTAAATATCGAAATACAACAGCATGACAGATCATGCAACTCTAGTAGCCAGTGCTACTGCGAGCTTTCCGGCTCCGCCTGAGCACGGAACGCGCATCAACGAGCCGGGACACAATCCAACTCCCCTCCTCCTCCTCCGATTCGTTGAATAGGACTTCAGCAATTATAACTTATATTTTATATTCTACTCTCTGCTACCATAGCTAGCTAAGTAGAGCTATTACCTACTCCAGAATAATAAGAGGAGTCAAATAAAATGGAAGGCGAAGATGAAGTTACCAAGGTAGAGGCCCGACAGTTCATGTCGGATGTGCTTCCCACTACGCCGTCAGCAATTGTGACCGAGGATGCGACGGCTGGTAATTGTGCCGATATGGCGGCTTGGAAATCCACCTATGCTAGTAGCAGTAGTAGTAGTAGTAGTAGTAGTAGTAGTAGTAATACTGCTTCCAACACCAGCAAGAAGCTAATGGAAGAATTCTGGACCACCCATTATGACCCTGACGCGACATCCATCTGGAAAATGGTATATGACGAAGCCGACTGTACCGAGGATATGGACGAGGCGAAGGGAATCGTAACCGCATTCATGGCAAACCCTGGAATGCTACTCATGGAGGACCAGTGCTTCGACATCATGCACACATTAGAAGGTATGGAGATCGAGGGATTGTGGTTTTTCAATGGCCCCGATCCAGAACAACTCTTTGGCGCCAACGAAGACACCAGCTGGTATACGTGGAGCCAATTGGGACCGGCAGCGCTTGATAATGTCAAGATTGCAGTGGCCAGTTTCCTAACACCAACAGATGGGAAATTGAACGGCAAGTCAATCAAGGATACCAAGATATTTTGAATGAGACAGATAGGCAAGAGAAACGATGAAACGATACCAGATCACAAACCACCATTGTCTTGTGGATGATCAAATAATGATAATGCAGGTAGTAAAAGAGTGCAGTATACAACAGTTCTTTACAACAAGAAAAGTAAGCATTCATTAATTCTAAATATGATAAATGACAATCACGACAATCATGAATGTCTAAAATCCCTGAATATCCGCACATAATCCATGTGTGTCTATTCTATACTCTATGCCTATCTCCCCTTGGTCCTTGAATTACTCTTGATCATATACTCAGCCTTCTCATAAGGTCCATTCTCCGTCTCCCACTTTTCACATTCATCACTAAATTCATTCATCTCACATGGATTCACAGCACCATATTGCTGCCCCCCAGGAAAACTAACGACCCTCAAACTCTTGAAATCCAATTTTCCAATTCCATTATCAAACTTGGAAAGATCCTTCTCCATGGGAACGGCAGCAATGAATTCAAACTCCACTTCTTTGGTTTTGGGCGTGATCGTTTCAATCATGGCGAATTGTCCCGCATCCGAGCCTCCATCTGGATTATTTGCGAGAACGGAATCACCAGTGATTCCATCAATGACGAATCCGTAGACACCAATTTTGGATAGGTCCTTGGGTGCTTCATCGGCTACTTCGGCTAGGACGGTGACACATAGGCCTTTCATTCCTTTCATGGCTTTTTCTCCTGGGATGGGACGATCGGGTGGACAGATTCTTGCACTGTATGATTTGACTTTGAGCAAGAGTTTGACGGGTCCTATTGCGTCTGCTGGTGGAGGGTTCAGGGTGGAAGATGCTGTTGCTGCGATAATTGATGGCATGATGATGGAAGCAGTGGCTTTTTGGAGAAAAGTGCGACGGCATGGTTCAGGATGTTGATTGGGATTAGTTATGGCATTAGTATTAGCATTAACATTAGCATTACCAAAGGTCTGCTTTGGGGTTGAATATGCGTTGACACCAAATGGTAGGATTGTTGCCAGGATACAGAGGAAGGATTTCATATTAAGTATGTTGCAAAATTGGCTGAACTTATGTAATTGGAGGTGATGTAATAGGAAGGAATGAATGATTAATGATCAATGCAATAGGAAACAGGAACTCCAAAATTAAATAGTCAATCACTGATGGATGAGGGATGAGGGATGAGCGTGCTCGCGTGGTCTTCTTGTGTTTCAAGCTCAGTCAAGCTTTCGTTTCAAGACGATGATGTGTTTTGGATGTCATAAAAAATAAAAAGATAATGACACGAAAGAGGTGAGAAAGGGAGATGAAAGAGGTGAGAAGAAGTAACAAATATATTATACTATTTTAGTATAATCATCAACAAAAAGAATAAAAAGACACTTTTTGAACCGGTTCTGTTGCGGATACATCCGCTGCTGCTATCGTACGCTACAGCTACTCGTACGAGTATGTACCATAGTACCAACAAGCAAGCAAGAAAGAGATAGCAAAAGTTGTTTCTCTAGTTCCACTTCGGCGCAGAAAGAGGAAAGACGGCAACTATAACGAACGGTCATCATCAACAGCGAACAGCTACACCACAATAGTACTCACTAGAGAGCTCATCAACTATTACAGACAGTGTACGGTACACAGGATACGTTACACAAATACACCATACGCAATTACAGTGACTGTTTGTTGTCATTACAAATAATCAATAATCAACATAATGGGATTCGTCTTCAAGATTGTGTCATTCATTGGTGGATGGGTTGCTCTTGCTGTCTTGGCTCTGTCAGTTTCTGCAGGGTGAGTGAAAGAACTTACTTACTTGGAGTAATCTTTATGCACGTCATGCGCATACAACCTATATATGCCTTACTCTTCTTACCTATACCTTTTACTCTTACCTTTTACCTAACTCATCATTCATTTTATATAGTCTTTACCTAGCCTGTGAAATGGCAGAAGAATATTCCTCCTTGGTAAAACGTTATCTCCACAGAAGCACAATCGGAATCGGACTATTTTTCATCGTTCTTGCAATCGACGGACTCCCATTCAAAAAATGTGCTTTTGGACTCTTCACTTACATATCCTATTTACCGCTATTGGCCGATTTCCCATTCATACAACCAGTATCATTCGCAACAATATGGGCACTCGTCGTCACACTTGTCAATCATGTCTCATGGTTCAATTACTTTATATCCGATGATTACAGATATCACCTCAGAGACACATATCAACAAGAATCCTCATTCCTCATGGGAAGTAGTCCCGCTATGAAAGTCATGGGGTTCCTCTTCGTCTTTGTATGGGTCGTGCCACTCGGATACTTTATTAGTTTGACTTCGATAGAGGAAAGTTTGCCATTTGCTCAGGGAGGGATTGGATCTGGTGGTAGCAATGGACAGAAAAAGGCAAAGGGGCTCTTCAAGAGTTTCGTGGATGGGCTCTTGGAAAAGAAGAATCAATTGTTTCCTTCTGCTACCAATGCCAATGTTACCAAGAAGACTGATTCGTATGATACGTATAACCATTATTAAAAATGAATGTGATGCACATGTAGAATCATTGTGATTTTATTATTATTTATTATTAGTGGTCGCTCGATGTATCATAATATTACTATTTCTGCGAAGCATCCAACACTATTTTTTATTGTATGCCTTGTATCTTGTATCATAGTTACGTGCATTGATGGATTGTTCAAGATGCATGGAAAAGTGGCAGTAAGCTAAATCCGTATGTACAATTTCAAATCCATATTTACGTTTTTAATTCATAATTACGTATTCAATTTATAATTACTCGTATTCAATCCATAATTACACTAATCTATTGAATTTGAAATTCTACATATTTATTTATCAAATTTACATATCATCAATATACAATTACACAATACATATGAATTGATCACTATACATATATATGTATATGATCAGATACACATGTAGAGACGAGCGAGATGGATCCACCCACGTCAGCAGCAGAAGCACACACGCATGCAGAATATCAATCATCGTGACGCGCACGTCTCTACTGATCGATAATTCTCCTGACAGCTTTACTCTTGGCAATCACATAATTCGCACAAACCAGCATTGTTGTCCAGTAGTACAGAAGTAACAAGAAAGCAACGATTAAATATGGCAATGAACAACGGGAATAAATGTGAAGAACATAGCTTAGACATTACAATGCGTCTGGAAGCAATTCAGAAGTGTGTTCTGTGGGTTGAAGAATCATTTCACGGCAACAAGCTTGTTTTTGACCGTGACGTCCTTGCATTTGAACCAGCCTCGCATGCGTGCGGTGCAGTAATTAGAAATGTTGGGGGGAATGATGATGATGATAATGATACACAGACAGAGTCAAACATGATTGGAGTATTTGCGAAGCAAGATATCAAGGAACTTGATAATAAAGTATTACTGACCCTTCCCTACAATGCTTCGCTGTATTGTAGCCATCCCTCAGTTCAAAAATCTCCCTCTGTTCTTTCTGTTATGCAGACAGTTATGAAACTGCACGGTGGTTTGGTTGAGCGTGCCGTTGCTGAAAGTGCCACCGCCAAGTACGATATGTATCCATCCCTAAACAAGGGGCAAATTATTGGAGATGGTGGGGTCCGCCTCACGATTTTACTTACGCTCATGTTAGCAGTGAAAGAGATGATGGAAACAAAGAATTGCGATGGCGATGACCTAGCGAGCGGCATGGACTCAGCTTTACAGGACGAATTGGAGCAGTTGACACAGAAATGGTCTCCCTATCTCGATACTTTGCCCGTAGATGTCTCTAATTTGCCATCCTTTTGGTCTGAGGAGGAAATAGCCAACTTACAAGGCACGAGCTTTTTACGTTGCATCGAGAAACTGCGCAGCGAGATTCAAAGGAACTGGAAGGAAAGCTTTGAACCTGTTCTAACTGAGGCAGGTGTATGCACCAAAAGTCTGTGCCAAGACAATGGTGTCAGGGAATTGCCGATGTTCTATCAGAAAGCAGTAGCAGTCGTCCAATCACGAACTCACGGATCAAATAATAAAGAATCTGAGGGGGACTCATTTCTAGCAATGTTTGATGTCATGCTGCAAGTGACAACGCAGACCAAGGACTGTCCAGCTAATTGCATGGATCTTGCATTACATCCATTGCTAGATCTTTTCAATGGCGAAAGGGATGAAAGGTATATTAATGTTAGCCTTCGAGGATTCTCTGATCCTGATCGACTCGAACTACGGGCCGAGCGTGACATTAAGGCAGGAGAAGAGCTAATTGTGTCCTACGACATGGCACCTAATCTCTCTTACCTCCAAAATTTCGGATTTGTACCTCTAAATCAAGGGGAACCGGAACTGAGCTTTGACATACTTTTCTTGCCGGTGCCGTCGCATCTTTTACCAGATACTGATGAGACTCGTCGATGGGAACTCATGCATAGATGGGGTTTGAGGAAGGAAAACTTAACTAGCCAAGAATATGGTGCGGAAAATTTTATTTTGTTCGGCATAGACAACATGATTCGTGACTATCGGCAAAGACCCAAAAACCTTGCACAGCACAAGGCCACTAATGTACACCACATTGAACGCATCCTAAATTTGTGCTTGATCCAGAAACAGTATCCTTCTTTGGAGAATTGGGAAGTAGAAAAGTTGTCGACCAAAATCTTTGACTATTGGTTGAGCCAGTTTCCTACACCCACCAATGAGCATGATCTAAAGTTAATTGCTTCTCAAACTGGAAATCTTCGTTTGGGGACCTCTATGCGCATGCTCGAACGGGAGATTATTGTCAAATGGCGGCATGCGACATGCATTCGTAACCATTTCTACGACTATGAAGTTGAATACATGGATGCAAAAGTTGATCACGTTCCACCCATGAGGAGCATGTGTTGCTTAACGTGCAAGGCTACCTTTCGTCTTAAATTATGCACACGATGCAGATTGGTTCACTATTGCGGTGTCCAATGCCAAATAGAACACTGGCGACAGGGCCACAAGGATGCTTGTGGAAAAGTACTGCCCTTTACTCGTACGAGTCGTAGGCCCAAGCCTGTCTACGAGGTTAATCCATGAAAGATTTAATGACGTAGCTCTAACATGGATAGAATAGTTTTACAATCGATTCAATGCACTTTTCTGTTAATTAAACTCTACAATTTAACTTTTATTTTCATAATAAAATCAATGCTATTCAATAGGTCTGTTAGTCAGTTCCGACGAGTCGCAATACAATAGAAGATTCGAGTGATCGGCGTTCGTCATATATTATCCTTCTGGTATTCATTGTAACAATAGGCCGCCGTTAGAGTGAAAAAAAACTGACCTCATACCTGATAATAGATGGTATTGAATAAACAATCAATGTAGGATTGAGTTGATAGCAATGGACAGAAACGGGTAATGGGCACTTCAATAGTTTTAGGAGGCTTTTGGAAAGGAAGAATCAAATATTTATTTGTAAGACTACAACTGTGAAGAAATTAGATTTATATACGTAAAAACATTGATAAAGGATGCATATGCTAAGATGCAGTGCAGTGTATAAGTACACATGTACACTAACGCGTAAACAATTTTGATGCCTCGTCTCTTTCAAACGAATACAACTCATCCAACACAATTTCTTTATTCTCGGGATCAGACACGTAGGGGGCCATGGCTCTGACCAATTCAAGTTTGGAATACGGGCATGCTTCGATTGACATCAGGATATATTCAGTAGATAACACCCCACTGCCCATGCCGCTTGTTAGCTCTCTCGCAATAGTAGCCTGTTCCAAGGAGAAAAGGACATTCTTCAGAACTCCCGCAAACTCAGCTGCGGTCAAAGTTGCCGCGGCAATAGGATATTTTTTGATCCATTCATCAACAGCAAGACGAGCGTCATAAGAGAGCTTCATACTTTCAGTGAGAGCATTGTATGCGGTTGCGTGATCTCCTTCAACGTTTCCAGAACTAGAAGTAGGAACGTAAGGGTTATCCTCATCATTTACCTCAGTTGTATTGTTGAAGGTAGATGGAAAAGTAGCAACCTGTGGATGATACATATAATAATTAACAGAACTGCCTGCGTCTTGTACCTCGTAAATGTTGGCAGCGCCACCTGCAGAAGGAACGACTTCTCCTCCACTGTCCTCAAGCCCCGTGGCCATGATAACAGTATCGCAAGGAGAGTCATCGGTAACTGCAAAATTTTGAATTTCAAATGGACTGTCAATTGGTACTTGATTGCTGTTTGTAGATGCCTCTTGGATTGCTTGAGGCTTGGCTGGTAGAGCACTGATTAGAACTGGCATGTCTACCTTAACCTTATGACCCGAAGAGGCTTTTGCTTGTAAAGATAGCTCATATGTAAAAGTCAAAGGATCTCTCCTGGCAGTTGATGACCCATTTGCACCAAAAAAAGAAGGAGGAACCGCTGGAACGACAGCGTTCATATCGTCCAATCTCACAGAGGCACCGGCATCGACCACTCTCGATGCAATCTCGAACCTTTGAGAACCCTCAGTCCTACATTCGAATCTACCCGTAGTGGCCAACTGAGTGGTCTGCCTCAAAACAACTCGTACAGTAACTGGGATAGAACTAGAGTTCATCACTTCGCTCCCGGACAGTTGGAGTGTTTCACCTGGGGCATATGCTCGTCGTGAATTTAGCTTGATCCTAACTAGTCCTGCTTCTCCACATGCAAAACAACAGAACTTCATTGATTTTATTTGATCCTCATCTTCGATCATGTATGGAGAAAGAAGTTGAGGCATGGGAACAGGTCTCGATGGGATGATAGTAATCGGATACTTCAATGAGGGGTTGCGCCGCCCTTTCTTATCAATCTCAGCTTTGATGTAATACGCAACGTATGCAAGATCACCGCAGCTAACAACGGCGGATCCAGGAGAGTCAGATCTAGTAGGGAAAGAGAATTTGAATTTCATCCCCGGTCCTGGAAGCCGTATCTTCATATCAGGCTCTGGCATCCCTTTCCCCGCGGGCGGTGCTGTCATCAATGTGTTTGGAGGTCTCCAAACCTGGACATAAACATCATTTTGTCCAATAAAATCAGCTTTCCTCAGTCCTTCTGCCTTTAAAACCTTCAATACGAGAGTGTCCCCTGATTGGGTACTTTGCCCGGTAGAATTAGGATTAATGGCAGAAGTAGGTACAAATTTGGCAGCGAGCGTCACTGTCCCTTTCTCAGGTTTTCCTTTGCGTGTCAACTCAAACGTTTTTGCATCTCCATGCATTGCCAATTCTTTTGCATCCAAGATGATTTCCCCAAGATTGTCGTCTTTTTTGCCCCAGTCAGAATCACAGACACGGACAATTAATTTCATTGCGCCGCCATTTGTACCTTCATTGGAAAGGCAGGGAATATACATGTCACCATCACCCATTGCTCCACCAAATATTGCATTTTCACCGGCTTCGTCCAAAATAGTTGTGCGGTAGAAGTTTCCCAGAAGTGTACGCTCACTGTCAAGAAAGATTTTCTTGCCGTCATAGTCTGTGCGGTTGTCACCACTTCCAGTATGCCAATGGACTTTGGCCTGGCCAATCATAGAGAGCAATAGCGATCTACATTTTTGGTCTTTGGCTTGCAGTGTCATGGTTCCTGTGACTACTTCGCCAGCATAGTAAACCCCTGAAGGGCGGTCGAGCTCGATGTCGAAATGCTTATTGCTCATGATGATCTGATGGGCTGACGAAATAAAATTGATTCAAGAATTTTATGATTGCAATTAAAATTGATGTTCATTTTCTATTTTCTCTGTTGTGCGTTGTGCGTTGAAATTGTATCTTTTGGATCTTTTGTAGACGGCCCAAGCACCCAAGAAGCAATATCAACTACCAATTATACTAATTTAGTAGAAATATATATGCGACGTACTATGATGATGATGATGATTCATTATTCCAATTCCAGTTCCCAAATAATATAACATCCTTATTTGCTTGTGCCATCATCTTTAAAATGACAGATGTTTTCATGCGCACGAATACGCAAATTAATATTATTCCATCATATTTGTCAAACAGACTCAAAGTAGATTAGATTTTAACATTACATCCGTTACACATTACTTCTTGGACGTCTCCTTATCTTTCTCCTTCGCTACATCGGAACCAGCATGCATACAAATCGCTTCTCCAAGCGCGTAAAAGAAAGTAGTTGCACGATGTCTCATAGAATTCCTTACTTGCCAATCATCGTCCATCACCATCCCAGTCACGATCATCTCTGACGAGCAAATCATTCGGCTGGTATTAATACCCTTATCAATCACAATTATTTGACAGTGAGTTTCATATTCGGAACCAAATGGTAAATCTGGATTCTTAATGATGCACTTGACAGCGAAACAATAATCATTGTATTCTACGAGTTCCACAGTTTCATATGACATGTGAGCACCTCCTATTTCGCTTTTCGGAACCATGTAGCTAATTGTCCTTGTGGCACCAACGAAGTCGGAAAACTTATCTCCCTTTTTCAGTTTTGTCTGGCTCATTGCTTTTGCATTCTTGCTCCAAGGGATAATCTTGATTTTTTTATTCTTCAGACGTTCTGCATACACTGCAATTTTGAGGAAATCGGCCCTTTGATGCAATAGGGCTTTGCGTAAACGACGAAATCCTACTGGGACATTAAGGCGGAGACTAACGTGTCGGAGATTAGCAGGGGGGAAGAATTCAAATGGTTGAATTGCAGAGTCGGTATCAACCGTTACAGTTTTACCCAATAGAGATTCTCCTGATAGATCCATTCGCAAAAAATGCTTCATGTACTCATAAGCATCTGCTTTGGAACCCCAGACCTGCCTATGCCTCGACTTCAAATTGTTCACTTTGGCTCTAGAAAGAGCAGCTGTGGCATTAAATTCTTCATTTTCCCCGTCCCGAGCTTCTTTGTACGCTTGCATGATCTCCAACGTAATAAAGGTATCAGTCAACGTTGCGATCGGATCCTTATTTAGTAATCCTCTAATGATTACCATCTTAGCACACTCGAATGGTGTCCTGTCCATAGTACTTATGATGTCCATACATTCAGGATGATCTTCCATCATTTTGTGGATTGTATCAGGTTCAGCTTTTTTCAGTACTGCTCTGTGAAGGTTTGTCATCCCTTTTTCTTCGCCCCAAACATCGTCGCCATAATCATAATCCCCTTCATCAAATCTATCTCCTCTGTCTCTCCTCAATACCTCGTCCACTTTCTCTCTTGTAGGGAGCATTTCGGCCACTCCCATCCACCAATCTCCATACGAACCTGAATTTTCAAGGACAGCAATCACAATACCTGCCTTTAGAGCTAATTCCTGTTTGTAGCGAATCTCTTTTTCATAGGACTGCATCACTTCAATAGCGTTGAATATATTTTGGACCTTATACATTTCAATATCGTTCAGGATTGCATTTATCACCACACTCTTGGCGCATTCCATAGGCGAACGCTTTTTGTTTGTCACAACGTGCATACACTCAATATTTGCTTCAATAATGGCCTCAATCACATCAGGCGGAGCACCGTTCACAGCTGCTAGGTGAAGAGGAGTCCATCCAGTCTCATACTTGGCAAGCACTCTACCATCTTCCTTTGTCCAATTAAAACACAGCATTTCATGACATTTCATTTGATGTTCGTCGTCATCTAAATCTTCGTCATTCTCGTTTAAAGGCACTTGAAGATCATTCTGAGCGAGCGCCGAATCAGGGTTGATTTCCAACAGGCGCTTGATGGAATACAAGCTAGGAGCGCCGACTTGGCAGGCAACATGAATAGGTAAGCTATCATCAATATTTTTATGGTTGACTGACTCAGGAAATTTTTCAATGAGGGCCTCAAATATATCTGGATCGACGCTCTTCTTATCCATGACCGCATAGTGAATTGGAAGCTCACCAGAACTATTCTCTGTTGCAACAGCCAAGTCAGTATCCGACTTGAGCAGATGGTCCAATATGAACCGTGTGGGATAGTGTGTAAGACATGCAATGTGAAGAGGAGTGTTCAGGGGGTCAATAGACGTGAATTCGGCAGCTACATAACCTTGAGACGTCAACTTGCATACTCGCATCACTGATATAGAGACAAAAGTATTTGAGATATACGGGCTGTCATCCACATTGCAAGAAACAGTATGCCTGCCTTACCTTTCACTCCAGGATCGCCCTTTCTAGGGGCCATATAATCTTGATCAAGCTGGCCATTCAAACGAATAGTTCTAAGTTGAACTCCTTTTTTCTTTTGTATGACTTTCTTCTTTGGAGCTTTTCTACCAGACTTTTTCATATTTGTTGTCTTCACTTTCTTTATGCCTGTAATTCCACGTTTCGAAACTTTTGTCTTTTTGGTTTCTGTCTTCACCATCGTCATCTCTCCCTTTTTTCTGCCCAAGCCTGTGCCCATTTTAAATACTCTTTTCTTTTTCTTCTTTCTCTCGATCTCTGCCTTTTTCCTCTTTTGAATTTCGTTCTCAATGTCAACCGGTTCTTGAATAATATCTTCAGCAAATCTTTCACTGTTGCCAAGTACTTCATCGTCGTCAAATGATCCACTCACATCACTCAATGTGGTCTTTATTGATCTTTGAGTTTTACCTCCAGCCACGGAAGAAATGCCTAGGCCGACAGCGTCTGTATCGATACTGTCATCATCAAAATCACTATCATCGTCCTCGTCAGAACTTTCGTCACTCTCTTCCAATGTGTAATTGGCATACGTGTCCATAGTCATATCATCATCTGAATCTTCATCGTCCTCAGATTCTGAAATCGAGAGTACAGCCTCTTGGGCAGTTCCTCTACCAATGCCAGATTTTGAATTTTGGATATCATTAAAACCATGCACTTTTCTCAAGGCATAGAGCTCCTGAGAATCAGTGGACTCAATAGACGTGTTGTCCGTTTTACTGACACTATTGCCTACATTTGAACGGGCGGCATTCTTACCGACAAATATGCTCCCTCCTCTTCTGGATGAAAAAGATCTAACCCAGACCACACCTGGCTCAATATCAAGATCCGCATTAATTCCAGATTGCGAATGATAATTTCCTTGTGCGATATCAGTCGATTTGGGTGCTGCAGAATTATAAGATGGAGGAAGTAGTTTTTTCTTGGTAGGCGATTCACTCGATGAAGCATAAGACTTTCCACCAACTGTCCCCTTATTTACTGATCTAGATTTAGAGCGATTTCTAGACTTTGACCTTGATCTCGACCTCCATCCAAAATAATTTCCAATCGATTTAGAAACGGAGGTACCACTGGAAGGTGCCTCCTTTTCGTATATTTTCATTGTTTGCCTCCCTCTTGATCCAGATCTCTGAGAGGCGACAGGAGCTTCGATAGATCTATTTCTTGAAGTTGACCTTCTCCTTCCTTCCGATCTCCTACTTCCCAACTCAATTGCTTTATCATCCGCTCGAGGCTTGGCTGGTACATCAGGATCAGGATCATTTTCATTGGGTTGTACATCAATGGTAGCTTCATCCTTCTCCTGCTCTGTCGACATTGAAAGCACTGGCGCTACAGTTTTGTCTTTAGATGTGTTTGCGACATTGAGCTCCCGTGAACGAATAGACAGGCTTTCTTCCGTCTCAGCCGATTCTGCTTCTTCTGCCAAATTCTCCAAGAAAGGTGGATGCTGCATTTTGAAGGAAGGAATGCGTGCAATAGATATCTTACTCTTCAATGGCAACGGCGTCGATCCACCAGGAAGAGATGAGGGAGAAGTACGCATATGCACTAATGGGCTTGGCACAGGGAGTTTCATAGAGGGTGCTCTTGTCATTGCAACCTTTCCTTTTGTATCAAATAGCGATTCGTCAATTTCTATATCGATACTTGTGGGATCTGCTGCGTTGGCTTTCTGATTGGCATTGTGGTTGGCATACGAACCAGTTGCACTGGCACCTGCACCTGTATCGCTACCAGTACGAGTTTCTTTGTTGTTGGATGTCCCATTTTGGAGCGTATTATCATACGGCTGTTCTCTTTCTTCTTTTTGAGTGTGAGCTTGAAAGATAGGATTTGTTGTTCTTCTCGGTATCAACGATCCAAGGCGCTCTAATTCAATGGAATCGCCTTGTGTAGGGCGTGAATGCACCTTGGATAAGACAATTCCAGATCCAATCCTTTCTTGTGCCTGATCGTGTTCCGCCATTAGTAATGATCCTGTTAGCTGTAGCGTTCGATAGATTTTTATCTTTGAGTGGTTGTTGTTCGAGATGATTTGAAAGACTGATATTTAATGACTTGAAGCAGGACGTTGAGTATTCTTATTGTGTTTTTTGACGTGTGAAGAATGAATGAGAATGCAATTTTTTTACTCAACGGAAGCTATTAAGATTGAACCTTCATTGAACATTAGACGTTATTGTACTACTATTATTGTATGATACTATACTATTGTAGTAGAATACTACCAGCTATGGCAAGTAATAGACCGCATTATCATGTTTTGAGTTAGGAATTTGTTTTGACAATAGGTTATGAATTATCAAATATATCTACGGAGTTCGCATAAAACAATGAGCAGAACTCCCCCCTGCCCCCCCCCACCAACCACAGCGAGCCACGGATGAAACGAATGCATAACACAAGATAACACTTTCACATGCCACATGCGACATGATGTGAACACAAAACACAACTCTGAAAGTTTGAGTTTGCGGAGTAACATACGATTAACTGCTGAAAGGTACCATAGCACAAACCTCTCCGATAATGCAGTGCTCTAATTTGCTTCCCAGAACTGCATTCTTGCTATTCATCCTTGTATCAATCCAATCCTCCATGTCGACGAAAGTCCTTGCCGCGCGGCGAATGGTAGGAGGATACACGCCTGCCAACGTACAAGATCAAAGTGTGATAGAAGCAGCGGAACTCGTTGTTCAAAATCTCAAGGAAGGCCAGGGCCCAATCGAAAGATATACTTTTGAATTTCCTGTGGGAAGCGGCACCAGTGGAAACTTTGAGATGAAAATCCTGGAAGCGTCGCAGCAAGTGAGTCTTGTATTTTATATTTTATGTTACTATTTATATATTATGTATTATGCAGTAATATAATTATATGTACAATACATGGGCACATGCATGTCCAACGTCAAGGCACTATGCGATCGGTGTTCCACCCAGTGCCTCGCATATTTTCCAATTTCTAACGCACTTCTTCTTCGTTAAAACTCAAGGTTGTAGCAGGGATAAATTACGAATTACAAATTGGAATCTTTGTGGGCTTGACTTGCATCGGTGGCATTAGTTCAAATGTATATAGAAACTTGAAGGGGGAATTCAGTGTGATATCATATGGCAAGGAATTAAGTTGCGATGAAGTGGAACGCTTGGAATATCCCGATGGTCCCAAGGAGGAGGAGTGAATGGCATCCGCTGCTTCCACTGTATTTCCAGTGCACTGCTTGCTTACTATCCTTTACTCTCTCAATCATATATTCGTTCGCTATTCTTTGAGTGATATCTGATATCTATACATACTCGTATCGATATCTTCATAAATTAATCAAATGAATAAGTTTGAAAGTCAATACATTCAAGACCAACGTGTATGTATATGCTATTATGTACACTGCACTACAGCAGCAGTGCTACGGTCGGTATACCTCGCCAGTGTTGTATCAAAATTCTACCTCCTTTTCTGATTCTTATTCAAATCTGATGCACTCGCTGCTGGACCTGACGTCCAACTCGCACCATTCAACGGACTCGCAAACGGTGTTACAGGAAAGAAGGGAGTGCCAACCGCTGAATCGCTGCCACTGTTCACGCTCCCCTCTCCACCTCCGCCACCCTTCCCATCATCCCTCGACATTGCTCCATCATTCCACGAAGCAAATACCCTGCCAAACCCACCAGGAAATAGCATTTCGAATGACTTAAAGGCCAACCAGATCCATCCAATCCCACACAAAATTGGAAACATCAAAAACACAATCACAGGAATGCAAAAGAACACCATACTCAGCTTAACAAGGCTCGTCAACGAACTCTCAACGCACAACCCTTTCGTATCCATCATGACATGTTTGCTGAAACCACGATTGTCGACTGGGAAAGAGCCATGCCTTGCAAAATGTTCCAAGAGACGGTCCTTCTCCATCCATCGTTTATCCAACCAATTGTTATCCGAGAGGACTTCACCCATACTAAACCTTTTGATGTGCACAAACACTTCACTGGGGATTTTACCATTTATTACTTTCATGAGGGTTTCAAAGGATATATTACTGCTGAACGGTGTTTGCCCCCCATCGTAGCCTTTATAGGCCATGGTAATGTCGTAGACCACCGGAGAGGAATCTCGGAGGCTATCGAGGCTGGCATAGAATCCTGTAGTGCGCGGGAGCAACAAGTGTTTGAGCGGTGGCCTTCCTTCTCGTTTCGCGTATTCTCTAGATTTGGCAATCATGGATTTACGATCTTGGTGATCGGGCCATCCTTCTGGAAAAAGTAATAAGTGTATGGGCGGTAGCTGGTAACTTGTATGGCTGTGGGGTTGGGCATGGTCGTGATGGGGGGATGCGAAGGATTTCAAAAGGCTGAATAGTTGGTTACGCTCTTGGACGTAGTTTTGCGTATTTTCGGAGGATAGGAGTGGAAAATCAAGGAGTTTGTTGAGGAATGTGATTGCTAGGGATTGATGGTGGTGATGGCGTCCGACTTGATCAATTCCATTGTTCGTGTGATTGCGACCGAGCTTCCCAATTCTGTGAAGACCAGTGGGTTGTGATAAGTTGCGTGTCATGTGTGTGAATCCCTGAGTTGACAAGTTTGAAGATGCTGAATTGGACTGAAAATATTTTGCGAGAGCGGGCGAGCTTGCGCTATTGGACAACCCCGTAGCATTGATGCTAGCACTACTACTAGTGGAACTGCTACTAGTGGCACTGCTATTATGATCATTTCCTCTGTATTGAAGAAAAGCCTTGATGCTTCCTCTCAACCCAACGCATCTAGCAAGCATCAGCATGGCCCACCAGTCTCCATCCATTAAATGGTTACAAACAATGAAAGAAACTCCAATTGGCGATAAAGCATCTGAATCGCCAGTTAGGAATATCTTCATATTTGGCATAATGAGGGCCATGCCATCAAAAAATTGAGCGACGACCTTGCAAGAGAGACGTCGGTAGGTCGATAACGAAAAAGGTCTCACTGTAATATAGAGCATTATCAATTTTGTCGTGGCACCAGTTGCGATGATTATTGTGACGCACAATAGAATCAAGTTCTTGAGAATGGTAATGGGAGATGCCGCTTCTGATAATTTGTGTTCTTCTTTCTTTTCTCGGTGATCCTCAGCGAATTTGTATCGAACTTGTTTTGGTCCAGATGCTGCTGGATAAGGAAAAGATCGGGATCGTGGTCGTGATTCTTGACGATACTGATTCTCCATATTGGAATTAAGTATTGATGGATGAATATTCGGTAGGTAGGTGGTACTGCTGTTGTTTGTTTATTGGCTTCTTTTTTAATGACTTTAGCTTTTTATTGTGTTGCCCAGTTCCCAGTTCCCAGTTCTCATTTTGTGAGTAGATGTCCCATCTTGTAATTATTTGTTCACAGTTACATACTAATTGATCAAATGACGTCATATAACATTGATGATGGTCATATTTTAAATAATCTTCAGAATCTATCGCGTTGATGTACAAAGAAGAGAAGAGCGTTGAATACGTAGACTTCTCTTCTATTTCTCTAC
>Ga0307981_1002087_pt1 | contig 16712 bp, 17 predicted proteins | sample OrgLakmetagen987_FD_201849 | JGI IMG/M metagenome (GOLD analysis project Ga0307981, IMG submission 201849) | Saline water microbial communities from Organic Lake, Antarctica - #987 | ecosystem: Environmental > Aquatic > Non-marine Saline and Alkaline > Saline | place: Antarctica: Organic Lake... | reverse complement strand
GTTCGATAATGGGAACTAGACCAGCCGCGATGATTTGCTTTCCAATCTCGAACTGCTGGTCGACAACCGCCTTGATTCCCACCGCATTGGCAGTCTTGATGACCGAACGCATCTTGGTTCCGTACATGTTAGCGCCCTTGGCGAGTTTGAGAAGCCCGACGAGACCGGGCATGGGCTTCATGAGCTGCACCCCGTTTGCTTCTTCAGCAAGGCCCTTGTCCACTTTGAGGAAGGGCGCAATGTGTTTCTTCTCCCAGAGATATTGGCCGGTAGGAATACCGTCGATCTTTCTTTCCATCGTGTTCTCGAAGAGAATAGCACCAAGGATTCGCTTCGAAAGAGTTGAGAAGATAAAGAGGTGAGTGCTATTGCCTCAGTGTACATTGGCGCTCACCCAGCATATTGAAACATATCGTGGAGCTGACTTACATCACCGTTGAAACTCTTGCTGGTAATGATCCTCGAGCGCATCTGATGGACCATATCGTACATGCTTACTTCGCCTTCAACATAGGACTGTACGATGGCAGTGGGTGAGTGATATGATTGAGATCCAAAGTGATCAGTTATAGAAAGAGGGGGGTTCGCATTTGAAATCTTACATCGTCGGGGATTCCGTAGAGCTTCAACGCCTTCGGCGTACTTCCGCCGGATTGATCCAAGGCAGCTAGGAAGCCATCATCCTTGGTCACTTTGTTCATCATTGCCTCGAAAGTCATCTTGAAAGATGACGGTGTCAGAGCTAATGCGATTGCGAGAGCCAACACGAGAAAGAGGAGGCTTTGCTTTATGAGAGCACATAATAGATTTACCGCTTGGTTTTGAAGTTACCGGTCACCGCGGTCGTAGGGTTCGCAATGGATGCGAACTCGTCGGCGGATTGCGCATCGCGTCGCATCCTCGTAGTGAACTCCAACCCTTTTGGGGTAGAGCTTTCTGTTTTATCAGGTACGCGTAGTGGGATGCATCATCATCTGGCCGTCTTCCTGAGTTCTTTTAGACTCGCTACCTGACGGAATACTATCTCTGCTGGTATTCTATCTTTTGTAGGAGCGTTGATGAATACGGGACTTTGGCATTCTTTTTGGTTGCATTGCGCCGGTCGAAATCTAATAGATGCGGCTACCGTAGTTGCTTTGCATCATTACGACGTACAGAAAGGATAATCGTCAACGCAAATATACCAGCGACAACGAGAGGATAGGTAATGCGGCATTGACTAAAGCAATGTTGATCAGAGAGATCAGTCACAATTATAGATAGCCTGGAAATGTGCGCAAGGTGAGCCATGCCAATTTGGGGAAGTGTCTAATGTTGATTCCCTGCAAGTATCCAGCGAACTGGCGAGAGGTTGCCGAAGAGGCTGAATCGTCTTCAGATCTAACTAATTAATGCTTGCAAGTGCTAACGGCAGTAGCTTTATGCCATTCTGACATTAGTCCGCATTGGATGCATCGAAAATGCTCTGCACGGCCGCGTCAAGAGTTGTGTCAAAGTCCTTGCCACTCATGCTATGCGAGAGTCCCTCCGTGAGCGCACGGCTAAAACTAGCTATCATGCCAGTCTGCTGGGCCAGTAGCTCGTTGGCTTGGTTACGCGGGTAGCCACCTGAAAGAGCGACGACACGGATGCACTTGGGATGAGCGATGCATTCCTTGTAGTGGTTAATCTTGTTGGGAAGGGTAAGCTTGAGCATGACCTTTTCGTCGTCTCCGAGCTTGTTCAGCTGTTCCATAATGCTCGCCTTGAGAAGGTCCTCGCATTCCGCCTTATCGGGACTATTGATGTCGACCTCGGGTTCGATAATGGGAACTAGACCAGCCGCGATGATTTGCTTTCCAATCTCGAACTGCTGGTCGACAACCGCCTTGATTCCCACCGCATTGGCAGTCTTGATGACCGAACGCATCTTGGTTCCGTACATACCAGCCCCCTTTGCGCGTTTGAGAAGTCCGGCGAGACCGGGCGTGGGCTTCATGAGCTGCACCCCGTTCGCTTCTTCAGCAAGGCCCTTGTCCACTTTGAGGAAGGGCACAATGTGTTTCTTCTCCCAGAGATACTGGCCGGTAGGAATACCTTCGATCTTTCTTTCCATCGTGTTCTCGAAGAGAATGGCACCAAGGACTCGCTTCGAAAGAGTTGAGAAGATAAAGAGGTGAGCTGCTGCTTAAGTGGATATTGGCGTTCACCCAGCAATTGCGGAGCTGACTTACATCGCCGTTGAAACTCTTGCTGGTAATGATCCTCGAGCGCATCTGATGGACCATATCGTACATGCTTACTTCGCCTTCAAGATAGGACTGTACGATGGCAGTGGGTGAGTGATATGATTGAGATCCAAAGTGATCAGTTATAGAAAGAGGGGGGTTCGCATTTGAAATCTTACATCGTCGGGGATTCCGTAGAGTTGTAACGCCTTCGGCGTGCTTCCGCCGGATTGATCCAAGGCTGCTAGGAAGCCGTCATCCTTGGTCACTTTGTTCATCATTGCCTCGAAAGTCATCTTGAAAGATGACGGTGTCAGAGCTAATGCGATTGCGAGAGCCAACGCAACGAAGCGAATCATGTCCTGTAACCGGTACCGCTATCGCGGTTCGTCTGTATTGAGAGATGAGACGAAGTTCAAGACTCAAGACCAAGACCCCACGCCGGAGTTCGCATCTCGGAGTTGCATAATATATCTTCTGTGCGCTGTTTGATGTGCGAGCTGCGAGCTCTACCAAGTGAACTCCAACCCTTTTGGGGTAGAGAATTATGGTTGGTCAGCAATGCATCATGCATATGCATCATCTTAACTGCCGTCAACTCTCTAGTCTTCTACGTAGCTAATCTAGTATATTTTTAGTTGGAGCACAAATGAATACGGGGGGTCGAACTCAGATAGATATATGGCTGTTTATTCGCTGCTGTTGAGCATTACGGAAAGGATAATGGTCCACACAAAGAACACGACGTTTACAAAGAGGACTCGTAACGTGGGCTTGACGAAAGCAATATTAATCAGAGAGAATGGTAGCCACAGCTTCCCTGAAATGTGCGCAAGAATGAGCTCGTGTTGGGTGAGCAAATGCTACAGTAGAAGGAACACTCACGAGTCAGTCTCGAGCTTCGACTTGAGACTTACAGTTGGCAATCAAACTCCTGACATAGTTACTCCCCATGTCGTTTCTGACGCCATCGATACCGGCTCCTTTCATTATACTGAGAGAACTAATCATGAGCGCGAGCAGTATCGGCGCTTGAATGAACTGATCGATAAACACCTTGACGGCCGTCGTTCTCGTAAAAGGCTTGGGGGTGGGAGGCAACACCGTATCTAGGCAATAAAAGTAATAGTGACTCCACGGCGCCCCAAAGAGACCAAACGCTCCAAACCTCGCGGCACGAGGCCAGTCCACGCTAATGGCCGTGCTAGTTCCCCGGAGATGCTCCACCCCTTGCCCACTCAAGTCGCCCAATCCGAGAATGATCAAGCCAGTCACGCTCTTGACAAGCAAGGGATGTTTTTCAATAGCCGTGTTGTAATCCGTCCAAGACTGTGACAGACATCGGCTGTATGCGGATGGCTCCGTATCGCTGTCAATGTTTGAATGCAGCGTAGGGTCGGCCGCATCAGCTTTTGAGTACAATAATGGCGAATGATGCTTTTTATTTTGATCCGTCATTAAGAGCGCCGTTTCTTCGTCTGGGACAGCAGCATCGTAGATGGATGCGGCGGATGCCATTCTTCTGAAAGGATTTTAAGAAATAGTGAATGAATCCAGCCTTGCTACGACGAACAAAAGGCTTGAGCTGCTCCTGCTGCCATGGTCGCGACGTCGAACGGTCGAAAAAGTGACGACGATGAAGATCGACTTTTGGTACCCCTCGTGGAGAAAGCTCCCGTAAGGAGAGAATTAGTGACTTACTACCGGTACTAGTGACTCCTTCGTTCCCCAAACAGACATTTTCCCTCTCGCACAAAAAAAGACCGACCGACCATGTCGCAACCCAAAGGTGTCTTCAATGGGAAGGAGTGGACTCCTGTCATTCCTTCCACGTCCACGGAAGTTCCCATACCTCCTGTAGTAGATGGTGATGGAACCGTCTTTGTATCGATTGCGACTTATCGAGGTAAGATATATGCGATCAATCGTAATAGTGTTCCGGTTGGCGGCTGCTTGGCGGCGACTGGTCATTATATGTGGCCCCTGCCATTTCCATACGCCACTCTCGTTCTTTTACTAAACACCTTTTTCTATTCATTCATGCTGATATAGATGGAGAACGATGCGGAGATACGCTCCAGTCGCTGTTTGAAAACGCCAAAGATCCCGACAAGGTGATTGTCGGTCTCATTGAACAAAATGAGCCCTTGGTACGTGTCTTTGATTCAACAACTCTGTGCATGGTTGGGTGAATCGATTGGACCAATGATGAATGGCGCTAACTTGCTCTCTCTATTTCGTCGTATTCGCAGGACCAGTTCTGCTTGGAAGAGTATTGTAGCAAGTTTGGTAAGTAGCAGAGTGCGCGTACGATGTAGCTAGTTGCCGTTTGTCATTTTGCTGACTATAGATGTTCTTGTATTTTATGGTGATTGCGCAGGCATTGACGAAACTCTCGAAAAAAGAAAGGTGCGCAAGGATACTGTCGAGGTGATTGAAAAGAAGGCTCTCGCCACATGTCCTCGCCGAGACCAAATTCGATTCGTATCCTTTCATTATTACGCGGCCAAGGGCCCCATGTCGGCGCGAAGCATGGGTCGCAAAGCGCTCGGCAATGAGGAGTATTGCATGCAGATTGATGCACATACTTCCTTTGCCAAGGATTGGGACGATATTCTCAAGAAGGAATGGAAGAATACCGGAAACGAGTTTGGTGTGATTAGTACCGTCCCACCTCCCAAAGCCGAGCAAGAGTCGTACCAACCTGGGGGCGACAAGGAAAAGGAGGTCCCACGACAGTGCAGGATCCGGTTCAACGACAACGGATTTCCCGTGAGTTCATGCTGCTGCGCATATGTGCAAATCTGCGTATATAGTAGCACATTGGGTCGTCTCACTTTTGTATGTTTATTGCCTTCTTTTGTAACACTCAGGATTACTTGTCTCCGCCCGTCGGATTGGCTGTGGATTTGCAACAGCCGCTTCTTTCTCATGGCTGGTCGGCGGCCTTTTCCTTTGCCAAGTGTCATTTTGAAGAAAGTGTGCCCAACGACCCGTTTGCGCCATGGGCCAAGCCTGTTGAGCAGTTTTCTCGGTATGCGAGAATGTGGACACGTGGGTACGTATTACTGTAGCACGCTGGAGATAGTTGCTGGGTGCATCGATGCGATATAAACCGACAGCTCACCATTTCCCCTTTCCCTCTCATCGACTTGATATCCTTCCACTTGTATCGCAGATACGATACGTACACGCCGACACGAAACGTTGTCTTTCATGATTTTGAAAAGCAATCGAATGGACACGGCGTCGATGAATGGTTCAAGCGGCAGAGAACTCGTTTACGACAAGTTTCCATCCGACGCGTCAAGACGGCCTTGCATCTCAAGGATGGCGAACAAAATGAGGCCGCACAGGCCAACTTGGGGTTGTACGGTTTGGGAAAGCGTCGGAGTATCAGCTTGTTGAACGACTTTGCGAATGTGGACTTACGGCGGCAAGAGGGAAACACGGGCGTTTCGCCCAAGTGCTCTGGCCACGAGTGGGTTCCGTACGACAAGTCAATCTCTCCGGTAGACAACCTGTTTGACAATCCTGATAATCTGGACCCCCAACCGGAGTATCCATTCCGTACCAATATGATTTATTACGAACAAGCGGAGCAATCGCTTCCGGCGTTGAATTTGGACCTTCCGGATACGACGGAACGGTTGGCTATGGTGAGTCCTACTACTGCGGCGAGCGCTGGTTTGAGAACGGGGCCTCTTCATTCTATTGAAAGCGAAGCAGGGTCTCTTCCCTCGGCAACTTTAATGCTTACCTTTTGGGTGTTTGGTTTGATTGTCTGGTACTTGCTCTTTATGAATCCGAGAGCAGCAGCTGCCGCACGGCCGAAGAGTAGAAAGCAGACCACGTACAAGGATGTCTAGGTGTAGAATTGATCAAGCATTACAACAGGAATCTTAAATTGGCATTGCACTGACCATTATAGCAATATAGCCCAAAGTAGGATGGCTGTGCTTTTTACATTCGTACCCGGTAACTCTATTGAGTCTTCTTTGGAGGATCGTCTACATTGGTTTCATCCTCTGAATCTCGATACGTCGTTTGAATGTACCCTTGCGTTGAACTCTTGATGGCCTCTCGATTTCGTTCACTCTTCGTCAACGAAAGCAAGGCGTTCTTGATAGCGCGGTCAAGGTTGGCTTGTTGCGAGGCAATCAAATCCACAATGGAATTTCGAGCGACATTGTACAAGGCTGTTCTAGGCAAGTCAACCACAATGGGCAACAGGGCCTTGCGGACTGTATCTGTCGGTATAAACCAAGCTCCGATTTTGGAAGCCTGCTGATGCACCATAGCATTCTTGTCGTGGGGAAGATCAATCGTTCGGTCCGGATAAGCGTCACGATGATTTTTGATCCAGTTGGCGTACTCTGTACCCACCAAGTAGTTGTCGCGTTGCCATTGTAAGATTTGAAAGGTTGACTTGAAAAGATTTGTCTCGCGAAGCTCGGCTGGATCGAGGGGAATGTAGTCGTCAATCTTAAAGGCTGGTACTACTTTATGTGCCTCCTCCTCCTGGTTCGCAGCGAGTGGTTTTGTGGTAGGGTCTTCTCCGTTCCGGCTTTGGATGATGTCTCTGCCAGTAGATGACGTCGATTCTCGATGCCTGGTAGCATTTGCCAGCTTGCGAGTAGCAAAGTCTTGCAGCTCCCTTCGGCTCTGAATGTTCAAGCCGGAAACAAAAACAGACGAGAACAAGTTTATGGGGTTGACATCCGAAGGATCTTGCTGGGGACCTGCAGAAGGTTCGGATTGGTTGCCTGCTTTCTCCTTGTCGACTCTGGGACTAGCTGTCTTCTTCCCCGACGGACTATCACTCATGTTTGCTTTTACTGAAGCGGGTGGTTGATCGAGTGTATCAATTCGGACGCCATTGTCGAATTTGTGTCGTAAAAGAGAAGAGATACATTAGAGAAGATGGTACAGTAATTTGCTTCAAATATTGTGCTGTTTTACTATATATAATTCGGTGCCTCACTACTCTAAGTCGTAAAGTACACGAGATAGAGCCAGAAAACAAATAATCGAATTTTCTAGTACTAGAAAATGATAGTCATATTGCTTCCGTGACTTCATATTCCAGTCCGTTTCACTTTTTCAGCACCATACATACAACACGACGACACATACAATTACCCCATGGTGATGCTTGGTATCGACACCATTTGACTTGCTTATGGCATTTAACTAGCGCTGGTGTATCCTAGTAGACCGTGTTATCAAATATCTGGCCGTGATTGATCCGTTCTCCGCAAAGAACTCGTCGCTTTCGAAGCATCATGTCAAACTCGTCACGGCCGGTATATTCAGGCGGCGGCAGCAGCAAGCGAAAGGGGGCTCCTGGTACAGCAGGAGTCGTCGACGGCAATGAATTTGATAGCAACCTACCGATAAGTATTGTTATTGATGGATCCAGGGGCGAAGGGGGTGGTCAGATCCTTCGTAACGCCATTAGCTATGCCAACATTCTCCGCAAACCTGTCCGGATCACCAACATTCGTGCGGCCAGATCCAAGCCCGGTCTCAGGGCCCAGCATCTAACGGGCTTGAGGCTTGCGTGTCAAGTGTCGGGCGGAAGTTTGACAGGAGACGAGCTGGGGTCTACTGAAATTTCCTACCAGCCAGCGCCGGAATCAAATAAGAGTGCAGAACGACACCTGCAAGGAGATATCGGTACGGCAGGGTCCATTTGCTTGCTGCTACAAGTCGCTCTCCCGTGCGCTTTGCTGGGGAGCCAGGTGCCGTGCCGGCTGACACTCAAGGGTGGAACCAATGCTACGCTGGCCCCGCAGTGTGATTACTGGGAGCAAGTATTTTGGCCGACTCTGCGAGAGCAGTGTGGCTTGGAAGACAGTCAAATGCAAACTACCGTGGTCAGACGAGGGTACTTTCCCAAAGGTGGCGGGGAGGTGAACGTACGGATAGAGCCTTGTCAGCGTGCGCTGCAACCAATTTCGTTAACAGAGAAAGGAGACGTGTGCGAAATTCGTATCCGGGCCTTTCATGCTGGGAGATTGCCGCGATATCTAGCCCAGAAAATGGCCGACGCGGCTTGCAAACATCTCCAACAGTGCATGGGGAACAGAGTCGATTATCATATTCAAGTCGTTACCGAGAACGAGGTGATTGGAAGTGCTCTCGGGATACTTATCGTAGCCAAGACAAGCACAGGATGTCTGCTGGCAGGATCGGCGCTGAGTGCACCCGGAAAAGATGCAGGCGGCGTTGGTATCGAGGCTGCTACGGAACTGTTCTCGACTCTGCAAGATGGAGGTTGTGTCGACGAATGGCAACAGGATCAACTAATTATCTTCATGGCTCTTGCAGAGGGGAGCTCTGAAATGGTGACAGGGTCTCTCACCTTGCACACTCAGACAGCCATTTGGATTGCTGAAGAAATGATAGACGGCGTCAAGTTTGAGGTGACGAAACTATCTGAAGAGAAGGAAGCCTCGCAAGATCATGGGTACGGTCAGAATGGCCGTATTGCTGGCAAACACCTGATCCGGTGCTCGAAAGGTCTAGGCATGCGTCGTGGCAACCCTCGATAGGAATCGTTCATGGCACATGATTTTGATCCACAGTTCGCCTGTTCTATTCGAGCTGGACTATCCGTCGCAAGTGTAAACTAAGGCACGGACGACACCGTAAGAAGCCAATAGAAATAAATGTGTTCCTTCTACGCTATTCGTACAGTATGATCCAAGCAGACTTCATATTAACGGATGGTATTTGCTTTCGAGACCTAGCTTTCCCTACTGATCGCAACCAGGAACAACCTTACAGCATGTATCGCATTGGCCATTATCAAGAGGCCAAGGCTGAACGGAGCAACTACTTTTGCTGGGTCCATCCACACAAAGAAAAGGCGATAGCGACTGTTTTCCGCACGTGTTGACCGACGAGCGACACTGGCGTCGCGTGCAAAGAGGGCAGGATGATTCTTCAGTTGTCTGGGGGCATTCAGAGAGTTCACAGCAGTGGTCGCACTGAGCTCCGCGGGTGTCCCAAGGAAGGCTGGAGCATCCACCTTGACTCATTCCATCCGTGCAGACAAACGTTTGAGGATAAGATGGGCATCTGTTGAGTTCGCTTTGACACTGCTTAGTGGTGCATGGGGGACACTGAGCAACAAAGTCCTCGGAGGTGTCCGTCGCGTTCGGGTTACAAGCAGCACACTCCGCGGGAAACTGGACCCCTGCGATCACAAAACAGGCGTCGGCCTCGGTATGTCCTTTGATGTCCATCAACCAAGTCATACGCTGCCGACAAGTGTACTCGTTTGCAACGGTGTCGAGAACATAATCAGTGCAAGTCTCTGGCCTAGTGCAATCCGTCAAGACGTGTACTGACTTGGCAATAACACCTGTCTCGTTCGACGAAGTCTTGTTGAGCAGGGCGAGTGGCTTATCCACAGCCGGACGGGTGGAAAGGTACCACAAGGTGTTGGATAGAGAATGGCCATTGCCGCCAGCGCTGGTGAAAACACTGTTGGCTAGACCATTTGCGACCTTCGCGGCACTCTCGGGATGGCCAACAGTTGCTAGAATGCCAAGCTGCAACACTGACCAGCCATTGTCAGTGCACACCTTGTCGGCTCTGCAACTTTCGGCTAAGGAGGGATACATCTCCATCGTCCATTGGAGACCGTCACGCTGTTCCGCGATGGGAGTCAAAGGGAGTAGCTGGATACCGATAGCAAGATATGGCGCACTTCCGAACCACGTCTGATACTGAGCCATGGTGCTCCAAAGCATGCCGATGGCGTGGTGATTGTACTCCGACGGGTAGATTTTCAGAGCTTCATTCTCATTATTGTTGTCTCGAACGTGGTAGTATCTTCGAACGGAGCGAATTTCTGTAACCGTTAGTAGTTGTCCGGCCTCGTGTACTGCCCTAGCTCTCTCCATGTTGTCAGGAGACTTTTCTTTTTCCCAAATGGATGTCTGTGAAAGAAAAATGGACAAAATACGTTAGACGCCACTTCCACCAATTCCCGTAGAAAAAAAGTCGAGGCGTAATACACGTACCATTACAGCGCCATACATTGCCACAGCTTCATAGCCAGCAATAGACTCGCTTGAGGACTCTTGGTTTCTTCCGTTCAAAAAGACAGGGCTCACGATACCGCTCGCCCAGGAGTGACCCTGATACCAATCCTTCATCCTGAATGTTGGAAAGAACTCATCGTCAGTAGTCGGGTTGGCAATGTTACGAACGAGAAGGAGAACGCGATCAAACATCTTCTTTCCCCATTCGGCGTCAAAATGAGCGACCACAGCAGCTCCGTAGATGTGGTAGCCATAATGAAAATGCAAGTCGTTGTAGAAACCTACGGAGACCGAAATAGTGTCAGTAATGGCTCAACATCAAGGAAACGACAGACATTGAGCTTAAGAAAGATGTCTCGCTTTGTTCATACGTACCATTACCAAAGTTGAGACCAGGATCGGTAAACGCTGGGCAGTCGGGAAACTTGTTCTTGCAAATAGTACCATTGAAATCACAACCGCAACTGACAACACCGCCCCCTAGTAGAAACAAAGAAACAGAAAATAATGAGGTACATACTCCAGATATCCCAGACCAAAACTCTCAAAAGCTGTCGATAACTTACAAGCAGAGTCAAAGACAAATGGCGTCACAGCCGTTCCATTGATCCAGATTTCAACAGAACTCCGAAGCGTAGCCACGGCGTCGGCGATATCCTCATCACTTGGAAGAGAAACATTCTCGCACACGTCTTCGTACCCATTCGACCCCGACTGTGATGGAGTCTCATCATCGCATAGCTCTTTCACCTCCTCTGCAACCACCAAGATGCGTGCAAGTTTGGCCAGCATCTTACCTGAGAAATACGTATCCCCTATGCCGTGCCGGAAATACTTTGGAAGAGTATAGTGGAGGTCGTGGCTTAGACTTTCCGCAAGTTGACTAATCGCCCAAGGGGCCGGAGGTCTTGGCGCACGAAACGCAATATTTGGCAGCTTCTCGATCATATTCCACGAGGAGCCAGAAAGGAGGCAAGCCGGGCCGATAAGAGTGGATGCACAGTATTTCAAGTAGCCTGGAGCCTTGTCAGTCCCTAGAAGGTCCAGATGATGCGGGAGAGCAAATACGAGAAGATCACTATCGGTACCGTTCGTCGTGGGACGCTGATAATAGTCGGTCATGTCTATCACGTCCCAGTCAAACGTCAACAAGATCTGCTCCTTCGATTGATCCACAGCATACTCGAAACTGGTGTCAGGTCCAGGAATGAGGTGAGAATGGTTTCGAAGGACATCATCGTACCGTCCCTGCCCCAAGTTCAAAGAATAGGGACTCATCTGTTCCTGATGACAGTAGATAGGGTTCATGTTGGTCGAGCAGAGCTTGGAAAGAGCGATACGAATGAAAAAGGGCGATGAATCCTCCTCCTCATCAGTGTCGCTCTCATTTTTAGAATCAGAGCCGACGACTTGGAGTTGCATTAAGTCCGTATCTTCGTCCAAGACACACTGCACACTGACTGGTTTCGAAACGAAGACCAGCCAAGTGAAATCACTCGACTTGAAGTGAAACTCGACTTCACGTTCAACCTTGACAATGCTGGGATCCTTCGCAGAGCACTTGAGCTCCTTTTTGCCATCCACAATAGCTTTGCTAGCCAGTCCCATTTCGGAAAAGACTGTTGGTACAAACTTCTCTCCATTCTCAGCAGTGTGCTTCATCTTATCGAAACGCATGGTTCCGTAGGGCATTCCCTTGACAATCGACGAAGACATAGGGTAGCTCTCCTGCATAGCGAAAAATAACGTTAGACACAACAATCCAAAAGTTCTCGCGCGATAAATCGAGCTATTGAGTTCTTACCCATCCAAGTGTCACTCCCAACGGCGTCATGTTCTCGATCACGTAACCTTTCGTGGTGCTCATGTCATTCTTTTTCGTCGTAGTCGCGTCGGCAGCCGCGCCGACCGTCAAACCGTAGTTTTCGATAATGTTTAGCTGCACCACAGAAGTCGAAGCTTGAATATGATTCGGATGGACTCGAAGACCGGCAATCGGCCCAGCAACATCCACCAAAAATGGCATGGGATAAGCACGATGGATATTGGACGGTTCACCGTCCATCATGAGCAGATTCTGGTACCAAGCGTTGGTTGGAAAAGCGGCCCGGGTTCCGTTCATGGCAGCTGCACCCTTTATCAAGGCCCTCTGAGGCCTGCTGGCCTTGGGGCGGCGAATGTCCGTCAAACCAAGGTCATCCACGGGGTGAAGGGTCGACAAGGGTACGTGATGCCGGATGTCGAAGCCGCTGCCGCCTCCAAGTGGAGAAACACCCGGCAAAATCTGGTGCCAGGAGAAGGCAAAGGTGAGGAAGCCGATCAGGCCAACAAGAACAGATCCCACGAGGATGCGACGGTTCTTGCCAACGAGAGAAACACATTTGTTTTCGTCCGGGTCATCGATAGAGGGGCCTCCGACCTCCAAAAGGGTTTTGGTTTCGCCCTGGTACTTGTGATCTTGGCCCGAGGGCAGATCGGTAGAGTTCGGCGAAGGTTTCATGCTGAGCAAAGAAGAGGTCTCCGTCGACCCTTCGACAGCGCCGTAAGAGCCGTCGGCCTTTCCTTTGGTCATGGGCATGTTGAGAGAACGAATAAAAAGCGAAAGTCACGATCGAGGTCAGTTAAAATCTGGCTGAGAAGGGTTCTTGTTTCTGGGCCCTTGTTTCTTGGCTGACACTGATGCGGTGCTTTAGCTTTTGTAGATCTCTGATCGCCTTCTATCCAACTCTTCTATTGGACTTGTGCGAGAATAGAGTGTGATTGGCGATGGGGTAGCAAACAAGTCGGTCGGTGGGTCACTGGGTGGATGCACGACGTCGAGCTTGCACTTTCGAAGTAGAGTGCTCTTTCGAAGGGAAATGTGAAATGTGACCGACTCACCCACACACACAGTTCCAAAGACTTTTTTGGTGGGCACCAGCTGTTTTTCAATTAAAAATAACATGTATCCTAAGTATTGGAAAAAACACTTCGATATATTGTACGCTATATGTCATATGTGACATTCGCTTCCTTAACGAACTAGAGAGGCGCGAAAGACATGAAGCACGATCCGAAGCTGAGAGCCGTTGGTTCGAAGAAGAAGGACTGACGACTGACAGACGATAACCCGGAGGATGATGACCGAATCTTTGATTCATTCGAATCCGCATCCGACTGTTCGAGCAAGGGTCCCCTTGGTTCGAGGTGCGGATGAGGGATGAGCAATGGCGACGAAGAAAGCAACGGCACCTTCGACTACTGAGTACTCGTAAGCACTCTGTAATCTCGTCGCTTCCAATATCATTTCTCGTGGCCTCGAAAAATCTGACTCACGAATAAGCTGTAGGAGTATGTATAACTATTGCAATCGAAAACTTTCAATCTAGTCGAGTTACTACTCATATGAGAGCTTTTTACAACTCATCCTTTCCAGCCTTGGCCTTGGCGGCCTTGATCGACTTCAAAAGTCCCAGACCAGATTCCTTGACGGCGGCAATCTTGTCATCCTTATCCTGTGAGAGCTCTTGGTATTTGTCCTGGAGCTTGGACACGGCATCCTTGAACTCGGTCTCGGCCTCTTCGAGCTTTTCTTCCTCGGATTCAATCTTCGCGTCAATGTCTTCAACGGAAAGCTTCATGTATTCTTCGATTTGCTTCTTCTTCTCGTCGTCGCAAAGATCAATGTTGGCAGGAGAGCACACAGGCTTCAAGTTCTCCTCGGCAAACTTGGCAAGGTCCTTGTAGGTGCGGCTACCCTGGTAGTCTTCGAGACTGGTGGGGTCTCCGTACTTGAGGGAGGGGAAGCCCTTGACACCGTTGGCGTCGCAGAGGGGCTTGCCTTCGGTCGTGCAATCAACATCGGCAATCATACCAACTTCGTGTCCGTCCCATACCTCGGCAAGCTTCTCCCAGTCGGGGGCCATCTTCTTGCAGTGACCGCACTGTGTTGAAACAAGAGAAAATGGTGGAGGAGGGCTTAATGTTAGCACGAGTAATGTTTCAAAGGAGCGCAAGAGGCAAGAGTAGTAAGTAGTAAAGATCATTGTCCAAGCAAGGTTCCAGGGTCATGGTCACAGCGTCGTCAATCCGATCAACAAAATCGCGCACTTGCGTAGAGCCTCGTAGAAAATCCTACGAGAGGATCCAAGCGAGGCATTATTAGCGAACACAAAACTGAGACTTACCCAAGGGGCAAAGAACTTGATGAAGACAGTCTTTCCATCGGTCAATTCATCGTAGTTATCCGGCGTCAGACTAGGGACGTCGTAGGCGGTAACACCGGCGGCAAGGGCGAGGGTAAGGGCAAGCGTGAGTCTCATGGTGGTCGTTGGAGAAAGGCAGTGGATAAATGCTTTTGCTGCGGTCATTCCGGCAGAGGCAAAAAAGTTCGTTGGGTTTCGCGCGACTTCGATCCTGCATTCTTCTTCCACGTGGCGGAAAAAGTCGATCAGGATCGGGTTTCAGAGACTCCTCCTCCTCCGCTATCGGTACGGTATTCCTATTCCGACCAACCGTAAAAAAGTCGTTGTAATCCTGCCATCTGATGATACTACTACTTGATCGAGGTTAGTCTAGTCCTTTGAAAGGAGCCGATGGAAAGAGCACTATCATAGGAACAAAAGCCACGATTGTGTAACCATTCTTGTTGGATGATTCCGACAGAGCATATCATACCTACTATGCTATCGCCAACATACTACTGGTATTCCAACTAGCTAATATAGGTAGAGACAGAGAAAGCAAGGCTAACCAATTCTAAGCAAGGTGCAGCACGACAAGCTGAACAGTCCACCTCCAGCACAAATACCATGGGTATAAGTTAGATTGATTCGACTAGTACGCGGCCCATTGCAGGTGCAGGTAAAAGAAATCCCCAACAAAAATGAGAAATGGCCTCGACAAGGTGCCATTGCAGGTAATAGATAGCACCGAAACAAGGAGGGGGCCTAGACAAGGTTCCATTGTAGGCGCGGGTTACGATATCCACTGCGCCAACAAAAATAATAACACCCACGGAGAGACTCGAACTCTCAACCTTAGCCTTAGGAGGGCTACGCGCTACCATTGCGCCACGTGGGCAATAGGAAATCGGTTTATCCTGCCGATAAGCAAGAATATCAAGAAATGTGGTTTTTGGGTATAATTAGTCTGTGTTTGATAGTCTGTGTTTGATAGGGTACTTTCCAGCGCTCGAGTTCTTGTGTTGGTATCTGTAACGTATTTTGCGCTGCTCAACTTGCAAGAGCCAAACGACAAACGATGGGGAGTGCACAATTAACTGGGCCCACGAGGTCCCACGTCGACGTCATCTTGACCACCTTTTGGAATGTCCACGAATGATCCCGAGCGCGTTTGATTGGGTCTCTGTATTTTCACCACAAACAGTCAAACTAACAAGCAAGGACATAACACACCCACCACAAAAGAGACCATCGTCTATCGGCATTCGTGTACTTTTCACTCTTGTCCAACACGTTTACCATTCATCATGTCGACCATGGTACTTCCTCCTACTCCGATCAATCTGTCGACTGCGCACGTCTACGAAATAGATGAGGAAGAGAACCATTTACTAAATAGCTTTTCACTGGAAGACGTTGGGGAATCATCGCAGTCACGATTGTCCGACCCGACGGACACCAACGATGGAGATTCGTCCGAAGCAGAGCGCTCTGTTCCTTCCTTAACAGAAGATGGTGGTGGTGTTGTTGATGATGATGATGATAATGAAATTGATGCTGCCATGGATGAAGTCTTTGAGCAAGATGAAGAAGGGGAAGCCGATGCTGACGATCAAGTCATAGAAAATCCCGTCCAGGGCTTTGGTAACTTTCTGCTACAAGACGCTGCCACTAAAGCGTCCTCGCACGGAGGACTCTCGAACCTCGGGAACACGTGCTACATGGCTTCGGCCTTGCAAATGATGGCGAGTCTCGAGCCCTTCGTTGAAAGCATTCAGACGAGCGAACCAGCGAATCTGGAAGAAGACGACACGAAGCTACGAAAGGCATTTTTGGACCTCTTGTCACGATTAGGTTCTGGGGAAACCATTCGTCCCGACGACTTTAAGGACGCTGTCGACGAACGATCTTCTCTCTTTCTGGGATACCGGCAGCAAGATTCACACGAGTTTCTAACAACCCTGTTGGACTTGCTCGATGAAGACTATCTTCCCAAGAAGGAGCAAGAAGAGGAAAGGCCAAGCACTGTTGCTGATATTGCCATGGAAAGCACCTGTCCGGCTGATGTCATCATACATGAGGAAGAAGAGGAACAAGATGATTCCATATTGGAAACATCTCCCAAGAAGGCACGAACCGAAGAGTATGCTGAAGACACTCCCAAGGAAGAGCCTGTGGCACCAACGTGTCTACGAACTCGACAGTCCTTTTCGGAACTAGATGTGGATGATATTGGTCAATTGCTGCATGGAGCTCCTCCTTGCCATGAAAATTTGGTCTTTCCC
>Ga0307981_1002084_pt1 | contig 16735 bp, 13 predicted proteins | sample OrgLakmetagen987_FD_201849 | JGI IMG/M metagenome (GOLD analysis project Ga0307981, IMG submission 201849) | Saline water microbial communities from Organic Lake, Antarctica - #987 | ecosystem: Environmental > Aquatic > Non-marine Saline and Alkaline > Saline | place: Antarctica: Organic Lake... | reverse complement strand
GGTATCGCCGGCATGAACCCGTTGTTCAGCTACATCGGGCAGGAGGATCCGCACGGGCACGAGTTCCGGGTCCAGGAGATCTGCACCGCCGACGAACTCGCTGCGGCGGGTGAGCTCGTGAAGGGCAACACCAGTCGGGTTCCCGTCGCGGTCATCCGAGGGTTCGACTTCGAGCGTGACGACGACGCATCCATGGGGCCCGTGCTGCGCGACTCCGAGCGTGACCTGTTCCGCTGAGCCATGGCGACCTCGACGGTGACCTGACGTGGTCCGCAACGCCCTGTGGCCGAAGGTCGGCTTCGAACGCCTCACCTGGTTGATCGAGCAGGGCGGCGATGCCCGTCGTTCAGGAAGTGGTCGACGCTACGACTCTGCGGTCATCCCCGAGATCGGCGACGCCGAGATGCTGCTCCCATCGGAGGTCGCGCTCATGTCGGAGGATGTCCGAACCGCCATCGCAGCATTCGACCTGCGCGTCGGCGACACCCTGGCGCCGCTCGAGTCGTTGTTGGTGCGGATCGAGTCGTCGGCGTCGTCGCGTATCGAGAACGTCGCCGCTCCGGTCCCCGACCTGCTGATCGCAGAGGCGGGAGAGGATCAGGGTCGGTCGGTCGCCGACGTCATGGGCAACGTTGCCGCGACGACCACTGCGATCGTGCTGTCCGATGACATCACCCCCGAGACGGTGCTCGACATCCATCGCGCACTGCTCGTCAAGACCCATCCGGTCCTTGCTGGCCGTTGGCGCGACGAGGTGGTGTGGATCGGCAGTTACTCGGGTGGGCCGCCCAAGGCGGAGTTCGTTCCCCCGGCGGTCGCCCGGATCCCTGCAGCGATCGAGGACCTGTGCGGATTCATCGGTCGAACGGACATGCCCGTGTTCGTCCAGGCGATGGTGATGCACGCACAGTTCGAGAACATCCACCCGTTCGCCGACGGAAACGGTCGCGTCGGGCGGGCACTGATCCATGCCCTCCTGCGACGCGACGGCCTGACGAAAGCAGCGACGCTGCCGATCTCGGCGGGGATCGTGTCCCAGAAGCACCGCTACATCGAGGCGCTCACCGAGTACCGCGCCGGTGATTTCGTGCCGATCGTGGAGCTCGGTGCCGACGCCACCTTCTCGGCGTTGCGCAACGCATCACACCTCTACGACGACGTGATCCAGATGAAGGACGTCTGGCAGAACCGGACCTCGTCGATGCGCGCCGATGCCGTTGCCCACCGCGTGGTCGCTGCGTTGCCGAGTCATCCGGTGGTCGACACCGATGTGTTGGAGGGAGTCGTCGATGCGAGCGTGGCGTCGGTCCGGCGGGCGCTCGGCGAGTTGGCGGACAGGGGCGTGATCAGGCCGATTCCGCGCCCGGCTGCGGGACCGCAGCGTTATGTCGCTCACGACATCGTGCGGGCGTTGAATGCGTTCACGGAGCGTTCGATCAATCCGTTCGGACGGCACTGAGGCCGGATCTCGGACGACGTATCTTCTTGCTCCGTCAATAGTTGCGACCGCACAGCATGAGCTAACGTCGGCCCATGAGCAGCTCTGAGCCGACCATCGCCGACAACAAGCCTGTGATGGCCGAACTGACGGCGGGCGAGGAGTACCACTGGTGCGCGTGCGGCAGATCCAGCAATCAGCCCTTCTGTGATGGTTCGCATGTCGGGACCGACTTCGCGCCGGTCGGCTTCGCTCCCGATTCCGACGGCGAGGCGGCACTGTGTGCCTGCAAGCACACCGGCAACGCCCCGTACTGCGACGGGAGCCACGCACAGTTCACCGCAGTGGAGGTCGGGACATCGCGATCGGCAACGTCGACCGACGTTGATGATTCGCCAGCATCGTCGGACGAAGCTGGCCCGACGGCGCGCGCAACCCCGGAGGAGCCGACGGTCGAGTTCATCCACCAACTGGCCCGAGACGGGCTCTCCAAGATCGGGCACCACGGCCCGATGACGTCGATGGGCGTTCCCCGCAAGGATCTGCCGCACTGGGACGACATCCAGATCATGGCGGCGCAGATGGCGACCCAGCCGCTGCAGGACGACGTGGCGGTCGGCACAGAGCTGGTCATCGGACCACGGGCCGACTCGCCGTTGCGGCTCGACATCCCGTTGTTCGTGTCGGACATGAGCTTCGGAGCGCTGTCGGAGGAGGCGAAGATCGCACTCGCCCGAGGCGCGGAATCGGCTGGAACGGGCATCTGTTCGGGCGAGGGCGGGATGCTTCCCGAGGAACAGCAGTCCAACAGCCGGTACTTCTACGAACTGGCCAGTGCGCAGTTCGGCTATCGCGATGACCTCCTCGCGTCGGTCCAGGCGTTCCACTTCAAGGGTGGCCAGGGTGCGAAGACCGGCACGGGCGGTCACCTCCCCGGGTCGAAGAACATCGGCAAGATCGCAGAGGTGCGCGGGATCGAACCGGGGCAGCCGGCCGTGTCGCCACCGACCTTCACGAATCTGCACAGCGTCGACGACTTCCGCACGTTCGGCGATCGGGTCCGCGAGCTGTCGGGCGGTATCCCGATCGGGATGAAGCTGAGCGCCAACCACATCGAGGCAGACCTCGGCTTCGCCCTCGATTCCGGGGTGGATTACGTGATCCTCGACGGCCGCGGCGGAGGAACCGGGGCTGCGCCCGAGATGTTCCGGAACCACATCAGTGTTCCGACCATCCCCGCACTGGCTCGGGCTCGCCGCTTCCTCGATCAGCAGGGAGCGAGTGGCAGCGTCACCTTGATCATCACCGGCGGCCTCCGGGTACCGACCGACTTCGTGAAGGCACTTGCGCTGGGTGCCGACGGCATCGCACTGTCGAACTCGGCGATCCAGGCCATCGGATGCGTCGGCGCCCGGATGTGCAATTCGAACAACTGTCCGACGGGAATCGCGACCCAGAAACCGGAGCTGCGGGCTCGACATCGAGGTCGGGGCGCAGCGCCTGGCGACGTTCTTCCAGGCCTCGGTCGAGCTGATGTCGGTGATGGCACGGGCCTGTGGCCATGACCACCTGTCGAAGTTCAACCTCGACGACCTGGCCACGTGGGACGAGAAGATGGCATCGCTGAGCGGGGTCCGATTCAGCGGCCTGTCGACCTGATCGGGCGGTCACCCCGTGTCGTCGGGGCGGAGCTGGTCGATGAATCGTCGAGCCGCTCGCGTGGCTTCGAGCCGCCACAGTCTGACGACGTCGGTGCCGTCGTCGGTGTCGTCATCATCGGTCTCCAGGGCCGTCGCATGGCGGTCGACGATGGCGCGCTGGTGGTCGAGCATCGCGGAGATGTCGATGTCGTTGAGGTCGGCGAGCACCAGCTTGAGGAGCAGTTCGCTGCGGAGGTCGCGAAGGTGGGGTACCGGCGTGCGCGTCCAGGTCCGGAACCTGGCTCGTCCGGTCCGGGTGGCCCTGAGGATCGTGCGATTGGGTCCGGCGGCGCCGGGTTCTCGACCGATGGGCTCGATCCACGCTCGGCGAGTGAGCAGTTCGAGCGATCGATAGGTCAGCGCACGTTTGATGTGCCAGATGCGGCCGATGTCGCTGCTGGGAAGCAGGCGGGTGGCGATGGCCCAACCGTGCGCGGGTTCGTCGTAGAGGATGCCGAGGCACGCCCACTCGCCGAGCAGCGGGTCGGCCAGCCCTGTCGGTCGAGGGCTCACGCCGGGTAGGTCTCGATGTCGGTCGCCTTCACGGTGGCGGTGATGGTGTCACCCGGCCGGAGGTCGAGCGTGTCGAGTGCCGCCGCCGTGATCTCGGCGGTGAGGTGGAGTGCACCGTCGACCCCGACGCGAATGCGATCGCCGAGACGGTCGACATCGTCGACGACTCCGGTGAACGTGTTGCGGGCGCTGGTGTCGATCGGTGCGTGCGACAGGGTGATCGATCGGGGTCGGACGATCGCGAAGGCGGGGCCGGTGAACTCGGCGACAACGGAAACGACTGCGCCGGTCGAGGTGGTGAGACGATTGTTGCTGATGTCTCCGGTGACGAGATTCGTACCGACGAGGTCGGCGACGTATCGCGACCGGGGGTGTGCGGTGACATGGGCGATGGTGCCCGTCTGGACGACACGTCCGGCTTCGAGGATCGCGACCCGGTCAGCCAGCGCATAGGCATCGACGGGATCATGGGTCACGAGGATCCGGACGCCGTCGAAGTCGGCGAGGTGACGGCGCAGATCGCGACGTACCTGACGACGCGTGCCGACGTCGAGCGCCGCGAGCGGTTCGTCGAGCAACAACACCTGGGGCTCGATCGCCAACGCTCGTGCCAGCGCGACGCGCTGTGCTTGCCCGCCCGACAGCATGTGCGGCCGGGAACGCGTGTGAGCCGCCAGGCCGAAGCCGTCGAGGAGTACACGGGCGCGGCGCCGGGCCTCGCGGCGGTCCACACCGCCGGCGCGTAGACCGAACGCCGTGTTGTCGAGCGCATTCAGATGCTCGAAGAGCAGGTAGTCCTGGAACACGACGCCGACCGGGCGATGCTCCGGGGGGACGAACACTGCGGTGTCGGGTTCGTCGAGCACGGTGTCGTCGATGCTGATGCGTCCGGCATCGATCGGAACGAGCCCGGCGATCGCCCGCAGGAGCGTGGTCTTCCCGGAGCCGTTCGGGCCGAGTACGGCGAGCACCTCGCCGGCCTCCACACTGATCGCCGCATCGAGATCGAACTCACCGAGCCGGACACCGACCTGCGCATCGAGGCTCACGTGGTCACCGAGCCGCTGCCGCCGAGCCAACGGTCGCGAAGGCCGACCAGCACCGCGAAGCTGATCGTGATGAGGATCAACGCGAGGATGATCGCCTCGTCGGGATCCGTTTCGAGCGCCAGATAGGTGGCGAGCGGCATGGTCTGGGTCTCGCCGGGGAAGTTGCCGGCGAAGGTGATCGTGGCACCGAACTCACCCAGCGCGCGAGCCCATGCCAGCACGATCCCAGCGATCAGGGCGGGTCGGATCGTGGGCAGCGTGACACGGGAGAACACGTACCATCGACTCGCTCCAAGGGTGCGCGCTGCGTCGTCGTGGCGACGGTCCATCTGACGGAGCGCCGCCTCGACGGTGAGCACCAGGAACGGCATCGACACGAACACCTGGGCGACGATCACACCGGTGGTGGTGAACGGCAACCGGAAGTCGAACCACTGATCGAGATATCGGCCGAACAACCCCCGACGTCCGAACGATGCGAAGAGCGCGACGCCGCCCACGACGGGCGGCAGCACCATCGACAGTGTGCACAATGCCCGCACGAATCCCCGTCCAGGAAAGTCGATCCTGGCGAGCATCCACGCCAACGGCACCCCGAAGACGACGGCCACCGCTGCAGCGCTCAGCGACGTCTGCAGCGACAACCGCAACGCGGTACGTACCGACTCCCGGCCCAACACCTCGTGCACCGTGCTCCACGGTGCTCGCCACAGCAGCCCGATGAACGGGAGTGCGAAGAACGCTACGGCGATCACTGCGAGGACCAGGGCAGGGAGCGGGAGACGCTCCCGACCGACCCGCTCGGATCGTGTGCGCATCCTCCGGGCGGACGGGGATCTCGCGGTCATGGAGCGGTGAAACCGTACTCGGCCAGAATCGCTTGCCCGGTGAGGCCAACGGTGAAATCGATGAACGCTTGGGCACCTGCGGGGTTGGATGCTCCGTTCGTGGTCACCATTGGATACTCGGCGATCACGTTCAGGTCATCGGGAATCTCGACCCCTGCCGCAGCCGGACCTGCTGCTCGCACGTCGGTGGCGTAGACGATGCCCGCATCCGCTTCGCCCAAGGTGACCTTGGTGACGACCGCTTTGACGTTCGTCTCGAACGAATCCGGTGTGATGTCGGCGCCGGCTCTGTCGAAGATGTCCGTCGCGTAGGTGCCGCAGGGAACCTGCGGTGCACACACGACCAGCACGAGTTCCGGATCAGCGAGGTCGCCCACGTCGGTGATGCCCAGTGGGTTGCCCGGGGCGACGATGATCTCGGACAGATTGTTCGCGAAGACGACCGGTTCACCCGCACCTGCACCGGCGTCGGCCAGTGCGGCCATGTTGTCCCGGTCCGCCGACGCGTACACGTCGGCGGGCGCTCCTTCGAGGATCTGTGCGACCAACGACGATGACGCGGCGAAGCTGAACGTCACCTCGACGTCGGGGTTGGCGGTCATGAAGGCCTCGCCCACCTCGCCGAACGCGTCGGTCAACGACGCCGCTGCGAAGACCACCACCTCGCCGCCCGTTGCTGATGAAGCGGTCTCGGGATCCGACTCCGAACCGCATGCACCCGACACCAGCACCAGGACCGCAAACGAGCACATCAACGATCGAGACGGCGATGGGAGCACTGCGCAACACTAGTCACGGACTGACTATTTCTCCGTCAGGGCTGCGTCGCGTCGCATTTGTTCGCTGGCTGGGTGCTCACGAGAGCATGTCGGTGGCGATGCCGTGGAAGTACTGGGCCGAGAGCCCGAGGGACTCCACGTCGATCCGCTCGTCGTGACCGTGGAAGCGGGAGCCGAATTCGGCGAACGTCATCGCCTTCGAGAACAGCCCGGCGCCGTAGGCGGTGGTTCCGCGCTGTCGGTAGAAGCGGGCGTCGGTGCCGCCGACGATCAGTCCCGGCACCAGTTTCGCGCCGGGGTAGGCGACTTGGGTGTGCTTCTTCACCGATTCCCACAGCGGGTTGCTGGGTCCGAACGGGGATGCCGTCGGCGCCGAACCCTGGAGTTCGCTCACCTCGACGTGATCGAACAGATCGCCCAGAGCCTCGCGTAGGTGCCCGGTGACGTCTTCCTGCGTGGTGCCCGGAACGGTGCGGATGTCGACCTCGACATCGACCGAGTCGGGGATGATGTTCGTCTTCTGCCCACCGTGCACGACGTTGGGCGAGAACGTCGTGTGCGTACAGGCATGGCAGGTGCGCGCTTGCGGCGTGGGAAGTTTCTCGAGGGTCGACCAGATGGCTGCAGGGTCGACGAGGCCGTCTCGTATCTCGTCGGGCAGGTCCATTGACGCGACTTGCGCTCCCCACACCTCGTCGAGGTGCGCCGCCGGGCGGTATTCGGACAGACGGCGGACGATCTCGGCGGCCTTGATGAGGGCGTTGTCGGCTCCGAACGGCATCGACCCGTGACCGGGCGTGCCCTCGACCCGCAGCTTGCGCCACGAGATCCCCTTCTCGGCGACGTTCACCGTGACATGACGTTCACCGTCGGGCCCCAGGTGCGACCAGCCACCCAGTTCGGTGAGCACGAAATCAGCCTTGATCGCATCCCAGTGGTGCTCGGCCAGCCACTCGGCTCCCCAGACGCCGCCGGCTTCCTCGTCGGCAACACCGAAGTAGATGAGGTCACCCTTCGGTTTGAAGCCGCTCCGGGCGAGATCCCGGAAGGCGACCGCCATCGACGACGTGAGGTTCAACATGTCGATCGCTCCACGACCCCACACCACATCGGCGCCGTCGGCATCTCGGATCACCTTGCCACCGAAGGGGTCGTGCGACCACCCATCGGGATTCACCGGCACGACGTCGGTGTGGCCCATCAAACAGAGCGACGGAGCCTCGGGGTCGCTCCCTGGGATCCGCGCCACCATCGAATCGCGACCGGGGCGCGGCGTGAAGATCTCGATGTCGACCCCGGGTCCCTCCAGGTACTGGATCAGCGTGTCGGAGTTGCGGGTCTCGCCACCGGAGTCAGGGGTGCCGTCGTTGACACACGCGTTGCGGATCAGCGTCTGCAACAGCTCGGTCGTGGGTCCTTCGAACGCTTCGGCGGAGGGCATCTCCGCAACCTACGGCAGACGTCATCGAACGGCCAGTTCCGCGTTCAACCGAGGCGACGGATCGGGCCTTCGTCGTCCGGGCGGTGGCGCAACAGAATCGATGCGTCGGTGACGGTGGCGCCGTGTTCGGACACCAGCACCGGATTCAGGTCGAGTTCGGCGATGTCGCGCTGGTCGGAACACAGTTGCGCAGCGAGCACGATCACATCGACGAGCGGGGAGGGATCGACGTTCGAACCGACCAGGGCCTCGCCGACCTTGGTCTCGGTGAGCATCGCCGAAGCACTCGCCGGCGAGAGAGGAGCGAGTCGACTGGAGACGTCGCCGATGAAGTCTGCGTCGGAGCCGCCGTACCCGACGCTCACGATCACGCCGAGACGGTCGTCGTGGCGACACCGGATGCGTACGTTGGTGCCCGGTTGGACCATGCGCTGCACGAGCAGGTCGTTGGCACCGGGGCCGAGTGAGGCGACCATCGTCGCCACCGCTTCCACCACGTCGTCGGCTCCGGACAGGTCGAGGGCGATTCCGGCCTCGGCGGAGCGTCCCGGACCGCGTCGTGCCGCCTTCACGGCGACCGGATACCCCAGTCGTTCGGCGGCATCGACCGCCGTCTCGGGTGTGGCCTCATGAGCCGCAGCCAGTTCGATGCCGTATGCGTCGAGGAGCTCGGCGCCCCGTTCCACGTCGATCCGGGTCGTTGCATCGGCGCCGTTGGGTGCGTCCGACCCGAGCAGCGCTGCGGCGAGGAGGTCGGCGATGAGCGCGCCGGCGCGAGCGGGGTCGACAGATCGCGGCGGCGTGGCGGTGTTCTCGTTCTCGACCGCGAGCCATCTGCCGTGGGACAGCGAGTGCGCGAGCGTGGCCACTGCTTGTTCGGGGAACGAGAAGTTGGGGACCTTGCTCCCGGTCACGACGGCACCGTCACCGGACCCGATCATCACGGCAACGACCGGCTTGTCGGCACCGTCGGCTGCGGAATCGATCGTGGGTCCCATCGATGCCTCGAAGGCGGGAACCGGCGGGGCGAACACGACGAGGATGCCATCGACATCTGGGTCGGCGACCGCCCGCCTGATCGCGTGTTCGTAGTCAGCGTTGGAGGCTCGCCAGTCCATTCGATCGGGCGAGGGGAGCGGGACGAGGCCAGCGGCGCCGAGCGCTGCTGATGCCAGGGTGGTCGGGCTGGGAGAATTGCTCACGACCTCGATGTTCGGGCCGCGGAGCACGGGCTGGGATTCGAGCATCCGACAGGTGTCGAGCAGTGCCTGCACGGTCGGCACCTCGATGAGCCCGGCCTGCTGGTACAGGGCGCCGCTGGCACCGTCGGACGCTGCACCGGTGCGCACTGCGACGATCGGCTTCGAGCGGCCGACGCGCCGTGCGATCCGTGCGAACTTTCGGGGGTTGCCGAGCGTCTCGGTGTACAGACCGATCACCTTGGTGGCGTTGTCCTCTTCCCAGAACTGCAGCAGGTCATTGGCGGACACATCGGATTTGTCGCCGAGTGACACGAACCAGCTGAGGCCGAGGCCGACATCGCTGGCCTTGCGCAGGACGGCGCCGGCCAGGCTGCCCGACTGGAGTGAGATGGCGACACCGCCACTCGGCATCGTGCCGTCGACCAGGAGTGCATCGAGCGGCGAGTCCGCCGTGAATCCGGCGACGCCCATGCTCGAGGGGCCGATGATCCGCAGACCGTTGCGCCGGGCTCGGGCCACCATCGCAGCGATGTCGATCTCGGTGTCGGAACCGTCGAGGCTGGTGACTACGACGGCGCCGCGCATCCGCTTGCCGATACACGCATCGATGGTCGATTCGAGATGTCGGGTCGGTACGGCGATGATCGCCAGAGCAGCATCGTCCGGGATGTCGGCGACCGACCCGTAGCACCGTCGACCGTCGATGTCGTCGAGGCGCGGGTTCACGGGGTACACGGGCACCGACACGCTGGCACGCACGTTGTTCCACAGCAGGTTGCCGATCGTTCCGGGCTGGTTCGATGCGCCCACGACCGCGATCGCCCGCGGGAGCAGGAGACGGGCGATCGCACGAGAATCGGCCCGCTGCTCGCGGCGTTCGACCGTGTCGATGAACTCGTCGGTGGTGGCGAGCTCCCAGTCGAGGTCGACGACTCCGGACTCGAATCGACGCTGGAGCGGCCACCCGGCTTTCGAGAAGACCGCCAGCATCCCCCGATTGTCTGCAAGGACTTCGGCGGTGAACCGGTCGATCCCGTTGACTCGTGCGATCGCCGCCAGGTGTTCGAGCATGAGGGTCGCGATGCCGCGGCCGTGGTGCTCGTCGCCGACCATGAACGCTGCCTCGGCCTCGTTGCGATCGGGCCAACGTTCGTAGCTGCTCCATGCGACGAATTCGTTGCGCACCTCCACGGCGAGTGCGACCCGATCGACCATGTCGACCGTGGTGAAGTGCTCGAGCTCGCGACGTGACAGCGTCGGCTTCGGTGAGAAGAACCTGCGGTACACCGACTCGGACGACTGTCGCTCGTGGAAGGCGAGCAATGTGTCCTGATCAGCGGGGACGAGTGGGCGGATGTATGCGGTCGAACCATCACCGAGGACCACGCTGGTTTCCCAGGGGGACGGTGGTGCATCATTCGTCACCCGAACAGCATGGCAGCGCCGGGTCCACCTGCGTACCCTCAACGTGTGGATCATCCGATCGCTGTCTTCGCCGCTGCCGAGCTCGACACCCATCAGGAGCCCGCGGGTCACCCCGAGCGACGGAGCCGCCTGGGTGCCTCACTGGCCGGGATCACCTCGGCGTCGCTCGACGACGCCGTGGTGATGCATCAGCCGCGACTCGCAACGGTCGACGAACTCACCCGCGTCCACGATGCTGCGGTCGTGTCGAGTGTCGAGGAGATCTCCGCCGAAGGTGGTGGTGACATCGATGCCGACACCTTCGCGTCGGCGGGCACGTGGGAGACCGCCCGTCGGGCCGCTGGAGCGGTCCTGGACTGCGTCGATGCGCTCGACCGCGGCGACTGCGACGTGGCCTTTGCCGGGAGCCGACCACCGGGCCACCACGCCGAGGCGAGCAGGTCGATGGGATTCTGTCTGTTCAACAACGTCGCCGTGGCGACAGCAGCGCTCGTCGATCGGGGAGAGCGGGTGGCGATCGTCGACTGGGACGTCCATCACGGCAACGGCACCCAGGACATCTTCTGGAATGTTCCCGAGGTGCTGTACGTGTCGACGCACCAGTCGCCGCTGTACCCGGGCACCGGCCGGATGAACGAGACAGGCGGCCCCGATGCGCCGTTCACCAATCTGAACCTGCCGATGCCGCCGGGAACCCGTGGCGATGTGTTCCGCCGAGCGTTCGACGAGATGGTCGCACCGGTCATCGAACGTTTCGGCCCGACCTGGTTGATCGTGTCGGCCGGTTTCGACGCCCACCGCAACGATCCGCTGGCCTCGCTGCAGCTCACGTCGGCCGACTACGCCGACTTGGCGTTGCGTCTCCAGGCGCTCGTCCCAGAACGTCGCCTCCTCGTGGCACTCGAAGGTGGATACGACCTCGATGCGCTCCGGATGTCGACCGGAGCGACGCTGAGCGCACTGGTCGGCGAGGGCTACCGGCCCGAAGCGGTGTCGCTCGGCGAGGTCGGGGTGCCGACCATCACCGCTGCTCGCCAACTCTGGGATCTCTGAGTCCGACCGCGCTCGGGCGGTGCGGTCAGGGCGTGCGAACCGGTTCCCCGGCGCCGAGCCCCAGGTCGGTGGCGACGGCAGGCACCACGAGGTCGCAGACGTCACCACCGCTCGACACCGAGTCGCCGGCGATGGTTGCGGCCACCACCGTGGCACCACCCTCGAGGACCCAGATGCAGGACTTCGCGCCGGTGATCGTCCCGGTGTGCCCGTAGCCGTACTGGTCCGTGAACACCGCGGGCGGCCACAGGATCGAGCGGTCGGCATCGGTGACGCTCCCGAAGAGCAGGGCGAGGTCGTCGGTGGACACGACCAGTGTTCCCGCTCCTCCCAGACGGGCCAGGCGGCTCACATCGTCGGGATGAGCGACGTCGCCGGGCCTGAGACCTCCGTCGGTGAGGTGGATGCCGTCGAGATCGATCGGATCGAACACCAGGATCTGCAGCGCCACGTCCAGTGGCAGCAGACTCACCGACTCGACCAGCAGTCCGAGCAGGCAGTAGTTGCCGTTCGAATACACCCATCGACCCCGGTCGATGCTCGGGGGCCCCGTGAGCAGCGTGGCGACGTGGGAGCGGCAGTCTCCGGGACGCTCGAACCACGACGACCGTGCCGTTGCGAGGCCACTGCGGTGGTCGAGGAGTTCTCGGACGGTGACGTCACCCCACGCCGGGTGCGGGTCGAGGCCGAGCACCGCCCACGGAACCGGAGCGTCGACATCGACGCGACCCTGTTCGGCGAGGCGAGTGATCCCCATCGCCACGACGACCTTGCTGACACTGGCGACCACCATCGGGGTGTCGCCCGTGGCCGGTCGCTGGTCGAGTGACCGGCCCGATGCCAGCGAGACGACGACATCGCCGTTGCGCACCACGGTCATCGATGCGTTCGGATTCGCACGCGCCAGGACGTCGAACGCCCCCTGCGCAGCGGCGTACCGCGTGTCGGTGGGCGGCGGGGTGGGCGGCGCCGAGGCCGGTGGGCTCGTCGTCGCGCTGATTGTCGTGCTGGTCGTCGATGGGCTCGGCACCGTCGTCGAGGTGCTCGTGCCAGGCGTGGACGTGGGGGGTGTTCCGGCGGTGGCGGGTGGTGACGTCGAGGCGGTGGTTGATGCGGTCGTGGTCGATGATGTCGAGGCGCCGGCCACCGGCTCGGCTCGGGGCTCCGTGACGATCGATGGACCCGGTTCGGGGATCGCCACGGTGTTGCGGCCTGACCCACAGCCGGCGGCCAGTGCTCCCACCAGGACCACACCGCACGCCGATCGGCCGGTGAATCTTCGCAGCAACCTCTGCCCGCTCACCACTCGCCGAGAGTACCCCTCAGCTACGAGGCGAGCGCGTCACCCACCATCGGCAGAGCACCGACGATCAGCGGTGACACCGACCGACGTCGCAGGTTCCGCACCTGATCAGATGATGTCGAGCGCTCCGGCCAGATCGTCGACGAGGTCGGCGGCGTCTTCGATTCCGACCGAGAGCCGGATGAGATCATCGGGCACCTCGAGCGGAGATCCGGCGGCGGACATGTGGGTCATTGCCGCAGGATGCTCGATGAGGCTCTCGACCGCGCCGAGCGATTCGGCGAGCGTGAAGATCGACGTGGCGTTCGCCATGCGGATGGCCGCCTCGCGGCCGGCCCTCACGCGGAACGAGACCATCCCACCGAAGTCGCTCATCTGCTTCGCCGCTGCGGCGTGACCCGGATGATCGGGGAGTTGCGGATACAGCACGTGGGAGACCGCAGGGTGGTCGACGAGCAGATCGACGATGGCGCGCGCATTCTGGCAGTGTCGTTCCATCCTGACCGCCAGGGTCTTGACGCCGCGCAGCACCAGGTAGGAGTCGAACGGACCGGGAACGGCGCCGGCCGCGTTCTGGGTGAACGAGATCTTCTCGGCCAGCTCTTCGTCGGACGTGGCGACGAAACCACCGATCACGTCGCTGTGTCCACCCAGGTACTTCGTGGCGGAATGCACGACCACGTCGGCGCCCAACGTGATCGGTTGCTGCAGGAACGGGGTGGCGAAGGTGTTGTCGACCACGACGATCGCACCTCGCTCGTGGGCGATCTGGGCGATCGCTTCGATGTCGAAACACGTGAGCAACGGATTGGTCGGCGTCTCGAGCCAGATCATTCCCGTGTCGTCGGGCCAGTTCGCACGGAGCGCGTCGAGATCGGTGAGGTCGACCGCGGTCCATGGGAAGCCCATCGGTGCCCAGACCTTGGCGATCAGGCGGAACGTCCCGCCGTAGGCGTCGTTGCCGAGAAGGATCCGCTTGCCCTTGCTCGGATCCTGCACCGTGAGGAGGCGCAAGATGTTGTCCTCGGCGGCGAGGCCCGAGGCGAACGACAGCCCGTAGCGGGCCTGTTCGAGCGAAGCGATCTGGGTCTCCATTGCACTGCGGGTCGGATTTCCGGATCGTGAGTACTCGAAACCCTTGTGGTTGCCGACGCCGTCCTGGGCAAACGTGGTCGACAGCGAGATCGGTGTGATGACGGCCCCCGTGGTGGGTTCGGGATCCTGGCCGGCGTGGATGGCACGGGTCGAGAATCCCGTGGCCATGTCGGACTGCTTCTCGGCGTCGACCACATCGTTGCGCGGGTCGGGGTGGTTCAGATCGGTCATTGGTGGGTGTCCTCGGCGATCGCGGTGAAGTAGGAGAGCAGGTCGGAACGGGTCAGCACGCTCAGCGGGCGACCTCCCGACAGGACGAGCAGCGCAGGTTTGGTCTCGAGCATCTGCACGGCGAGTTCCACGGGCTGCCCGACCCCGATGGTCGGGAGCTTGTCGCTCATCACCTTTTCCACCGAGGTCCCCATCGCGCCGGGATCGCGATGGATCACGTCCATGAGCTCGAGTTCGTCGACCGATCCCGACACCTCGGCATTCGCGAACGGTGGGGTGTTCTTGCACACGGGCAACTGGCTGACGCCGTGGGTTCGCATCAGCTCGATCGCGTCCCTGACCGGTTGGTCGGGATTCACGTACAGCAGGTTCTCGATCGATGCGTTGCGGGTGTCGAGTACCGCGCCGACGGACTGGTCGCTCGCAGTGAGGAATCCGAAGTTCATCATCCAGTCCTCGTCGAAGACCGTCGAGAGATAGCCCCGACCGGAATCGGGATTGAACACGACGACCATCGCATCGTCATCGGCATCGCGAGCCACTTGGAGCGCCGCTGCCACCGCAGTGCCGCCGGACCCACCGATCAGGATCCCCTCGGTCTGGCTGACGTAGCGGGCGGTGAGGAACGATTCCTCGTCGCTGATCGGGATCACCCGATCCCACAACTCGGCGTCGTAGGCGGCCGGATAGAAGTCCTCGCCGACTCCTTCCACGAGGTACGGCCGACCGGAGCCGCCGGAGAACACCGATGCCTCGGGATCGGCGACGATCAGTTGGATGTCGGGGTTCATCTCCTTGAGGTAGCGCCCCGTGCCGGTGATCGATCCGCACGTTCCGGCCCCAGCGACGAAGTGCGTGATCCGCCCAGCGGTCTGGCGCCAGATCTCGGGTCCGGTGGTCTTGGTGTGAGCAACCGCATTGTGTGGGTTCTGGTATTGGTTGGGTCGGTAGCCGTTGCGCTCATGGGTGATGCGTTCGGCAACCGAGTAGTAGCTCGCCGGATCCTCGGGTGCGACGGCGACGTCGCACACGATCACCTCCGCGCCGTAGGCACGCAGCAGGGCGATCTTCTCCTTACCGACCTTGGACGTCATCACGAACACGCAGCTGTACCCCCGCTGGGCGGCAACGATCGCCAAGCCGACCCCGGTGTTGCCCGACGTCGGCTCGACGATGGTGCCGCCCGGCTGCAGTTCCCCGCTGGCCTCGGCAGCGAGGATCATCTCGAGCGCAGGGCGGTCCTTCGACGAACCACCGGGATTGGTGACCTCGTGCTTCATCACGAGGCTGCAGCGAATGCCTTGGTCGTCACTCACCTTGCGCATCCGGACCATCGGCGTTTCCCCGATGAGGTCGAGCACGGAGTCCGCGATCTCGGTTCCTTCGAGCGAAGGATGGCGTACACCGGAATCGTTCATACCGGCGACGTTACGTCGCATGAGCGATCAGCGGAAGATCTTGCCGACGGCGCGGCTGGCGGCGCTCGGCTGGGGGGCTTCGAAACCGTCGGGCAGCAGGTGCCGAGCGTGCTCCACCAGGTGGGTTGCGAGTGCTCGCGCCGACGGGTTCACCATGCCCACACCGCCGATCACCACGGTCGGGACCGTCTCGTTGCCATCGGCGTGTCGTCGAACGACTGCCGCAGCATCGGACTCTTCCCAGATGTTGTGTTCGACCCGTTCGATGCCGAGTCGGTCCAGCTGACTGCGCAGCGACGAGCAGAAACCGCAGCCCGGCCTCCAGTAGAGGTCGATCTGTGCTGCGGTCTCGGGGGCATCGGAGTCCATGGACACGAAGTTACCGCTGGCGCTCCGACGGGCACCGCACTCACCGTGCTTCTTTTGTCTTCGTTGCGACTTCGGTCGCCATGTCGTCGCCGATGTCGGGGCAGACGGGACGAGGAAATGGCAGGATCGTCTTTCGAACGACCGGAGGGCACTGCGTGGACGTCGACATCTCGAACCAGGTCAGCCGGCTCCTCGGCTCGGACGTGTTCGCTTCGGTGCATGTCTCGGGTGGCGACGTCGCCGAGGCGTTCCGGGTGGAACTCACCGACGCTCGACGTGTTTTCGTCAAGTCACATCGGTCGCCGCCGCTCCACTTCTTCGACACCGAAGCGATCGGGCTGCAGTGGCTGCGCTCCGCAGCGGTCGACGCCGGTCTGCTCGGTGTGCCCGAGGTACTCGCCGCGAGCGACGATCTCCTCGCGCTCGAATGGATCGATCAGGCGCAGCATCGACCCGATGTCGCCACCGAGGCTGCCTTCGGTCGGGGGCTTGCATCCATCCATCGACGATCGTGGCCGAGCTTCGGGCGCGAAGACCGACGAACCACCGGCAGTCGGGCTCTTCCGAACGAACCTTGTGCCACGTGGCCGGAGTTCTTCGCCACGCAGCGCCTGCTCCCGCTCGCCCGCCTCGCCAGCGATCAGGCAGCACTGTCGTCGGCATCGATCGAGCGGCTCGAGGGCGTCGCAGCGTCGCTCGATCAGCTGGTCGGTTCGGATGAATTGGCGGTCCTGCTGCACGGGGACCTGTGGGCCGGGAATCGAGTCACCGATGCGGCTGGCCGCAACTGGCTGATCGACCCGGCAGCCCACGGCGGGCACCGAGAGTTCGATCTCTCGATGATGCGACTGTTCGGCGGGTTCGGCGAGAC
>Ga0307981_1002080_pt1 | contig 16774 bp, 12 predicted proteins | sample OrgLakmetagen987_FD_201849 | JGI IMG/M metagenome (GOLD analysis project Ga0307981, IMG submission 201849) | Saline water microbial communities from Organic Lake, Antarctica - #987 | ecosystem: Environmental > Aquatic > Non-marine Saline and Alkaline > Saline | place: Antarctica: Organic Lake... | reverse complement strand
CTTAGGCTGAAGCCATGGAACATGTCATGATCTGTGTTCAATTCTACAGGTACTAGCTGGAATTGTCATGATCATGGAACTCATGGCTTGGTGTCAAAGTGGTTCATTCTCCCATTCATAATAGCTCACAATCTAAGGAATACGATTATTTGTAAAACCTATCGTCTATCACTTTAGAGTTTGTACGAGTAATCCGTCTGTACAACGGGTTATCAGTACTAAACTCTGGAGTGGTTTACCTAGAGAAGTCTGAATACTCTTACTAACAGCTTGAGTCAGAGTCATCCGATGGACACGTCATCATCAGGCGGGCACCCGGCAAAATCTGGATTTTACTCTATAAATTGAATACTAAATATCTCTATTTTCGGGTGTATCAGGTCCCACCGAAACGTAGCTCGCGTGGTCCTCGTCCGATGCATGATGATGAAAGATGAAACCGCTCCGAAACTTCGCATGCGAATGAAACGGCTCCAAAAAGAGCCAAAGCGCTCAGATTATATACGACATAGACTAGTGCGGTAGCTATTGCTATCGCTTGAAATGCTGCCAAATCAGTTGCTCGACAACTGAACAGAGCACCAAATCAACCAGTGCTACGTAATTGTAGCCTCCGCTCCCACCAATCAATCCGAGCGCTTCACTTTTGGGATCCTGAACTAGAAAGGATACGAAACGCGGCAGTGAGCTTTCCTTGTTTTGCCTAAAAACGACGGTATTGGATGGCCTTTTTCAAGTCGTATAAAAATTGAAATTATACGTCGTACACACAGCGCTTTTAGATGGTTATCTACATGAGTTCAAAGACTCTGTTATTGCTCCTCATTGGCATACAAGTAAGCAACTGCTAGTTGGTAAAGGGGAGTATCAGTCTTGCTCCATCGATTCCTTCGTGTCCATCGACGAGCCGGAACTGCTTGCTTCAGCCATTGGTGTCATACCGTGGTATAAAACAGCCGAGAGATAGAGTACCGACACACCAAGCAAGCATTTAGTCAACTCTTGTCCAGAAACCGCAGTGGTGCCGTCACCCAGTGAAGTCAAGAACGAGACCACATCAGTCGTGGAGATGGACCCGAACTTCCCTGGCCCAACGCCGCCCCGTCTCCCGTGCCGTGCGCTTCATTGCGAAGGAGGGTACTAAGTTTCCAGAAGATTCTCTCTTCCAACAAAAAGCGCTTCACTTCATCGTTGTTGTCACTATTGGTGACCCAATTTCCCAGCCAGTCAGTTTGCTTCTTGTCTGCAGAGGCATGCAGGTGAGATACAATAGCAAAGGTGAGGACATCAGTTGATGATGGACTGCATTACTCCAGGGACTCATGTCACACACAAAGCCCGCGCTCGCACACACGTGGATGCATTTCGAATAGCAATACTTACGTTTCTGTTCTTCCGCCATCTTTTGAAGCTCCTTGAGAGTAAGTGAGAGAAGACACAGATGTAGGAGAGGATCAGGTTGATTGGTGGCTTGCCCAGCGACAAGGATACTTCTGCTGGCTGTGGCTCCGTGCTGCGAGCTCCACGGTGCTGGAATGACACCAACTTACCTTGCGCTGCTTTCTTTCTTTTCGTCGTTCAAATCCGGATTTTTCTCGAGTCTCTTCGGTTTCAATGACACTGTTGGCAAAACGAACAGATTTCATACAGGGGAAGGGTACCATGGTAACAAGTAAAGGGTGCTGCAGCGAGAGAAGACGATGTGAAAGTTGCTGTTGGACGTTGGACAGTTGGACATCACTCGGGGAAAAGAAATGTATGTGAGTCTTTGACGTAAAGGAGTCGCGAACATAATTAGAAGGAACGGATGCGGAGCTACATATGTAGTCGTATGCCGATACTACTCGCTCGCGATAAAAATGAAACCGCTCCGAAACTTCCGATCGAATGAAAACCGTCCGCCAAAACTCCAAACGTTACTCCTCTCGCGCTCGCAGCGTAGCTGAGCGGCGGATAGAAGTTGCACACGTAAATTCGCACTTCTTGCAGCACGATTGCCCTCTTTTATCCCTTTGCATACCCTATTTGCCATCATGGCTACTGATCTCTGCACTCGACGATTGACGAAAGAGCTCCGAGCACTCAAGAAGGACCCCATGCGTGATCCTGTTTTGACCGTCGTACCCAACGAAAAGAACATGCTGGAGGTCCACTACGTGCTAGAGGGCTCCAAGGGAACACCGTACGAAGGCGGAGTCTATCATGGCAAGCTCATCTTCCCCAAGGAATATCCACTCAAACCACCGGGAGTCATTATGAATACTCCTTCGGGACGCTTTACACCGGGTCGCCGACTCTGCCTTTCCATGTCGGACTTTCATCCAGAGTCGTGGAATCCAATGTGGTCTGTCAGTACCATTCTCACGGGTCTCTACTCGTTCATGCTCGACACTGCTCCCACACTGGGAAGTGTCGACACATCCTTTGCTAAAAAACGACAACTGGCGGAGGCGAGCCTCCAATACAATGTCACGCGCGATCCAGTATTTTGCAAACTCTTTCCCGAATACTTGGAACGCTATCAAGAAGAAAAGAAGAAGCGACAAGCTGCGGCCGCTGCTGCGGATATTTCAGTAGGAATCTCATCGGAACAGCCGGCGCAGCAGGTTAATGTTCGCCCGGATTTGCCGCAGGGGGTGTTTGCGACGATTGCCGGAGTCGTGGCGATTCTTTCCATTGTCGTGGCTGTGCGATTCTTGTAACGGTCGGTCGTTGGTAGACGCGACATGCGTTTGGCGTTTTCTATCTTTGGGAGGGAGAATGCCTGCAACACTCAAAGCTAGTGACGTAATTTTCAGTAAATAGTACGTTGTCTTTATAATTATAAACAACAGAGAGTGAAGTGATGGATGGTAAAATGACTAGAAGCGTTCGTCGTCTATGTCTGGAGCAAGAAGATAATGATAGCTGGTGTTTGCATCGATCGCTCTTAGCTATTTAGTGTAGGGACTGTGTACGTCAACACGGCCTTGTTTGGTGCGCATCGTACAGATAAGCCAATACAACCCACAGTTCTCGTCAAGAAGAAGCGACCAATTCGTAGTCCTCGTGCGTCCATGTCTGATAACAACATACACGCTGCTCTAGAGCTATGTACTACCTGCTGTATTACTTTGGTAGAGTTCGATACAACAGGAGTACTCAGTACTACTCTTTCTAGTCTACTATCTAAATGATGTTATCATCTGTGCGCCGGTCTCTAGCTCTAGAGCTAAAGGCAAGTAGAGTCCTCGAGTCAAATTCTACTAGACTCAAGACGACTCCATACCGGAGCTAGGTACACGTTGGAGGTAGAGCTACCGTACCGCAGCACAGACGATAAGTAGACCAAGCAGCTGCCACCCCTGCTGCCACGTTGAATCCTTGAGGCTATGAGGGTACGCCAAACGTTGATGGGTGGAAAGACAACCGTACTAGACACAACAAAATCGCGAAAATAAAATCAAGAGAGAAAGCGTCGAGACCATGGCGATACACAGGGAACCGCGGCGTTTCGTGCGATCACTAATCTTCTGGACTATTCTGGCATTATGTGGAACACTTGCTGTCACGGGACAAGAGGTGGAGACTCCTTCGCTGTCGGACGATATCGTCGTGGAAGACAACGCCTACCTGGAAGCCATGTCGGATGATCAACTCATTGGCATATGCCAAGAGCGAGGATTTGGGATTGCAGAGGACGAAGGGGACCTAACGCATGCAGATTTTGTTGAAGCTGCTCGCCGGTGTTTGAGTATGGAAGATGAAATGAACGCAATTATGGCCGAGAATCCGGATCTAGCGGCCGAATTGGAGGCCGAGGTTTTGCGAATGAAAGCGGCCAAGGAACGACTCGAGGTGGAAAGAAATCAACTATTGGCCGAAAAGGCCATTTTAGAAAAGCAACTCCAGGAAGCTGGAGTTGATATGCTAGCTGGCAGTGGAACGAATGCCACAAACACTGGGCTTTCCCAAGAGCACCCCGAGCAGCTGTCGTTCGAGGAGGTCATGCGCATATCCTTGATCGAGCTCTTTCAACGCGTCGCACAAGACTTTCGCTTTATTGCTTCTGCGCTAGCCCCCATCCTAAAACCCGCAATTGGTGGTGTCAAGATGGTTTGGCGGTACACGCGTCCAGTTCTAGATCCTTTTCTAGAACAGGCGAGACAAAAGCTAGATCCGCTTGTGCAAGTTGTAAAGCCAAAGGCTGCAGCTCTTTACGCCGAGTTGAAGGGACGTCTCGAGCCATTCCTAGTCGCTAACAAAACAGCAGCTGCAGCTGTAGTAGCATAAATAAACGCTCAAGTTGTAACAGTTAGGCACCATCAGCATCTTCTAATGGTAAACTTTTAAACCTACTCGCTCAAATTGTCCTTCTTGGACTTTGGGTTCCACAGACCCTTGACTGCGCCCTTGATACCACCAGGACTCGTAAGCGCAATCTTTGATAAACCGACCAGAGTAACGACGGCGATACCCATATTGGCAACGCGCGCCGGCATTAAGAGAGCCTTGGATATCTTGGGCACGTAATCCGTAACCACATAATTCAATCCAACCCAGCTGTGGCCCGCGATATTGACAGTCAGAAATAGTTCAATACCCTTATTGATAATACCATCGGTATACGAATCAGGTACCAGGAACAGAATGGGAGTCGCAACTGCAAGACTGGTTGTCATGGTGTGATGGGCACGTGTCGCCAAGCCGCCCGCGTCGCCCTCCAAAAGCGAAGGTCCGCTATTGGTGGTGGACTTGCTACGACGAGACGACTGCTGCGCCGCTCTCGTCAATAATTTTCTTGGTGCCAAGCTAAACATACTTGCTTGGAAGGTTAGTTGCAAGAGAGTCGTAATAGAGCTGGGTCTTTCAACAAAATGGACGCTGGTGCCATCCTTCACGCTTCGGTGAACGCCGAAGACAGACGACGAAGAGAACACATATTTTCGACTGGATCGATTTAAAAGTTTAGTTAGTTAGTTTAGTTAGTTAGTTAGCTTGTTTTTCTATTTGGCTTGCTGTGCTTCCTCCCAACTCCCTCCACCCCAGATTTGCCGCCAACAAACTACTTTGTGCCGACGAGAGCGACCGAGGGATAGTTACCGAGGGACAACATTACAGTAATCTCAGTACATCGAGGATACAATCGGATCGGAGCAGTTTGTATAGCAGTGGTTCAGTCTCCCAAGAACCTAATACGCGGATAAATTAAATAACCATGCCGAATCAACGCTTTCCCAAGGTCGAGATCCTCGAGTTACGAGCGCACGAGATCAAATTCATCTTGTCGGACACGGACACGAGTGTCGCCAATACGCTGCGCCGCATCATGATTGCCGAAGTGCCAACCATGGCCATTGACCTTGTCGAATTCAAGGACAATACGACGGTATTGAATGACGAGTACATTGCCCATCGTCTCGGTCTTATTCCCATTCGCTATCAACCAGTCGACAGCATGAAGGGCTGTGATGCGTCCGAGTCGTTTGTGACACACCGGGAGTGCATGTGCTACGAACGTTGTACGCGCTGCTCGGTCGAGTTTGAATTGGATGTGTCGTACAAAGTCCTTAGCGATGAAGACGTCCTGGCGCCCCTGACAGTTTCCAGTCGCGATCTACGGTCCAACCACGAAGCGGTTGCTCCGGCACATTTTCTCTCGCAAGACGAGCAGGACGAAGCGCAAGATGAAGGAGTAGCCATTGTCAAAATGGGACCGGGACAAAAGCTCAAGTTCAAGGCAGTCGCGAGGCTAGGTATTGCCAAGGAACACTCCAAGTGGAGTCCAGTCGCTGTTGCGACGTACCGATTCTGGCCCGTCATTCACATTAACGACGAACAAATGGCAACGCTGTCGCTAGAACAAAAGCAAGAGCTTGTTGATACCTGCCCGGATCGTATTTTGGAACTCGACGAAGTGACTGGTGAGGTGCGTGCTGTGGAGAATGCGTGGGATATCTGCACGTACACCGAGGATCTCGACTTTGCGCAAGCGGCCATGAAGAAGCGACGAGAGGACGAGGACTTTGTGACTGTGACACAGTCGACGGATCGGTTCATTTTTAGTGTGGAATCAACGGGTGTCATGGATGCGGATGAAATCCTGTTGTCAGCTTTGAAGGTCTTGAAGAATCGTTTGAATTATCTTGCGCAAGAGCTGGAGAACTTGAAAGACATGTAGTTTGACGGAAGACGCATGAAACCTAAACATCTGTATTGGGGATCGTAACTATCGTAGCATATTGCCAAGCTAAAGCTTCTGGTCATGTCTATCTGGCTATCTACGAGTCTGGTAGTAACCAAGCCATTTACTTCCTTATAAATTCTCCATCTTCAACATTGAAAAGAATTACCTTTCCTCTCGCGCGCCCCTGTTCCAGATACTCATAGGCGGCTGCTGCATCGGCAAGGTGAAACGTTCGATCAATGACGGCACGGATTGTGGAGTTATCGAGTAGATCCATGACATCCTGCAGTTGTTTTCCATTTGGAGAAACAAACACCAAGTCGTACCTGGGAACAGACCCTGGAAAGACTAGATTTCGAGCCTTTGAATACATTGCATTCCACAAGGTATTCGGTCCATTCGATCGTTCAGCTCCGTCCCACTTCCAGTCGGAGCTGCCAATGTTTAAGTAGTGCCCATTGGACTTGAGCACGGTTGAGTTTTTCCCTACCGTACGATCTTCGTAGGCCCAAGAGACGGGATCCAGCACGACGTCAAAATCACGTACGACACTCTCAAAAAGTTCCGAACGATAGTCAATGACTTGGTCGCAGCCCAAGTCTCGTAGTAGATCGCCCTTTTCCGCGGACGCTGTCGCAGCCACGTACATTCCCAAAACATGCTTGGCGTACTGAATGGCAAAGGTCCCGACTCCACCGGCACCCGCTTGAATGAGAATTCGCTTGCCAGCCGTAGGTCGTTGTATCTTGTTCAAGGCTTGAATCGTCGTTAAAGCGACCAAGGGTAGAGAGGCAGCACTCGCAAAATCCGTGTTTACGCCTATTGGAGCGACTAAATTTGCATCCACGGCGACAAACTCGGCGGCAGCGCCCCAGCGAGACCCAATCAGAGGCAGCATGGCGGCCACACGGTCTCCAACGAGAAACGTGTTCGTATTGGAAAGCACCACGACACCCGCCACATCGTCTCCCGGAATCTTGGGTTTCGGGAGAATCCAATTGGGCACGTAATTCCGTCGGTACTTGAAGTCGCAAGGGTTGAGTGACGACGCATGAACTCGGATCAATACTTGGTTCGGCTTCAATATTGGTTGTGGGTAGGCTGTTGTATACTCCAAGACGCTAACGTTGCCATGCCTGGCGTAGAAGACGGCCGCCATTCTTTGATCAGGACTCGCTCCTGCAGGCCATAGTTCAACGGAAGCAGGTATCTCGAAAAACCGGTGAAGGAGAAAGGCAATCAAGCAGATCGCAACGGCAGAGGCCACCATGGTCGACATCCTGTTGCCGTTTTTGTTCTTTGTGTTCCGTAGTTTTTGGATTTGGGGTTCTTTCATCACTTTGCGAAGTTGAACACCGGTGCGTCGGACCGTCTTCCGTCCGTTGTGCGAAATCGAAACCTCTCCCATCCGCTCACAACTTTGATCCTCTCCGTTTGCAGTTGTTTTGTGTCAGCGTCAGGTACCATGACGACTCCCGAGGACGTCGCAAGCACGCAACTCAAAGACGCAACATCACCCCCTCCCGTCAAGATGGAAACGGAAACACCCCCTGTCGAGACGGAAGCTGAAGCGGTTCCAACCGCTGAGAAAGAGGGCACGACAGCGCCCGTCATCCAGCAAGGAAAGACTGAGCAGGCTGTGGTTCGAACGGATCAGAATGATCGCTACAACCTGCTCGTCAAGAAGGAGTTTGTGCTCACGGTGCGAGCAGCCTCCCTCCCTTCATTGGAACCACCTACCAAAGAGGAGGCAGAAGACAACGACGGTTGGTCCAAGAATAAGAAGAAAAAGAAGCGCCCGAGAGATGCAAGAATCGAAAGTGCCGACAAGATTTGTCTGGCAATCATGCGCGGAAAGTCTTGCCCGTACGGTGATAAGTGCCGCTTTTCGCACGATATGAAGGCGTACATGGTGGATCGTCCAAAAGATGTCGAGTCTGTTGCCGGAAAAGGTTGTCATATTTATAACGAATTCGGCTTTTGCATGTACGGTGCAATGTGCCGCTTTGGAGCCTCTCATGTCAACATGGCCACGGGTGACAATATTCGAAAGGATCCAGACTCGGAGGGCGTCCCTCCAGCGCTTAATGCGCTTCCCAAGGAGGTTCAGTTGCAGCTGCGCAAGAGAAAGTATCCTTTCAAGATGAAGAGATACGATGAAAAGAAGGTCGACTCGAAACCAAAAGCCCAAGAAGAAGACAAAGAGAAAGTTGACGCCGATCCCAAGCCAAAGGATGTCGCGGTGGACATGTCTCCACTCCCAACGCTGCGAAAGATTATTGACTTTTCCAACAAAGTATATGTCGCTCCACTGACGACAGTTGGCAACTTGCCGTTTCGTCGTGTCATGAAACGTCTTGGAGCGGATATTACTTGCGGGGAAATGGCCCTGGCTTCGAATCTGTTGATGGGCCAACCGTCCGAGTGGGCTCTGTTGAAACGCCACCCAGAAGAAGATATATTTGGTGTGCAGATTGCAGCGTCGTATCCTGACATGTACACGCGTGTGAGCGAGATAATTGAGGCTGAAATGACGGTGGACTTCATGGATTTGAATCTGGGCTGTCCTCTCGACATGGTGTGCCAAAAGGGAGCTGGTTCGGCTCTAATGATGAAGGACAAGCGCTTGAAGGAATGCCTACGCGGTATCACTAGTACTCTATCGTGTCCCGTGACGATCAAAATGCGCACAGGATGGGATATGGCCCATCCGTTTGCGCATCAGTTGGTTCCAAAGATTCAGAGCTGGGGCATTGATGGAATTGCCGCTGTTATGATACACGGAAGATCGCGGCTGCAAAGATATTCAAAACAGGCTGACTGGGAGTACATTAGTCGCGCATCCACGAGCCAAGATCCATCAGTGCCGCTCCTTCCCATTATTGGAAACGGGGACATATTTTCCTTCGAAGAATACGAAGCGAAAAAAACGCATGAAGGGATTTCGTCCTGTGCCATGATCGGTCGAGGAGCCTTGATCAAACCATGGCTACCGACCGAGATCAAAGAAAAGAGGCACTGGGATATCTCGGCTTCAGAGCGGCTCGACATATTGAAGGATTTCGTTCGATTCGGTCTGGAACATTGGGGGAGCGATCAACAAGGCATTAACAATTGCCGACGTTTTCTGCTCGAGTGGCTTTCCTATTTGAATCGTTACGTCCCCGTGGGAATGCTAGAAGTGCTGCCACAATACATGAATCAGCGCCCACCCGTGTTCTTGTGCGGTAGAAATGATCTGGAAACTCTCTTCCTTTCGGACCAGAGTGCCGATTGGATCAAGATTTCTGAAATGCTACTTGGGCCTGTTCCCGATGGATTCCGCTTCGATCCAAAGCATAAGTCCAGCTCGTATACGCCATCCGGTTAAGCTATTAAGTCCAGACTACCATCATGTTTAGCAAGTTTCGTGTTATTAATACTTTTCTTGTAGCTTTAGAAGGCTAATCGTTCTATCTGGTAAGGAGGCAGCCGATCGCGAGACGGCGCGTCTGAAGCTTTCGGTCGGCTAACATCACGCGTTTCGATCGATGTGAGAAATTGCCTTAGTGTCCCTTCCAAAGCAAGGATACACTCTGTCTTTGCCAGTTCAGAGGCCACCGATTTTTGAACACGAGATACGACTGCAGCCTCAGACTCTAGCAGACCTCCACGCAACTTGTCGCAGAGGGCTGAAGCCCAATGCAAAGCTCGGCGCGTCTTGCTTGCATCCATATTCGTAGCGAGTGAGGACTCCACGAGAATCTGGTAGAGTAACCCGAGTTCTCTTGGAGGGATGCCGTCCGCAAGAGCTCCGCGAAGGAGCGTTTCATTGCAGTCAGAAAAGCCAAAGATCTTCTCGAACAATGCTTTCGTTCCAGCCAGAATTAACTTGGTTGAAAGCGACTCGCACTCTTGTATATCCTTCTTGGAGTCTCTAAGGCTGACATATCGGCAAGCAGCAGTCTTGGAAGCATTTGCCGAGCTCATATTGCTGTCTTGTAGAAACCATGCAGCGACATCACCAGGCAGAGCCTTTGCAATCATAAAATGAAGCATCATGACCATCTGTTTCTCAGAGACATCCTTGCAGCACCGGAGGGTATCGAAGATTAGCTTGACGGGCGTATAGGTGTTCTTTTCTCCTTCTGCAGTCTCCAAAGAACGTAGCAAATCCACCAAGAGTCTTGGGTCGGAACGGAATTGGCTCCGAGCTGAGACCTTGCGTGTACAGAACAGCTGCTGTAGCAACAAGCGTGCTTCATCCTTTACGGTGCCTCTTTCGTGCCCAGCAGGTAGAAGTAGGATTTGAATAACTAGGGATGTAGCATGGTCAACAAAAGCTGCAGGAATTGACTGTGGAGTATGGGCACGTGCCGTCAACGTAGCAGACAACCTCATACCGTTGACAAGGTTCTCCTTCGCCAGCGAGTCCTTGTCAACTTTTCCATTCATTTTGTAGTGAGGGTTGACACGGTTGGTGACTTTCTCGCCTTCTCTCGAAGGAATATCGTCTTGTGGGTTGCCTGCAAACGTCTCCTTTGTTTCACTGCTTGAAGCGTACTCAGTGGCCTTCGCCACCATTGCCACAGCGCTCTCATAGACGTCAAGTAGAAAAGCAGCTTTCTTGGTATCTTTGGATCCGTCGCAAATCAACTGAAAGGCATTGTCCAGCATGGCAGCTGCTTGTCGAATGACTGCACCGTGTACCTTGTTGTAAGCTCTTGCGCTTGCCGAAGCACTACCAATAGCCGTCAAGTGATCTGTACCGTGCCACCGAATTCCTTCGTATTCGCACTTAGACATTTCCATGGTGGACGCCAGTCCTGCAGCTAGTGACAAATGATTTGGTACCAGTGCCTTTGTGGAGCTATCAAGCTTGACAGATGCTATGGCAACACATAGCTTGTCGCCTCTCGCGAAAAGTACGGCCAGTCGGCCTCTCTTAGGGTCGGTGCTGATCAAAATGTCACCTCGGGTGTCCACGCCAACATTGTGCAGCAGTTCGCGGTGAATCTGGCCTCCGCGTGCTGTATCGTACATCACAAGCTCATCGTGAACTGTGCGAACAACCAAAAGAGACTGCCCGACCAGACCAACGTGCCTTGCCGTCGGAGCAAGTTCGATCGGGGTACCTATCAGCTCACCGTCCTCCAAAGACACGGTAGCATAGTATTGCCGTTGAATCTTTGAGTGGCCATTCGTTGCTCCCTCGACAGTCTCTTGACAGGTGTAGGAGAGAGTGGCTGTTCCGGTTTCGTCAAAGAATCCAAGCAAGCTTGCCCGCTCAATCACGGTCGACTTCTGTGCACTCGCATGGACCAGGTCAATTACAACACTTTCCTCTGGTCGGGATGTTTCTACTGACCCAGCACTGCCTTCCATCGAGGCATCAATGGTACGCCGCACCAGAATGACAGCATGCTTATTCACAAACAGTTGATGAATCATTGCGTCGTCAGAGTCGGTATTCGTGGTCGCCTTTCGTTTGGATCCAATCTTGTTCGGCTCCTCGACGGGTCGAACCAGTCGCGCCATGGTTCCAACAAACTTTGCATCAGAACCCAACAGTGGCGTTTCTAACGATGGAATGAACTGAATCTGTAGCTTTCCGTCTTGGTTTGGGTCATTGCGTGCAATATACAGGCTCGTATCCTCCAGACTCCCGTAGACAATCGATTTTTTACTAGACACGGTCAAAAGCGCCAGACTGACTGCTGGTGCCGTCAGCTTGGTCGGATCATTATCAGCTGCTCCATTCTCCTCGGATGCTGGCCAACAAACAAGTCGTGTGTTTCCATTCTGTAAGGCGTAGCCCTCTTCATGCTTGGCATCAAAGACAGCTGGAACAGTGACAGTTCCACCAGACTATAGAAAGATAGTATCGAATCGACGTCGCATCGTGTGAGCACAATGTGAAAGCAAAAAAACGGTGTGACAAAATTAAACCATTGAAACTTACAGTCTGGGTGCGCTTCTTGGAGTCTGTCGAGTTGTTACTCGGTAGAAAGGCCGTTGCTTGTCCAGGTCGACTCGCCGACTGGAGCAGACTGCTTACTTGCCAATCGGTACTACCTCCTTGACTAGTGGGACTTTTACCGACCACGGCAATGTGATGTCCTAAAGTAACGACAAGGGTTGGAAGCAAGTCTTCTGGGTTTGACGCCAAGCCGTGTCTGGCCTTTTTGGAATGTCGGGGCCGTCGACCCGTCACAAACGAGGCCGCGACGGCCAGTGCATACGGCAAAGACGTGAGATCCGATTTTCGTCCCGCATTCGAGCTTCGTTTTCTTCTTTTCTCGGAAGGAAACGGCAGAGAAGTTTCCAGTACCTCCCAAGGAGACAATTGAACCCTCATTGCGACCGATTTGACTAGCGTGGATAATGGATTAGTCTAGAACCGATCAATGGGTACCTTGCTCGGGAAACTGTTCCTGTTCCGTCGCAGCTCATCTTTTTTTGGTGGTTTGGAAGACTCCCACTCTACGGACGAATGTCAGACCGTGTGTGGAAAGCCCTAACCCTAAATTACTATATTTTTCAGTAATAGCGGATCTACACGGGACTCGATCGTCCAGTTGAAAGACGCGGACGCCAATGGGAATGGGAATGTAATGATAATAAACGACGATACGACGATGCCCTTGGAGTGATCAGTTCTAGATCTACTTGCAGCCCATTCTTCTCGCAGCATGAGAACCAACGTGCACTCAATGAACAGCAGCAGCATTCAAAGGGTCTTTCAACGCTTGAGCTCGGACCCTACTAGAGTCTTTCTCTAGGATGGCGGTACAGGTGAAGAACTGATACGACAAAGAGTTCCAGACGATCGCAAAAATTGGAGCAATACCATGATACGATGAGGAAAGTGCATGCATCGTTTCTCGCTGCTGGAGCCGAGGCTGTTACTACTAATTCGTATGGCGTTGTTCCTGGTGTGGGCTTTACAATGGAAGCAAATTTCCCGGTACTGTGAGATTGCGGCCAAGGTGGCTCGAGAAGCCGTAGTGGAAAGAACAGAGACGATAAAAGTAGCTGCGCCATTTGTGTTTGGTTCTATCGGTCCCTTGCTGGAATCTTATCGACCCGACAAGATCGTGCTGCATGACGAGGGCGTCAAAGTATACTCGTGCATGGTGCAAACCTTGGCAGCGTCGGTGGACGCATTCTTGGGCGAAACTCTTTCCTCGCTAGAAGAAGCCATGCAAGTCATTGGTGCTGTCGGTAGCTTGGCAACGTCTTTGCGGCGCCCCGTAATGATATCTTATACTGACAAGGAAAACGGTAATCTATGTAGTGGCCACAATGTGTGCCGAGAGATTCCGCGATTGATCGAATATGCGGAGCAGCATAATGTATAACGTAAGTCTCCGATTTGTCTCCCTATATATACAACAGGATATAAAGGCTCCGTACTAACAAAGAATGTAATCGTTCGCACTCTCTCTTGTTCAACAGTTCTCGCTATTCTATTCAACTGCTCAAGAACAGAAGCCATTACCTGAGCGGCGCAAAACATCCGAGCTGACAAGACGCTGAGCGATCGCATGCAATCCAAGGGTATACTACTCGGGGCATATGCGAATCGGCTCACTGTCATTGCTGCAGACTGATCGTTGGACGAGTCTACCGGTCCACAAGCCATGCGAAAGGAACTGGACCCACAGCAATACCATGACAGCTTTGTGCAATCGTGGGTCCAGGACCACAGAGTTCAAATCGTCGGAGGGTGCTGCGGTACGTCATTTCCATCAATAAGACACCATGTCCAGAATCTCCATCGCTGACACTGTCTCTTGTTGCTTCAGGCATAACACCAGAGCATATTGAATATCTGAACTTTAAGTTGCATGCGTCAAAAGAAAAGTAAGAGTCTTAAAGCTTGAGAGCACTCGACTTGCTCTTGGGCCTCTCTTGCTTTTCTTCGGCGCCTTCTTGACGGCCTTTAATAGTCTGTTCAGCCTCTTCCTGCATTCGCTTGAAAAATGTTCCACTGGCTCCATATTTCGTGTTTTTGTCTTCTTCGCCCATTGTGACCTTTCCATGAGCACGCGCGACCGAAAGCTCTTCTCGCATCTTTCTCTTCTCGTACGGGTTGTCGAGACCGAGACCAGGTTGCAGACGAGAGATGAGCTTCTCATCCGCGAGTTTCTCCTTGCGAACCTTGCGCCGCGTAGCTTTCTTGGACGAACGAAGCCGTTTGCGTTCCTGCTGATCGCGCTCTGAATCACCCATGAGTACTCCGTCGCGTCCCCGCTTGCTTCCGTAGATTTCTTCAGGTGCTGCGGCTCTCGAATCGCTAACATGCAACGGAAGAACTTCTTCCATTGCAATAGCAGGAGTCGTAATGGCCTTGACTTCGGCTTCGTCGGCAATAGGACGAGGTGCAAAGTGATAGTTCGATAGCGCGTCCAACTTGCTGCAAAGATTGGCAAAGAGTGACTTCATTTCATTCTTCACTTTTTCTTCTTCGCTTTCCTTTTCTACCGCGTCCTTATCGTAGCCAACTGCCTTTTTCAGGTATTCACGCTCGTAAAGCTCTCCTAAGCCGAGTTTTGACTTCTCTTGACTCACTTCTGGTAGCTCGCCTCGTTTCTTGTGCCATCCAACGTCAGGCAACTCTCGTGGAATGACGTCGTCCCAGTCTTCGCTGAGAATACGCTGCTTGATAACGTCTTCCAAGTCAGCCGTGTGTTCCACAGTGATAATTGGTGCGGTTTTGGAAGCTGCTTCAAACTCAGGTGTTATATCCAAAAGAGAGTTCACTGGTCTCGATGTAGATGTAGACTCGCCAATCATTTGCCATGGCTTCTCCGCAAGCATATCCTTCTCTAGCTGCTCAGTTTGAAGCTTAAGCTTCTCCGTGCGACGACTCGTACCAGCCCCTGTTCCTGACTCGTAAACATGTGCCGCGGACTTGGCATCAGTATCGCCAGCCTCGCCGTCTTCTTCTTCCGAGCCAGATTCCTTTTCTTTCATGTCTTCATCGTCGTCGTTCCAGCCAGCCGGCTCTCCTTTCTTGGCATCAAACTTGTAGTCGTTCCAAGAGTCGTCGTCTTTGAAGTCTTCGGACTCGTCGTCTCTCTGATTCGTCTTAGATTTCCATTTGTCAAAGTACTTCTTCTTGGGCTTTCCAAAGATGTCGGCTGCCGTCATATTCACAGCATCATCTTCGTCCGAATCGTCAACGTCGTCGTCACTCTTCGGTTCTTCATACAAGCTGTACAGAGCGTCGATCTCGTCGTCTTCTCGATATTTTTTCCTACGGACGGTGCTTTCAGCCCTGAATAAGAGGTCGTCTTCCTCTTCGTCGTCCGAGCCACTGTCGATATGACCATCGCGTTGCTTTTGGTGAAAGGATCGCTTGTCCGCAGCGTCTTCCTTCTCTTTGACAGGTTTTCCATAGGCAGCTTCTGGTAGATATTCTTCCTCTTCATCCGCGAAAGCTTCCATTTCCTGGATGTCAAAAAAGCCATCATTCAGTTCGTCGGCCGCTGGGTCTTCGACAGATTCTTCTTCCGCTCCTTGGCTCTCTTGCTTTTGTTGCTGTTTTCCAAAGAAAACACCCTCAGTCTCGTCGGCACTATCGTCTTCGTCGTCCATGTCTTCCATCGCACGCTCCATTCGCTCTCTAATCCGTTTTGTTTCGCTGTCATCGTCGTCGCCTTGCGAGTCGGCGTCACTGTCGTCCGACTCTTCTTCCTCGGGCACTGACTGGTCATCTGCACCAGTCTCGTCCTCGTCATTCAAAACATCTTCGAGTAAGCGAATCTCATCTGTGCTGCTGTCCCGATCGGCGGCTTTCCCGAGTTTTTGCATGGATTTCTTGAGGAGATTCTGCAACGCTTCGTTCTGGAGGTCCACTTGTCCCCATAGAGTTTCAGCATCGACAGAATCCTGTTCGCCACTACCCGTATACAGCTTTGGCAAACCCGTCAGAGTGCCATTTGCATCGCTGTTCTTCCCCGCCACTTTGCTGTATGTACTGGATAAACTTTCTACTTGTTGAAAGAGTAGCTGGCATGTCTTGAGCAGAACCTGCCTCGCGTCACTCGTTTCGCTTTGGCTTTCGTTCTTCCAGAGAAGGGAGGCGGCTAACGCCTCTGGCTGGTTGAGAAAGTCGATAAACTCGGTCATGGTTTCATCAGTAGTAGTGTCTGTCATCTTACACCAATCAAGTTCACAAACAAAAGGGCGGTGAGTTGGAATATCGGCTCTGGTCACAGTTCTCTTCCTATGGTCAAGATGACGATGGCAGTGGATGATGTTCGTCGATATCTACTTTTCGTTTTCAAGGTTTTGCTTGGTGGGGAGGAGGTGGTGTTAGTACACTTGCCGAACTATGTAATATTTTCTCATAACCTAGGAATGACCGCGATGAGATTAGAAGATCGAATTTTAGTTTTCTGGTTGAATTTGAATCTCTTTGTACTGCCACTGGTCACTCTGTTGCCATTGTCGCAGACTTCTTCCAGTACAGATGTGGTGTATTCGATTTGTCCGGAAGTAAGGTAAGTGTGCTGATTCTCGATCTTGCTGGCTATCATCGTTTTCGCGCGTTTTTTCTTCTTCACAGAACGTTGCAAGCCATAACTCCCAAGGATAACTAAAGGCCTCCGCGGCCAAGAA
>Ga0307981_1002077_pt1 | contig 16786 bp, 12 predicted proteins | sample OrgLakmetagen987_FD_201849 | JGI IMG/M metagenome (GOLD analysis project Ga0307981, IMG submission 201849) | Saline water microbial communities from Organic Lake, Antarctica - #987 | ecosystem: Environmental > Aquatic > Non-marine Saline and Alkaline > Saline | place: Antarctica: Organic Lake... | reverse complement strand
ATAACAAACCTTATGCTAAAGCATCGAATGCTAACGGTGGACATTAGTTAGTAGAGCTGCTACTTCGCTACACTCCAATCGCAGAAACAGTGAAACCAGTTTGCTTATATCACTTTATTGGATCTATCCACATTCGAATCCTTTTACTTCTTGGCCAGCATGAGCTTCTTGTAAAGATTCTCAAACGTCTTGGGCGGTTTCCTGCCAGCCTTTTCGGCATAGTAGGCTTCCATGCGCTCATCCATACCCTCCATGTTCGATTCAATTTTTTGCGCTCGCTTTTCACGCGTTCTTACACGGCTGGCATGTTTCCGAACGCCTTGTCGATACCGACCAGCACCACCGGCCGAACGCGACTTGGCCAAGTCAACGTCCCATTGAGGATCCCAGCCCACGCCCGTTTCCGTATTGAATACCCCATACGTTTCATCATTAACGGCTTGTTTGCGAAGGACATTGGCGATGCGATTGGAAATGGCAGGAGGACGCCAAGTGCGATCTTCCGCAGCCTCGCCAGTAACTTGCAGCTGTGGCGACAAGGCTTGGACGCCGTGCTGCGTCAGCTTGCGAACGGCCGATCGAAACCGTGTAACAGCGATAGCAGACATGGTAGGAACGAACGGTACGGTGGCCTTGCCGTATTATAGACCACGCTACAAAGAAGGTCAGCAAAGCAGCAGCAGCAACAGGAGCAACAAGATGTACGGTAGTAAATGGTGGGAGGTGCGAGGTAGGTCTAGGCGACGTTCTCTTCGAGCAATTAGTATCGAATGGAGAGTATATTATAATTGTAAGACATCACAGTGACACATTGTCGACAAAGCATTTTATTCTCGCCCGGCACATTCACTTTTAACCTCTTGACATTGATCATCGACGAGGACGAGCCTTCTCACCGACACCATGACAGCGGCTGGCGATCCTCCCGTTGTAGACTTCGACAAAACAGAGCGCCTGTCTTTGCTGGACACGTTCGTACCCGCAGAATCTGCGAAACAAGAACAAGAGCGACAATCTTTTCACCAGCGTCTCGTTACATTTACTCCGCGACAGTACTTTTGCAAGCCCAATAGCCTTTCGCCCATCGTCGTGGCTCGCTTTGGCTGGAAGAATGCGGCATCCGACATGCTGGTATGCGATCATTGTCAAGCTGCGTGGGCCGTGGTATTTCGTCCCGGATTGACTGCGTCAGCGACGCAGCACTTGACGCGATTGTACGAAACGCAATTGTCCAAGGCGCACGCCGAATCTTGCTACTTTGGCGAAGAGGCTGCCCAATATAATCTGGATCATGCTGCTACTACTGCCGGCGTTACAGAGAAAGATGCGGTGTTGGATTGCTTGGAGCCGATTGTTCCTACCCTTTTGGCGCGCGTATTTCCAGCAGACTTGATGCACGTTTTGGAGCACCCAAATCCGCAAGCTCTACTAGGCGACCAGTGGGGAAAGCTCCTGGCGGCAATCGCGTCTCGCACAGAAACAGAGGAGGGCTTTGTGTTTCCAAACATGCCAGTTCCCGCTAGTGTGTCGAATTATTGTGCCTCGAAAGATCCTGCCGACTCCTTGGAAACGTCGCTGCTGGCCAAGCTTGTAACGATCTTCCAAAAGACAGATTTATCAACAACGATGTTATCCAACTCGACTGCAGAATCGGCTGCCGCCTTGGTTCTCTTGGGTTGGATTCCACGCCAAGAAACTGTCGTTGTCATTGATGCCAACCCCAATAGCACCATGGCCTTGGAATGTCCAATTTGCTTGGCGCGGATGCAAGTGTCGCTGGCATTGCCACAGCACCAACCGCGCTCGTCATCGGCAGAGTCTCCTCCACCGCGCAAGCGTCCGCGACCACAGACTTTAGATCCCGTGGAAATGCATCGTCACTATTGTCCATACGTCTGCGGCTTTCCCGCTCACGGCAACACTCGTGCAACACCCATTTGGAAAATTCTTGCATCCAGGCTGGTCGCCGGCAGCATGGGCGGTCCAACAATAACAGCAGCGACCGCTGATACACCTCGAGACGATGCCTGGATCCGTAACATTTTACAGTCGGCTGTCTCGCCTCGGGGTACGCACAAGGGACGACCATCCATACCACTCGAACCTACTGCTGGGGAGGCATCCAGCTAGCTAGCTAACGAACAGATCGATAGATAGCTTTTCATTACAGAGACACTTTAATAGATTAACTTCTATCAGAACAATCTCACGCAACTCCTTTGAGCGACTTGAACAAGGCCGACGCCTCCCGTATCCGACTAAACTCGACACAAAAGGCTTGCACTTCAAAATAGATATCGTCCACATTGACAATCTTGTTGCGAAGCAAACTTTGAACAAAGACGCACACCAATCGCACCAAACGATTCTGCGCGTGCCGATCTTGAATGTTTTCGCAACTCGCAATGCAGCTACTGATAAACAACTGGATGTACTCGGGGTGCAAGACGGGTTGATCTGTTCCGAGATTGTGCATGGCCAGGCGATTGACCACTTCCATGCTGTGCAAGCTCATATCCATGCCCACGAGCGATGACAAGTATTCATTCTTTTCGCTTTCGCCGCTAAAGTTAAGAATGATTAGCAAGCACTCGTGTGCCACCAAGGGATTGTGTTCCACCAATTGAGGCAATGACTGTGGCGTCAAACCACATTCTTGGACCAATTGAAGACCCGCGTTGTCGTCTCGCTGACTGTTGTTACGGTTGCTAGCAGCAGCAGCGGCAGCAGCAGCAGCGCCCTTGCCTCCCAACGTTTGCAAGACAATCCGCTGTTCGGCTGGCGCCAGTGGCTTGACAAAGGCTTGATTTGTCAACAAGTCCAGCACTTGTTGATGGCGCTCTGTATCTTCCTTGTCGTCTCCTTCGTCGTCCGGTAAGAGCATGAGTCTCAGGTTGGTCGGCGTAAGCCAAATCAATTCAGCGTGCAAATACTCCAAGACTTGCGACTCTTCTTTGTCGGTCAATGGCTCTTCATCGATATCGTATCCACAGAGTGGCAAGAGCGGTGGTGGCAGGGGCCGACTAAAGGGCGTATCCATGGACGGCAAACGGGGTTGGAGCAAGTCTTGCGCCGACACGACCGTCGAATCGTTGTCACTGCGACAGTGTTCGAGCAGTCGCTGCAAGTCGGCTTGTTCTTGATCCGTCTTGGCCCACACGACGGGTGCCACGTAATTATCGTCTTGATAAACGGCCGTCCACTCGGTCACGGACTCCTGGAGAGTCTGTTGCGCGCTTTCCACGCCTCCCTTTTCCAAGGAAACCAGCAAGGATTGGTAATCTTCCGTGCCCAACATGTCGGGCAAGAGCGATTCGGCAAACTGGAGAAAGCAGTCTTGCTTCTTTTGCTCCAGCGCTGCAGTAGTTTCTGCATCTATAGCGGTATCTGTATGTTGTTGTTCTTGTTCTTCTTGTTGCTGCTCTGCATTGCTGGTGGTTTCCGTCTCGTAGAGACTCGCCAAGGTGTCTTGCACCAGCAGTGGAAAGAATGGAGACTGGGCCCGCTGCACCTTGGGATGGCGGCAAAAGGCTTCCAGAATCATCAAGCACCCCAAGCGTTCGTGCCACGTAAATTCCTTTCCAGCCAACAGTGTGGAGACAGCGGATTCGCACGCGCACATTGTGTGAGCCGCCCAAGCGAGACTAAACGGACTGCTGTTGTGGTGGTTATTGTTGCTGCTGTTGTTGTTGTTATCGTCATCGGTGGTTTCTTCAGAAGTTTGAATGGCAGTGACGGCACAAGAGCGATAACTGGCGAGCAGTTGTTCTGGCGTACTCTCTGCAGCGTCCACAATGGCGAGATCCTTCCAAAAGCCCATCCAAAAGGGGTCCGTCATGAGAACGTTGCTAGTGCTAGTGCTGGTAGTTGAAGTTGTTGTTGTTCTTGTTGCCGTCCAATCCGCTCGTTCTCCATTCCGGTTTCAGCAATAGCTGTCTCGTTTTCTCGCCTACAGAACCACTTACTGAGCTTTTCTACTGCTGAAGACTGGCCTCCTGATGTACCTTTCGAGACAAACTACAGTATGAATGGCTACCCTCTCTCTCTATTGCGGTATACTTATTAGTATGTCTTCCAGAGATCTCAAAAGAGAAAGAGAAATCCGAATTTTTGTTGTTGGCGTTGATGATGTGATGATGAAAGCGACGATATCGATCTTTTTGTCGTCTTCCGTTACGAAAGGACAGACGGGCGCGAAACCTTCATTCATTCTGAGTGAGTCAGAGTTGAGTTCCATTCACGAATCCGAAGAAACGAAACTCCGATTGCGGAGTCACAAAAAAAAAGGCGAGATACACCATGGTGGTCCTTCGAGCAGCGCCAGCGCCTCTCAGACGCATGCTCTTGCCAAGGAGACTCGCTGATGCAAGATTAACTAGAAGAATACAAATCGTCTTGTGCCACGGATCCATCCGACCTACATCAAGCCTAGCAACCGTCACGGCCTTTCATGCTGCCGACCTCGCACGATCCTTACCACCGTCGGTGCTCGTCCTTAGCACTACTCTTCATGGCAGCAAGAAATCGCCGACGAGACAGCAATGGTTGCACTCGGAATCGAAATCGAAATCGAATTCGAACGCTATACAAGAAGCACAAACACAAACACCGGGTGAAGTAGCGTATCAACAATACCTCGACTGCAACGCCCAACTCGAGTCTGCGCGCGAGGAAAAGGAACGCCTCAAGTCCGAGCAAATGTACCTAGCCTGGGAACGCGCCAATACCAAGGAGAAAGAGCACCAAAACAAGAATAAGAAGTCCTCGGGCGTGGCCGTGGTTCGCACGCTCGTCAAACAGACACGAAAGGAACTAGCTGCCAAAGCAGCCGACCCCGAAACTGTCTTGAAGGACCAAGCGACCAGCTTTTTGCAAGCGGCAGCTGATGCAGGCCACGGCCTGGCTCTGGTCCAGCTCGGAAATCAAACCATGGATCAAGCTCGTAATGTCAAGTCTACTACATTAGTCAGGAAAGAATTACTGAGCAGTGCCATGGAATCGTATCGACAGGCCGGCATGGCGGGTGCCGCAGAAGGGTGGTTCAATCTCGGCAGTCTTTTGTGGACGGGTTATCCTGCAGAAGCAAGTACCGATAGTACAAGCGGTAGCGACAGCATTAATCACGCAGCTGCACTAGTAGAAGCCGACTCTGTGTCGGCCATGGAAGCCTTTATGCATGCAGTGGACTTGGGCGATGCCGACGCCATGTACTTTGTGGGTGTGCAACTCTTGGACGGACAAGAGCATGACAATGGCAATAATGGTGGCAAACCACTGATGCGGACAGAGGAGCAGCGACAGCGATACGAACTACAGTCAGGATTGGAACACATTGAGCAAGCTGCAGGCTTGGGTCACGGCGGTGCCTTGTATTACACGGCATTGCTTTACCTCAATGGCCACGACACCCTCGAAATATCGTCCTGCGACGAGGCTGAGTTTGGTACGCGCTTGGACGCGGCCGTTGATGCGAGTGACGCGGATGCTCTCTTTTTGCGTGGACACTGCCACTATCAAGGCGACAGCGGCTATCCACTTGACTACCGCAAGGCTTTGGGTGACTTTCTCTTGGCAGCCGACGCGGGAAATGCGGACGCTGCCGTATCAGCGGGCGCCATGTTGCACTCGGGTCAGCATGCTGGAATTGCACGAAATCAAAAGCAAGCCTTTGAATTGTACCAACGCGCGGGCGAGTTGGGGAATGTAGAGGGCTGGAGAAACGTTGTGGCGTGTTACCTCACCGGCGAAGGCGTTCCTCGATCGAAAGAGACGGCCAAGTACATTGCCGAAACCATGCTGAAGGATCAAGACGAGTAGAGCATGGAGTTGTGCAGGATCTTGTAGCCCATCTACGACTGTAGCTAGCTACTCTTAACATTACAGTCGAGCCGCAACGCAACGCCGCCAATACTGTAGCAGGCTACAATACTGTACCGTACCTCCACAAACTATGCAATAATAGATTACGACTCGTGACATTAGATTGGACAGTACCGGTACGGTACCTGGTACGTACCTTTCTTCAAAAACTGTTGGTCGGTCGTGTTTTCGAAGACCGAAAAAAGAAAAAAACACGACTTTTTAAGCTCTTCTCGACTGTGGGGCCGCAGAGATCACCCTATGTAATACGGTAGTCTTACAGTACAGAAGAACAGCGGGCTTAATGATCTCAAGTCGTGCTAAACATATTTTTAACCCATAAATAGCTAGACCTATCAAAATGACTCCCCTTCGCAATATCTCTGGGAAAACGGCGTCATCACATGGTGACGTATCAGACGGTCATCATTTTAGTGGTTCAACCGCCTGTGATCTGCCTGTACCGCTACCATAGTGCCTGGAATATCAATACGCCCAAGCCCAAACTGCAGCATCCGACCGAAAAAAATCGACAGCGGGTCATCACAAAAGCAAGAAGAGAACGAACGACCATAGACGATACTGTATCGAAAGTCTACTGTAGAGGTGCCAAAGATTGTATCGTTGCTCTCGCTTGGATTGGGGGCTTCCATCTTATCTGTAGTCGTATAGGTCTTAATCGATGCAGGCGGCTACGCAAACCATGTCGAATCAGAATGGACAAACGCAAACGTCCAAGCTAATCAAGATGCTCGAGGCCGGCAAACAAGACAGCAAGCGGCCGACGGGGCGCTCCAAAAAAAGTCCAGCTTCAGTGTCGGGATATCCATCTGGCAAGAACAACGAGAAGGGTGGAACGATAACCTCGATTACTGGTATGTACGGCTATAACGAAAGGGATGACGACAATTCGGATCACGATGAAGAGGAAGAGCCCATGTTCATGACGGCCCTTCGAAGAGGTTCCTTGTCAAGGTCTGAGAGCGAAGTGAAACTCGCCCAGCAGCTCTCGCAAGTAAAAGATTACGATCCAGACGGGAAACGGGGTGCTAAGATACAAGAACTCAAGGAACGATTCGGTACCACCCGTAACATGGTATCCAAAATGGAGCGTCGGGGTTCGACGTCGTCTTTTACTTCGCAAGGAAGCGCGAGTATTATTTCACAATCCAGTGTTTCCTATGCTGGTTCGGGAGATGGATCGATTGATATCATGAGTATCATGAATTCCTCGAAAAAGTCGGAAGCGTCTCTGTCCGGTGGCTCGAACTTGCTCAAACCTCATCAGGCATCAGTAAGGTCTTTGGGAACGAATGCCAGCACACATACAGGTGTGTCTTTCAATATGTCTTCCAACACTCTTCCCGTTGCGAATGTTGTGAAGAAGGCAGATACGAGGAAAACTTCCATCAAGACGGACCAGATCATCGAAAGTCTTGTTTGGTTTTCCTTCCATACGCCACGAACCGTGTTAGAGGATCTGATCTCACACGAGATGGAGCTGTGGCGCTTGGAACGAGCAAAATCTGCAACAAATTTGATTACTGGTATGGATAAGATCACAAAATTGAGCCAACACAGCGCGTCCTCTGGGAGTAACAGTAGTTCTGTTTCTGCAATGTCTGACGAAGGTGGCAAGACCGGTGCGAATTTCTCTGAAGTAATGATCCAAATGCGAGGACGAACGAATAGAAACAACATGATTGAGCTACCCAAATGTGTCGAACGTGAGAGTGCGCTCCTGTTTGTAGATATGTCAGGGTTTACTAAGCTGTCGACGATGCTCGATGTGGAGTCGCTCTCGAAAGTGATCAACTCCTATTTTGACATGATTGTAAGCGAAGTGATTTACCACGGTGGGGATATCCTAAAGTTTGCCGGTGATGCCTTCTTTGCAGAGTGGAAAGTTATAAGTGACAGCAACGATAGAGAAGGAGATAAGAACAACCCTCTTGCTAACTTGAACGCTTCACTTGCTTCGATCAGCGAGATGGCTTGGGACGACGACGAAATCCCCACGATCTCCAATTGTGTCTTGTCTGCTGCAAAATGCGGAGCTTCGATTGTTAGGAAATTCAGCGACTACAACGCCACAGCCGTTTCTTCAGATGGCAGCCAAGCGATGCTAAATGTTCACTGCGGTGTTGGTGTTGGTCACTTGGTGGGGCTACACGTTGGTGATTTTAAGGAAGACCAAGAAGAAGAGGGCGTTGAGCTTCGAAGAGAGTTCCTCATCCTCGGGGAACCTATTGACCAGGTATGTGTGGCTTTGCCTTTCTTGTAGCTTGCTACCTGATGGATGATGCTCTAACCCTTCGTCCGATTGTTTATCTCACAGGTTTCAATAGCGGCTGATATCGCTACCGATGGAGAAGTGATGGCTTCTCCTGAGGCAATACTTGCCCTAGCCTTTATTTGCGATATACCCGAGGCCGTGCGAGAATCGACACAGCCTATCTGTATTGCTTCGCGAGACAATGACTTCTTTAACCTTGAATCAATGAAGCAGCATACGTCTGACGATGAAGCTATGCCTGCCGCACTTCAGCCTTACCAATCCTTGCGGATGCATTGCAAAGCACTGAATCATACTGCTCTCGCACGCTTACACACCCAGATGGCTCTTTACGTCCACCCCGTGATCCGTGGTGATGAACTCGCATTATCTGTAGCGATTCAAGCTGGCAAGATTTCACAGCCGACGGAGACTTTAGAAAGCCGCCACCGCGCGGAAGCAGAGCTACGTTCGGTGTACACAATCTTCATCAAAGCTGTCCTATCACCTCGTATTACGGGCATGAGAGATATTGACCAAGACCTGTACAAGAATCTTGCTGATATTATGCATGTAACGTCACGCGAGCTTGATAGATACAGCGGCCACTTGCGCCAGTTCATTGTTGATGATAAGGGTGTTGTCCTCATCGCTACCTTCGGATTGAGAGGTTCCACCTTTCCCAACATGTAAGTCATTTGAGTGAAACCGTAACAACCGGTGCATTCCAGTGCGCTTTACTAACTTCACATTTACTTTCTCACAGGGTCGCAAACAACGGCTTACCTGCAACATTTGCTATTCACCGAGCCTTGAAGACGGAGTTGAATGTCGAGAATCGAATTGGTGCAACGTTTGGAAAGGTTTACTGTGGAGTCGTTGGTGGCGTTCGACGACACGAGTTTGCCGTGATGGGGGCACCTGTGAACCTGGCTGCTCGATTGATGAGCTCTAAAGAGAACAAAGGTATTCTTGTCGACGAAGCTGTAAGGGCCCAGGCTGGAAATCGTTTCGCCTTCAAAAGTCTCCCGCCAGTTCAAGCGAAGGGATACGACAAGCCGGTGCCGATTCTGGAGCCGCTCCATACCGTTGAGAAGAGAAAGAAGAAGTCTACCGTCGCTTTCGTTGGTCGGCAGGCTGAGAAACTTGCAATCACGTCGATCGCTCAACAGATTCTAGATGCGCCTTTGCAATCGCAGAGTTCAATGGTATTTCTGATGGGAGAGCTTGGAATGGGAAAGAGTGCACTTGCGATATCAGTAATGGATAGCATCACTATACTCGCAGAAAGTAAGAAGGCAATCATTGCTACTGCACGATCATCAAGTACCGAAACTGAGCAAAGAATTCCTTTGAGGTGAGTGTATCTCTACGAGGAAGAATGAAACAATTTGGCAATGCGCTAGTTTACTGACACTTACTTGTTTTTTATAGTGCTTATCGCAAAATCTTCATGAGTGTTGTCAATAATATCTTTGAACGCGATGACAGCACGATTGGTGCGGACGGAGAGAAAAGCCTGTCATCTAAAGGATCGAAAGGATCCGGTTCTATGGTCTCATTGCGATCTTTACATTCTCTGTCGAACCGAGGAGGCATGAGGGCGGGATCCTTCAAGAGAAGAGTGTTGGCAAAAACCGAAGAAGAGGGACAGCAACGGCCGTCTTTGATGCGGTCTCCTGGTGGTCTTGATATTGATTCTCAGTTAAGACTCTTACCGGGACCAGACGGAGACGTGACCGATCCGGAAGAGATGAGCCATCTGAGTCGCTTGAGTCAGTCGTGGAGAAGTCATCATTCGTCGAGGGAAAACTATGGTGAACCCCCCTCTCCTTCACCAGCACGCGCACGGCTAAGCGAACAAGGGTCCGCAAAGAGGTTTCTACCAAACTCCCTCAGCAAGTCCATGCATGGCGGGTCAGCAAAAACGTTTTCGGCTGGATTTGCGGCGCCAGGTGATGCACTTGGTAGGTCGTTGCACCAGGGCACAAACAACCCCGCGCCGACGTCACACATGATGCACTCTCGTTCTCCGGGAAACACCACACCCATCCCACAGGCTCAGTCGCTTCGCTCGAACCGCCAAAAAAGTGTCTTGCAGGGCGTTCGTGACGATGTCAGCGTATCAAGCGGAGAGGGACGACATGGTGGCCCAGTTCCGTATTTCGAAAAGCTTTGTTGGGTTTGCGAAGAGTTGGACTATCCGTACGAGTACGCAGATATAGTGGGATCTCAGTTCCTGGGGTTGGACGGAGCCAGCCCTGTAACAAACGTGGACGGCCACGTTCCTACTATGGATGAATTGGTCGAATTCTTGGCCCTGGCTTTTATCTGCATTGCAGACTATGCAGACCTGTCCGTGATTTTCGTTGACGATTTCCAGTGGGTCGATTCATTCAGTTGGAAGATTTTCCGCGTATTGTGTAAGAGAGGCAAAAAGCAGCTTTTGATTTGCGCTATGCGATCGCACGACAAACAGGCTCTTCGTCGTCTCTCGACAGCCGCGAATCAGGAAACCACTCTGCGGTCGATTGAGATCTCGCTTGGACCTCTTGACTTCTCCGAGATTCGATCTCTAATGTCCAACGTTCTTGACCACTCCGAAAAGGCTATCCCTGATGTACTTTGCACAGATGTGTTCCAAAGGACCGGTGGCTTGCCGGTGTACGTCGTCCAGCTACTGGAAAACATCAAACGAGACAAGACTGTGGAACTTGAAGGCGGGGTCTTGAAGTGGAACGAGGCAGGTCTACGAGAAAAGGTGCGTACCTATTTGCTTCACTGTGCCGAACTGACTTTGTGACCTCTAACAATTTATTCGTTTCCTCATACAGAGAGCAACTGCTTCCAACAAGGATGGTGCGGTCATGGAGGAGGCCTTCTTGAGTAGATTCGATGCATTAGGAGTCCAAGTGAGAAAGGTTTTGCAGACTTGCGCTGTTCTTGGTCTATCGTTCGCACTTTCGGACGTTATTCGTGTGCATCCTGAGCTCGAGGAGTCAGATATCGAAAGTGCCCTGGATTCTGCAGCCGACGAGATGATTCTGTTGGAGCAGGAGGTCGAAGGCGATGAAGATGATGAAAAGGACAATATTTCGATGAAGTCAGGTTCGACTGGAACAGGCGAGTCTACGGAAGGTAGTTTTGACCGTACAGGGCACACAACGATCACAGGCGTCAATTCTGATGTTGTGCGAGCTCTTGAGGATCGCTTCTTTCAGTTCAGTCATGCGATGTGGAGAAAGAACGTGTTGACAACCATGCTGAAGGAGAGAAAGATTGAGCTCCACCGTAGCATCGCTGAAGCCATGGAGAAGGATCAGGTGTTGATTTTGGAACAGAGTGATATCTCTCGACTATTGACTCTCTTTGATCACTGGAAGTCTTGTGGCGACTTTAGCAAGTCTGCGCCGTTGGCGCTCGCGGTTGGGTCTCGTCTCGAAGAATGGGACTTATCGGCCCAGAGTCTCGAACTTTACGAAGACGCGTTGGAAATGTCGTTCGATAGTGTGCAGGCGACGGGTCAGAGCGAAGCCAGTGATGAAGAATGGGTACAGGTCTCGGCAAAGCCTGATGTCTGGGATCTCATTTTGCGCCTGCACATTCGCATCGGATTGTGCCACCAGAATCTCGGCGAAGACTATGAGAGTATCTCATATTTCGAGGATGCCTACACTATCATCAAGACTTCTTCTAAGATCCCGGGTATGAGCAAGGCTCTCTTGATGCCAGTCATTTCTACCTTAGCTGTCTTGAAGCTTGAGCAAGAGGCACCCGACAGCAAGACACGAAACGAGCAAGAGAAGCTACTCGCAATGTTTGTAGCTGAAGCGAGAGAAAACGGCAACCCAGTGCATATCGGAAGAGCGCTGGCCATGGAGGCTAAGTACTTTGCCAAGCTTGGGCGTTTGGACCGCGCGCTGAACAACGTAGGCAAACTCATGTCGGCCTACGACATCGAGACTCACTCGCTCGATATGGTTGGCGAGTACGGACGTGACTTTGCGCTGGAATGCGTCACAGAGAGTATCCAATGGCGCTATCTCAACGAAGATCACGAGGAAGCTGAGAAAGAGGCCGACCATTTCATCAAGCATTACCTTCCGATCATCGATCCCGCCGACACGGACAATATGATGTACGCTATCTTCCCCGTCCTTTATGTACTCATGTTGCTAGGACGACCGAACGACGCGGACTGGATGCTAAAAAAGTACGCTATCAACCCATACCATGACAACGCCAATGGGTCGCAACACTGGGTTACAATGTTCAACCCACTTGCGTATCTGCTCGAAGTGATCATGATGGAAGAGACTGAGCAGGTTGACTGGCAACTGCTGGACGAAATGGGAGAATGGGTATTGGACGAAGAAAACAACGACTTTGACGTTAACCTTCAACGCAAGGCCGACACGATCATGGGAGAACTGTGCTGGAGACTGGCGAGTTTCAAAGAAGACGACGAGCGAGGCACCGAAGAACTATTGGAGAGAGCTAGGGACTTGCTGGAACCAATAGCGCGCTATCCTCATGCGGAAATCTTTTTGAAACAAACGGCACAGGCGCTGCTTGAGGCAATCGATAAAGAATAAGCACACCTAACACGAGTATAACACACAGCTTACGCCTCGTTATCTATCGGACTACTGTACTAGACCTGTGCAAGACGTACATACCTTTAGTTAGAGTGTTGCTTGACTCTGGACCGGCTAGCTAGGCGTTACGGCCGGAGAAGATACCGGTACCGTCTGTCACTCACACACGGCGCTCTAATTTTCGCCACCCATTTCAACCCCGCAGTTTCCAGTTTCACGGAACAAAAGCGCAACCCCAACAATCTCGTCGTGACATACACAACAAATTTCGTTCCAGAGTTGCTGCTCTTGTCCCTCGTCCCACAACAAAGCTCTCTACCATACACTCAAAAGGTTGTAGCTAGTACCGTTTTGTAAAGCAAAAAATGACTTCAACTGTAGCAGGACTTTCAGTCGACCTTCCACTTCGCGTCGCTTGCGTTGGCGGTGGTCAACTTGGACGTATGATGGCCATGGAAGCCCCACGTCTCAATATCACCATGTCCTTTCTGGACGCTGGTGGAGCAGCTTGCCCTGGGGCTAAGGCTGTGCCTACTTCTAATGTCTTGACTGGATCCTTGAAAGATGGCGACAAGATTCGCGAGCTTGCCGCTAACGCGGACGTTGTGACGGTCGAGATTGAGCACGTCAATGTCGAAGCTTTGGCAGAGCTCGAGGCAGCCGGTGTCAATGTGCAGCCCAGTTCTCGCGTTTTGGGTATCATTCGCGACAAATACCTGCAGAAGCAGCACTTTAGCTCGCACGGAATCCCACTAGGATCCTTTGCCGTTACGCCATCGGTGCAAGCCATTCGAGAGGCCGTCAAGGACCTGGGCCTACCGCTCATGCTCAAGTCGCGTACAGGCGGATACGACGGACGAGGAAATGCAGTCCTGAAGTCGTCAGAAGTAGTTGATATTGAAGTAGCCTTGAACAGCTTGGGTGTCCAAGACACTTCCAGAGCTCTGGATATATATGCCGAAGGATGGATCCCCTTTGACTGTGAAGTGGCCGTCATGGTGGTGCGTTCCAGCAACGGGCAGGACACCGAATCCTATCCCGCCGTCAATGCCATTCAGCAGGATTCCGTCTGCCGCGTGGTCTTGGCTCCGGCTCGGAACGTGACTGCTTCTGTCCGAACCGAATGTGAGCGTCTGGCTGTAAAGGCGATTGATTCCTTGGGACAGGGCGCCAGTGGGATGTTTGGCGTCGAAATGTTCATTACAGAGTCTGGCGACGTTCTCCTCAACGAGATTGCTCCGCGTCCGCACAATACAGGCCATTACACACAAGACGCTTGTGTTGTGAGTCAGTTTGAGAATCATTTGCGTGGAGTCTGTGGTCTACCATTGGGTAGTACAGAAATGATTGTAGAAGCCGCAGCCATGGTGAACGTGTTGGGTGCCAAGTCGGGGCTTATGGAAGATACCATTAAGAGTTCCAACGCTGCACTAGCCATGCCGCGTGCTGTAGTTCACTGGTATGGAAAGGCCCAGTGTCGGGCTGGTCGAAAGATGGGACACATTAACTTGACGGGGCACTCACACGGTGAGATTGACGCTTCCATGGCAGAACTACTGGCCCTCGAAGGCATTCCTGTATCGCTCTTGCCGGGTGGAAAGCTAGAGTCCTCGCCAGTGGTTGGAATCGTCATGGGGTCACAGAGTGACTTGCCCACCATGCATGCTGCTGTCGATATTCTCAAAAAGTTTGGGATTGCTTACGAAGTGGATATTGTTTCCGCACATCGAACGCCCGACAAGCTAATGACCTACAGCCGATCTGCAGCTGGTCGCGGCCTGCGAGTCTTGATTGCTGGTGCGGGTGGTGCAGCTCATTTACCTGGAATGGTTGCGGCCATGACACCGCTTCCAGTGATAGGTGTACCAGTCAAAACTTCTACTTTGAGCGGCGTCGACTCGCTTTACAGTATTGTTCAAATGCCGAGAGGTGTACCAGTTGCAACTGTCGCCATTGGAAACGCCTTGAATGCGGGTCTCTTGGCCGTTCGAATTCTGTCTACAAGTCGCCCGGCATTGAGACAAAAAATGATGGACTATCAGTCGGAAATGAAGGACATGGTGGACGACATGAGTGCCCAGTTGACAGCCTTGGGCAGTGACGAATTCCTCAAGCAAATGGACAACAAGAACAAGTCGGTAAACGTATAAGAAAGAGTGAACACATCTAGTCAATTGTTGCACCCTATCTGCAATCGATTCGACGTGATGGATATTCAGAGTGTAGTTTAAAGCTAGATCGATATGCTAGCTACTAGTAGTAGATAGCCAGAGGTAACACCAAAGAGAGAACGGTCGGCGTCAAACAGCGACAACACCGTCTATTGAGTCTACCGATCGTTGAGCAGCGTGGCGGGTTCAGTAGATATAATAAAGTAAATAATAATTTATACGTAGTCACACTTCTCGATGTGGAACCATGCTGGTCGATGTGGACTCTAGAAGGCGTATCACGACACATCCTGGGCAAGACAGGCTGTAGTATCCTCTTCTGTAGAAGGACATTCGGTGGCTTTCACCAACACAGTTGAATTCATCGATGCGTACTGTACCATTCGTCGTATTTCTCTTACTTATTCGTCGTCTCACTCCGACGACATCCTGAGGAAGAACAAAACGAACAAAGTTCAAGATTTGTAAAGATTTAAGATTTGAGATTTCGTTCATTTTTTCTTCAAGATTTGTTCGCAATTAAAATTAAATATAGCCCAATGCGTACTCCGAATGCTATAGTGTAGCTATTTAATTCAAAATATCACGTGGTAATTGAGTGAAAACGGCAAAGTACAGTAAGTAGTAGTGGAATTAATTATTGGTCTCTTTTCTCGTTGACCGAGATTCTGTGAATGACCCACCAAAACCACTAGACTACGGTACCGGTACCACCGGTACCGGTAGCGATACATACGGTACAGTAGTCTAACCATCACCTATCATGGTAGTCGCTATCGCACTTCTTGAGCCAAAGATGAAGCGACCACGAATGCGAACAGGAACCTTTGCCTTGGTTTCCGCCGTGTTGCTTTGGATTACCCCTTCCAATGGCTTTGGCGTCTTGACGGCTCCGCCGACGACAACGGTGCGCAACCACCAGCACGGCACACCGCACGGAACTCCTGGTCGAACAACAGCGAGTCGCCGACTGCTGGTTACAAGGAACATTGTATGCGTAATGGCTGCTACCAAAGGTGAATCAGTACCTGTACCATCCAATGAGCCTCGCACACGAGGATCCAAAAAAAGTACGACTGTCGTGAGTGCCAACGACAGCATAGCGACGACCAAAGCAGCCGAGGCCGAGGTTGCTGCACCAACTAAGAAACGCAAAAAAGCCAAGAAGAAGTCATCTAAGGAGAAGAAGGAAGTCCCTTCCAAGCACTGGCGAATCGACACGGACGAGTTCATCTTGCATAACGGTCAATGTTCCGAATTTTTATCAGAAGATGCAGCTAGCGATGGTAGCAATAACGATACCTGGCTCCGCTTTACGGTTCGAGGGAATCCGCTTCCGCTACGACGGCATCGCACTGCCCGAGGTTTTGTTTACAATCCCTCCGCACCAGCACAAGCTTCTTTCCGTCAAATTGTCCAGTCCTTGGTCTTTCCCGACCTCAAAGCTGATTCCAGTAACGGCGACGATGACGAACCGGAGCCACTCTTTTCTCATGAATACAGTTTGGCCATGACCATTGTCTTTCGCACCAAACGCCCTAAATACCATTTTGTCGGCTCCAAGCCTGCACCCGACCGACTCAAAAAGGATGCGCCAACACAAACGACTCCAACCCGCACCGACGTTGACAACCTGGCCAAATTTGTATTGGACAGCTGCAATGGACTGCTGTACACGGACGACAAACAGATTGCGTCCTTGCACGTTACCAAGCTGTTGGACAATCGGGAAGAGTGTCAAGGGTCTACCGAAGTCTGTCTGCGCGTCCTACAAGACAAGCATGTGGACGCATTGTTGAACACGACCTTTGACCTGTACTAAGCTACATACACTGCACCGGATGGCGCAATAACTATAACATCTTGTGGGTAGACAGGTATAA
>Ga0307981_1002075_pt1 | contig 16792 bp, 16 predicted proteins | sample OrgLakmetagen987_FD_201849 | JGI IMG/M metagenome (GOLD analysis project Ga0307981, IMG submission 201849) | Saline water microbial communities from Organic Lake, Antarctica - #987 | ecosystem: Environmental > Aquatic > Non-marine Saline and Alkaline > Saline | place: Antarctica: Organic Lake... | reverse complement strand
GTTTTTGGCACCATGGTTGATGTGTGACAGTGTCAATTCGAACCTAGTGGTTTCATAGGTCCAAAATGGATATGAACTAGGCATCGATTCGAGGGGACCAAGTTAATATTGTTGTTGCTAGTGTCGAGGGACACATGGCAGACGACCAAGTGCGTACGAGTTCAAAGGTTGCGCGAGGGACTCAAAAATGGAGGTCATCGTGACCCGTTGGTACGTTAGTTGGAGCAACATCTGGTGTTGTTGCTCACTCTCTAAAGTAGTTGTCCTTTCACGCATTACAACCATCAGTCGCTCTACAGTACTATTATTAGTTCTAACAGCACATTTAACATTTTTTCTCGCGGTAAAATCGGCACACGCGCGGGAAAATAAGGCACTGCTGTTTTGCTAACGGGTATGCGTTGAGTTATTATTGTTTATGATGCAAGAAGTAAACTTCTATTTTGTCATGTCGTAGCATTGCCGTGGACGTGGACCTAGGTGCTCAAATTACAAACCGACCTATTGGTCGGAGATGTACCGAGATCCAAAAGACGTGAGACAGTTCGGTTTTTATCTTATAGTCTACCTGATACGATGGCCGTCTTGCTACGGCATCAGTTATAAAATATTACAGTATCGTCATCGCTACAGTAGCTACAAATTGTAGGTAGTAGACGTCGATGTCTTTTTTCGCGTCTCACAAATGGTGGTGTAGATCCTATTCAAGGACTTTTGTATTAGTAATGAAATCATTCATTCTCAACCTTAATAGATCAAACCGGTACCGGTAGACTAGTCGCAGCTAGCAACAACTTCGTTATACGTTGATATGCATTCGATACGAGCCACCATGCGTCCACGAGCGAGGCGATCCCTCCATTAGACACATTCTATTTCGCTCACTCAACATTGCGTCCGGACCAAGGTCAATTCGGTACAATGTGGGCACCGCCAGTTGTCGTCACGAGAGGCAACGACATATCCTGCTTGTAACAAGTGTTACTGAAGTCGAATTATATCGGTGGCCAACTTGAAATCCTCACCTCGAACGTTGGACAGGGCGGTCATTTGGGTTCGAGTGTGAATTTCGACCAGGACTTGCATGGGCAAGATGACGTCATCTTTGTTGCTGCTGGTAGTACTTGATAGAACGGGCCAAGATTCAAACACGGGCCATTCGTAGCCTTCAATGTCCATTTTCAAGAGATCGATTTGCTCATGCCCAAGCATAACTTGAATCTGCCGTAGCGTCATGACGGGTCCACAAACAGCATCGTTTGCCTGGCAGGGCTCGTCCTGATTGTATGGCAAATATTCGCTCCCCAGACAAACATGATGAAAGCTAAGTCGATCGTGAACAGGTTTTGTGAAGCGCGAGGGGGGGCCGGTACAATCAAAGGTGTGCACGTGACAGGGTGTTTGCGACAGGATATGCCATTCAAACTGCCACTGGTTGTTACCTCCGATCGAGTAAACCACACAATCCTTTTGCAGACGATCCAAGCCGCACACAATTTTGCTCTCGTCGCTTAGACACGGACCGCCAATACAAGATTTTTGACAATCCGTCATAGCAGGAAAAGCCGCTGCGAAACGAGCATGGTCGTGTTTATTCATTTCTGGTTTGGCAGCCAGTAGCAAGTGTTCGTCCATAGTCGCCAACCAACTGTTGGCACGAGAACGAATTTCACCCAGAGATTGACTGAGCACTGATGCATAAGGATTTTCGTGGCAAAGTGAATCCTCCCGTCCGTGTGATACCAGCGACTCTCGCATAATCGGCGAAACAGCATACTCAGGGAGAGAAAACCTGCATAGGACAAATAGTGAAGACAGTACGATTCCCATGCAGACCCAAGTTGTCCACCGTCGTCTCCCCAGCAACTGAGGTCGTTCTCGAAGTGGAGCCATTTGTTGGTTTTTATAATGTCAGTGATCGAGTCCAGATCCAGTAGACCGAGTATGAAATATACGCGTCGAGTTTTAAGCTCTGGCCAGGTCCAGGGTATGGTGGCTGGTTGGTCGGTCGTTGGTCGTCAGTCGTTAGTCGTTACAACGGCCAATGATACCGACTGCGTTGCTGTTGCTGAGTTGTTTCGCTGATCGCTTGTGTCCAACGGCTACATTTGTACCAGAACCAGTACCGCGGACACCAAGGTCGCTTTTGACTTCGACTTGGTTGCTTGCGTGGCAGAGCCTCCTGGTAAAAATTTTATAAATGACTAGAAGAACTGTGTTTTAATGTACTGTAGGACCCCTACCTTTCTACTTATTAATACTTATTCAACGGGCAATGACCCTTAGGGGTCTGACGTCCGATGCCATGCTTTCGAAGAGAAATCAAATGAATGACGAATTTACTAAAACAGTATACTACATTATATACCGTAGCGGTGTACTGTATTTGGCGGAAGATTAAAGCTTATCCAAACCGTATCTATGAATTTCATGTCGTTGTTAGAGCCATTAGTCTAGGGGAGAGGCCGAAGGACTGCTTTTGATGCAACCTTGAGGCGTGTTGGGGCATCCATAGCAGTCAACGAGGCAGCACTCGCAATCGAGAACGCAGCTAAAAATAATGTCACGTCCAGTTGCGCAAACGGAATCCGGGATGTTTCCGCGGAGCTCCGTCCTAGCCACATTCAACTCGACTGGACGTTACAAATGGCGTCGTCGGAACGAAAGCAAAGATTAGTGAGTTGTTGAAATAGTCGATGCAGGTGCTTGGTGGCTGACAGAATGAGAAAGCGAGATGCACTTACGCAATCCAGTCAATTTGCCGAGCTCGGATGGAACCATGCCAGTGAGCGGACTGCCCTCGAAAGCAATATTCAACAAATTTGTCAGACTGCCCAGCTCCGTTGGTATAGTTCCAGTAAACCCACATTCCCCCAACGACAGAGTCATTAAGCCAGTCAACTTCCCGAGAGAGGTCGGGATAGTTGCGTTGAAACCAGGAGAACGAAGCTTCAAGCTGCCTGCGCTGCGAGTTGCGATAGATGTACGGTAAGAGGTGTGTACGCACTGCAAATCAACGTAATCGAGCAAATCGTAAAATACTTGTTCACTTACGCATCAAAGGGAGGTCCCCCATACTAGAAGGAATCGGGCCCTCAAAGTTCAGACCACCGAGTGAAAGTTTGGACAGGCTGTCGGACAGAAGACCGATCTCGCTCGGAATAGAACCCTGCAACCATGAAGTCCAAGCGGCGAAATCTCCCAGGTTAGTCAATAGACCGATCTCGGTGGGAAGCGTCCCGGTAAAGAAAGTACGCCTGATATCAACCTGTTCGAGTTGCGGCCAGTCCAAGAGGAAAACTGGGAAGGGGCCCTCGAGATCGTTTTCTGCGGCGATTACCACTCTCAAGTTAGACAAGCGCGACACAGTGGAGGGCAATTTTCCTGTCAACGAGTTCCGAAAGAGACTGAGCATTTGTAGATTCGAAAGGCTTCCTATGACCGGAGAAATAGTGGATGAGAACTGGTTAGATCCCAGGTTGAGATATTCTGGGCCAACAAAAAGAAGGTTGAAAAGTCGCTATTGTGTGAGAAGCTGGTGGAGTTGTTTGGCATTAGAAACAACGAAAATAGACTTCAGACTTACCCAAATTGGACAAACGAAAGAGTGCGTCAGGTATTGTTCCTTCTAAGTCGTTATTGGCAAGATTCAGCCCGGCAAGCGCTGTCAAAAGTCCAATCTCGTCGGGCAATCGGCCCACCATTTCCTGGTTGATCAATTTGACATAAACGATGCTTCCAAACTCGTCACATGTAAAGTCGGGCAAGTCGCACTCATTCGTTTCGCCCTCCTGGGAAAGTGGCGTCAAGTAGCCACTCCAATTTTCGCCACCGCAAGCGTAAAAGAGAACCATAATGGCGTAACGCTGTGTCAGTCGATCAAGGTTGTCGAGAGTAATGGTCTGGTCTTGGGAGACGAGCCACTGTAAGGCCTGCGATTGCGGTGAGTTGGGGTCAAAGAATGCCGACGGGTCTGACTCGATAGCTAGAGTGCTTCGAAAGACTGCGAATCGCCTTCGATACTCTTCCAAAGAGAGAGGTCTGGCGGGAATACCGGATTCGTTATCACCATCGCTGTTTCCGGAAAGGACAATTGCCAGCGCAACACCTAGAAGAACGAGCAAGATCATCAACGCACCAACCAGCCACGTGAGCTTCACCGTTGAGTCGCAAAGGGATCCGCGCTTGTCATTCTGGCTCTCTTCGATGGGCACCACCACCGCCATCACTGCTACCACCTGTAGAGCTTGATCGGTAGGAGTAGCGACATCGTTGTCATCAAAGGGAACGACTGACGCCAACACCACCGGACGTTCCGTATCAACAGGAGCGTTGTGCATGGAGTAGGTAGGAACGGCTGCCATTTTAAGTAGAGACGGAAGTAAGGGGTTTGTCGATCATGGTGAAAAGTGCTTTCGTAGCGGAAGAGGCAGTTTTTGTGTTTCTATCGGTACCGGTAGCCCTGCTTCCGGCGTTTTGTGGTTGGCTAGCTCCAAAGCAGTCACATGTGCGATTGCTTCCGCAGCCAATCATCGAGCTCCACATCATTGATAGAACAGCTTTGTTTGTCCATTCTACATGGTCACCGTGTTGCACTCACTTCAGACTTGGAGCACGGAGCACGCAACGTGCTCGCGTCTGTACCTCACCCTCACAGTCCGGTCGTCTCGCTGGAAAATTGACATTTACGCGCGGTCGCGAGTCAGTTGCCCCTGGTAGCTCCTATCCGCAGCCACGTTGACCCTGCACCAAAGCGCTAGGCCAATAAATACATTGGTGATTATCCACCCGCCCTCTCTATAAGCGCTTGGTCCTGTCGATGATTAGGCGCCCTAATATATTGGAAAGGCCTCTGGTGCCTCGTCGCACCACCAGGAGCCCCGCCACTCTCCCTAGCCTCCTCGTCGTCGTCGTAGTAGTACTAGCTATGTACCGGTACTAGCTCTCTACTAGTCAATATCTCGGCACGTTCTTGCGGGCAGACAACAAGATCGTGCAAACGCAAGCAAATCTTGTGATTAGCTGAAGAGCAAGTTTTAGGCCAACCTGTTCAAGAACTAGCGATGCAGAACAACATGATTATTGCTCATCATGGAGGAGTCGACATGCTGACCGAGATCGTTCAAGCTCTCCAGCTACTAGTAGTACTATTACTAGAGGAGGATAGTACGCAGTTCTTTTTTCGGTGTGTATTCCAACTGAATCTGCTAGTCTCTACCATGGCGACCGGTGACGATATCCACCGCCCGTTGATAGAGCCGCTGTTTGGACTGCGTCTATCGTCAGTTAGCCGTCAGCGAGAGACTAGCTAGACTACGGTATCTGGCACGATACCTTACGGTACGACTTGATCTAAAGTGAGACAACAGACGACTCAGGCGTGACCGAAAAACCGGATCATGATCGACCGCGCATGCATCACGCATCAACGCAACAGGGGCGACGGGGAAGTGGCACAATGTAAAAACAGCAGCCTTTCCTTTGCTGCAATGGCGTTCGCACCATGAACAACGGACTCGCGGGTAAGTGGAGCGATGCACGCATCTCATAGATTAGCTGATCCCTCAGAGCGTAGCTATAGTCGTAAAGAATCATTGGAGAGAGCCGCGGGATTCTGGAGAAAGATCGCGCCAGTATTTCGGCTCGCGAGAAAATGCAAAACAGAGAAAACGAGAAGAAATGAATTCGCGCGATCGGGCCGTTGCTATTACAATCCACCGTTCCAAGGACGAGACTGCCTCGACTCATTCCATCACCAATCCTAGCCAGACTCCATCGTCATGTCTTCCGAGACGAACCTTTACACCTTTCCCGGCTTTCGCCTCCCTCGTGAAGTCTACGTGGCGTACTCGTCGTCTTCATCTGAAGACGACGAGGACGAAGAAGTTCCTTCCGAGGATCCAGAAATGGCACGCCGCAGCAGTAGCGATTCTACTACAAGCAGTTGTAGCAACAGCAGCAACGACTCGTACTGGCTTCCCTACTGCGACCAAATGGTCATCTTGATGGCTGTGGCGACCTGTGTGGTTGTCATTTCGTTTCTCTGGGGCGGCTTGGACACCACAAACGACACGATGCCATTCGCCTTGACGCCTCCTTCTTCAACAGCAGTCGATACGGATGATCCTGTGTCATTGGGAGACACCAGCTTTACGGGCACGCCACGGTTCCGTGATCCAGGCTTTGCGCAAGAGCTTGGCAGCGTTCTCGGCGTGCACCCAGAGCCCGAGACGCCTCAGTCGCTTGCCTTGGAGTGGTTGGCGAAGGACGACTTCGAGTTGTGGAACTATCCGGACGTCACCATGGAGCAGCTGACACAGCGGTATGCTCTTGCGGTCCTTCACATTGCTACCGGACGTTGGAATCAGCGGGGTGGCTGGGCCACTTCCTCTGGGGCCCGTATCACCGAATGCATTTGGCCTGGAGTATCTTGCGACCGAAACGACACTGTCAATGCTCTTGCCTTGGACAGTTCCCTTGGAATCATGCAGGGGTCAATTCCGTCCGAAATTGCTCTGCTCTCTAGTCTCGGTAAGTCGGTTGGTACCGATCGGGGATCTTTTCGGTGGTATTGTGATGTCGCTCACGCGTTTGTCTTTCTCCCGTTGCCGTGCAGAGAGCTTGTCGTTTTTCAACAACGTGTTGACGGGCGAGATTCCCGAGTCCCTCTACGAACTATCAAACCTCTGTAAGTTTCAATTGCTGTGTCTAGACTCGCTCGAAAAGAGCTGTCGTTGCTGATGACCATCCTTTTTCATCCTTTGCACAGATTATCTCCAACTTGCGTACTCCGACCTGTCGGCGACTTTGAGCCCGTCCATTGGAAAGCTCACACGTCTCGGTAAGTTACCTTGCACTGTTTTGTCCCATCTACTCACATTATGGTTCTAACTCTTGCTACTTGCCTTTCTTGCTGCCTTGTAGTCATCTTGGACGTGACGAACGGTGGTTTCTTTGGAAGCGTGCCGACGGAACTCGGCTCTCTTCCCGACCTTCGTCGAGTCTATCTTGCGTACAATGCGTTGGATGGAAGTATTCCCCCTCAGCTTGGTCAAGTCTCTACTTTGGGTACGTATCGCAAAGTGGTAGCGGCGCATGGCATGCTCGCTTGACTTCAACTCACTCATCCTGTGTGTCTCCCACTTGTTGCAGAGACTTTCCTCGCCCAGGGAACTGATTTGACGGGCAGCATTCCCTTGGAAATGTGCGCTCTTCGCTCGCTTCGTCTCCAAGACTTTCGCGTCGACTGCCAGCAGTCTGTACTATGTGACGCTCCTCAGTGCTGCACCCGTTGCTACTGAGTCTGCAAGGAATCCGGCATTGCCGTGGCGCCTTGAAGGTCGACACTCTCAATATGCTTCACAAAGGCGTAGCTACTTTTTTGATAACCACCATTTTCATAACTTACTCTCTAGAGATCGCTTTGGAAGGATTCCCTCTTTCTAGATACCGGTAGACTACGTAGGAATGACATGGTTGCCTCTCGATTATTTCCAGCAGGGATACGGTTTCGCATTTGTTCTCCGTACGACGCGGGAAGCGCAGCGCTTACTTGCTAGTACTGTCTTCCCAGGCCAATAGCCAACAACGCAAACTAACCATCTCGTTGACTAGACTATTGCCATTACCGGTAGGTATCTGTCCATAGCATTCCAGGAAGTACTATCAAAAGTAACAAAAAGAACATCACCCGGGATTACAACGTGGTCCCACGCCGCCATTCCATGTATGCATTCGCTAAGCAGACGGTAAGCGGTATTGTCATCGCGGTACAGTAATTCTTCGATCATTCAAAAGATATTGGATCTATTTATACTCTGCCTAAAAGTAGAGCTGCACAGACAAAAAGGATGGAGCAACGAGCAACAGCCAACAGCATCTGTAATACGACGATGGTCGGTACAGCACACGATACAAATAATAGATAGCAATCGACGCAGAAAATTTTAGGTGTAGACAGCGATCATTGATCCCGTGAAATCATACATTGGTCCAACGAATTAACAAGTGTACCGACAAACCAATGGCGTCTGATCCTCCCTCCAAGCGCCAACGCCTGGACTCCTCGAAAGATACCGATCAAGAGTCTAAGGAAGATGGGGAGGAGGACCTTCTTAACCTCATGAATGGGGACGACTTCGTCACAGAAGATCAGAGACGAGAGAGTGAAGCACAGACGCGGCGACAGCAGCGAAAAGAGCGTCTTCAACGAGCCCAGGAAGACGAGGCAGCAAAACTTGATTCCAAAGAAGACCAGACAGTTGCCAAGACACAATACAGCGGGACAACTGAACTTGCAGAGCAGCTGGTACAAGGAGACTCGACAGAATCAGTGCCTATCGCCACTGGAAATATCGAACCAGAGAAGAACGAAGACGACGACGATAGATTCAATATGTTCTCCGACTCTGTGTCACCCATGCAAAAAGCATCTGGTAAGACTGCAGCGTCAGACCCGACAAAGCGGGGTCATGGGCAAGGAGACTGGGATGATGCCGAAGGATATTATAAGGCTGTCAATGGAGAAGTCATAAGCCTGGACTCATCGGCTTCTGACGAAGCCTCCGCCAGCTTTCGAGTACTGGGTGTGGTTGGGAAAGGTGTATTTTCGACTGTCCTCAAGTGTTCTACCGTCAGTAATAGCTCCAGCGTCAAGATCCCGCCTATGGTGGCAATAAAGTCGATAAGACACAATGAAATAATGGCAAAAGCCGCCGAGAATGAGATACGATTCTTGCAACGCCTCAAGGGGTCGGCTGGCATCGTTCAAATGTTTTTACCTACGACAGCGACTCCATTGGAGCACCGTGGGCATATTATGCTCGTGTTCTCCTTTATGGAGTACAATTTGCGTGACGTTCTGCAAAAGTTTGGCAAGGGTGTCGGGCTTTCGCTCACGGCCGTCCGGTCCTACTACGCACAACTCTTGTCCGCAGCAACCCATCTGCAGAAGCACAATCTAATTCATGCCGATCTCAAGCCCGATAATATTCTAGTCAGTGCCGACTTTGGAGTGGTACAGCTTGCCGATTTCGGTTCGGCTATCGACGTGAATTCGCCTGGAGAGAATCAACCGACACCGTACCTCATTTCTCGTTTCTACCGCGCACCCGAAGTGATTCTTGGCCTTGTCCCCACGTTTGCGGCTGATCTGTGGAGTATATCTGTCACAATCGCCGAGATATTTCTGGGTCGGGTCTTGTTTCGGGGGACGTCCAACAATGACATGCTGTATTCGTTCATGCAATACCTTGGACCCTTTTCGAATCGAATCATTCGACAGCACCTGGTGCAGTGCCAACGATTGCCCATCCCTCGACACTTTCAGCAAGAAGGCGCCAACTACATGTTTACAAAACAAGCAGCAGATGCAGTAACTGGTCAAGCGGTCCACAAGATACTTTCTTTGTTGCCACGAAACAACGAGAACAAGTTTCCATTGAGCACGCCCCTGAGCCAGCAGTTGCTCAAGGCGAAATCCGGTAAAGATTCTCGCACGCTGGTGAATCGCTTCTCGGATCTGTTGCAAAAGTGCCTTGCGTTGGACCCGACGCGGAGAATTGCTCTCAGGGATGCACTCCAACACGACTTCTTTCGATCGGCGGACGAAACGAAAGCTACGTAACAACTTATAAAAGACCCGTGCTTCCTGCTATACATTTGGAAACCGTTCACGCTAGCTAGTAGTAGCTTATACCATTCAAATTGAAAGAAGTAGCGCTAATAATTATCACCTACCAGCACCATGGACGACACAAGATGTATCAAACCGTATTGTTACTTTTTCTTGGTAAAGCGAAGGGCGCAATACTTGCAAGACTCGACGGCACCGGGGCGTGCGAGGGAAATGTACTCGAGGGGATGTCCCAATCCGCCGCCCCCGCCATCACAAATGGCTATTTCTCCGTCCACTTCAATCGGAGCTACCTTGTGCACCAACTCCAAGGCGTTGCTGCGATGCTTTCCAAGCGCGTACTGAAATCAAGGATGCAGAGAAAGAGAGAGAGGTGAGTGGAATGGTGCCGTATGTAGGTTAGACAAGCGACAAAGTAGTAAAGAGTCACCACCGACAACAAGTAGAAATGTAGTTGACGACTTACCGGTGATTCTTCACCAGAATGATTCATGAGACGCTTCTCTTCGACCGTTCGGCTGAACAGGTTGGGGTTAGAGGCAGAAGGAGAGCTAGCGGGCGGCGAGCTAACCATAAGAGGCGTGGTGGCGGATGCAATGGAGCGAACGGCTCCAGTTTCACGGCACAGTCTGGGAAGACTTCGGACTACGGAGCAAGAAACCTGCATTGCTGAAACAACAGGAGGATGCAACGAGAGTACGAAGCTGCGTGTCAAGGGCTAGAGTTGAACTATCGTACAACGAGGAAAGAAGTTATTGTGCTTTGCATGTGCTTCGCCGTTCGCCGTTAGCCATCGTCCCAGTCTTAGTCCACTGAGTCGACTCGCATACGCAGAATGCCTCTCAATTATTTGTCGGCTCTCTTGCTGTGTCGCTGTTTTACAATTGTTCGAGTTTCACCATGTCGTCTACTTCAGCGCTCCCAGGAGGGCCCAATCTATCATCGCAACAGCAACCCCCTGCTACAGGGGGTGGGGGTATGGACGAACTACTGCCGTTGGTCTTGCAGTTGACGAATCCCGAGCAGGTACGTGAGAAAGGGCGGTAGCTTTCGGGGGGTCTCTTTTGCGGCTCACGACGTTTACTATACTGTGCAGGCGCTGGCTTTTTCGGTACAGCCCGCTACTGATTCGTTCATTACACTCACGTCGGATCACACTCTTCCTTGCTACATCTCCGTGCTTACAGAGAGAAGTTGTCTTGCTGGAGCTGTCCAAAAAGCGCGAAAGCTTTCCCGATCTTGCCCCGATTCTATGGCATTCCGATGCTACTGTGGCCGCTCTCCTTCAGGAGATTGTCTCGATTTACCCGCTCTTGACACCACCGACGTTGACGGCCCATGCATCCAACCGTGTGTGTAATGCACTCGCGCTCTTGCAGTGCGTTGCGTCTCACGCCGACACTCGTCAACCATTCTTGAACGCACAGATTCCTCTCTATCTGTATCCTTTTCTAAACACGCAGTCCAAGTCGCGACCCTTTGAATACCTTCGACTCACGTCGCTAGGAGTAATCGGAGCTCTTGTCAAGGTGGACGATACAGAGGTTATCTCGTTTTTACTCTCGACCGAAATCATTCCCCTGTGTCTACGCATCATGGAGACTGGATCCGAGTTGAGCAAGACTGTCGCTACCTTTATCGTACAAAAGATTCTACTGGAAGAGACTGGTCTAAACTATGTGTGCGCCACGGCCGAACGATTTTATGCCGTCTCGACGGTTCTCGCCAACATGGTGCAACTCCTTCAAGTCCACACGTCTGTGCGATTGCTCAAGCATGTTGTACGGTGTTATCTTCGGCTTGCGGATCATCCCCGTGCACGCGATGCGCTCAAGACGTGTCTTCCGCAGTCGCTGCGTGACAATACCTTTGCGCCACACTTACACAATGATCCAACGGTCCAAAAGTGGCTCAGCCAGCTGCTCAGTACGGTCGGTGGTCCTACCGACGCTTCTTCCACGGGCAGTACCGCCGAAATGTCGGAGAGTACTTTTGGGGATGCTGTGCCGTGATGATTGAGGTGGATGGTGTGGCATGTTATTCGCTGCCTTACTTCTACAACTTTCATAGACAAAGGAGAAAGCTAGCAATAGAATACGATTATGTCTTGAGTAGCTAGCCTGTAGATAGATACCCATTTGGCTAGTAGAAGGCGAAGTGTTGACTGGTAGTTCGTATTCCTAATGCTTGGATAGACTTAGCTCCATAGCTATTAGGCCCATTGCATCTTATCGAACGGCACTATGTGCTCTTGGAAATAAGAGGACCAGGTACCGTAGACTAGACTAGATGACCAGTGTGTGGCCATGCATATGCATGTGCATATCGTATGGTCGATTAAAGTTTTTGTTGACAATTTTGTTCGGAAAGGTGATTTCGACATATTCTCAGCAGACGCTCTCGACACAAAACCATTTTTTTCACAATTTTTCGATTATTGCACATACACGATCTTTCATCGAATCTTGTGGACCTCAGTCCTCTTCTTACTTTTTGTAGGAAGAACCAACGACGATCATGATGAAGACTCTTTCATTGTTCCTGCTCGTGGTGGGATCGGCGACTAGCTTCACTACTCGCCCCATTCAGTCCTTGGTACAATCGGTCACGGCCCTGCAATCCCAAAAGACCGCCGTCATCGCGGGAGCCAGTGGCTACATTGGCAAATCTGTCGTGCGCGAAGCAGTCCGTCAGGGATACAAGACATACGCTCTCGTGCGTGACAAACAGGCTTGCCTGGACAACGAAAAGTCTTTTGGAGACTACTTGTCGGGAGCCGAGGTTGTCGAGCTCGATGTTAGCGACACCGTCAAAGTGCAGGCTTTTATGCAGGAGGTTACGGACAAGTCTGATAACAACAAGATTGAAGCCATCGTGAGTTGTTTGGCGAGTCGATCGGGTATCAAGAAAGAAGCTTACATGATTGACTATCAGGCTACTCTCAACTGCTTGGATGCCGGTCGCGCTGTTAATGCCGAACACTTTGTTTTGTTGTCAGCCTTTTGCGTCAAGAACCCCTGGTTGCAATTCCAACAGGCCAAGCTCAAGTTCGAAGCCGCCTTGCAAGAGCAGCAAGACATGACCTGGTCCATAGTGCGGCCCACAGCATTTTTTAAGTCGGTTTCTGCTCAAGTCGAAGTGGTCAGATCCGGACGCCCTTATCTTTTGTTTGGAGATGGCCAGATTACTCGCTGCAATCCCATTGCCGAATCTGAACTCGCGACTTTTATGATCGACTGTGTCACTAAAAAGTCTCGCCATCAACAGATCATGAATATTGGTGGCCCCGACAAGGGTATGGCTATGGTCGACCAGGGTGCAATGATCCACAAGGCCTTGGGTATCACCGAACCAAAGTACAGGAACGTACCGATCCAGATCTTTGATGTTATCATCAACATCTTCCAGTTCATGGCGGATGTAACTGGCTTGGAAAAGCTGGAGAACGCAGCCGAGACAGGCCGTATCGGCAAGTACTATGCGGTTGAATCCATGCTGACTACTGATGAGTCCGAAAAGTACGGCACAATTTCTCTGCAGGACCACTACAACAAAATTGCCGCGGAAGGACAAGATATTGACATGAACGTGAGCCTCTGGCAAAGAGCTCGCATGGGCAAGTTTGGGAACGCGACGTTTGCCAACGCCACGTTGGCGTAAATTTTAACTCGGGAGAGCGAGAAACTAATTAGCGCAAGAGTTTGTCGAGGACGCAGAGAGGTGTTGCCAAAGGAGTGAAAGTATGGCAGTATTGAGTACAACACGAACAACGGAGGAGAGGAAACATTTCATAACGCATAACAAAGATGCATGTTTTTAACCTTTAAAGTGTAGTTCCGGAAAAGCAGGCAGTAGCGTGATGAAAGACTTTGAAGAACTTGAACGCTCGTGGCCGGAAGGAGGGGCATCATGCGACTAGTAGTACCCAGTACGGTATACTATTAGCTATGGTAATGGTCGTGGCGCTACAGTACGTTACGAGAGCATCATCTCTTCCTCGCGCCATAAAGGCGAAGCACGTGCGCTGGAATTGGATTACTTACGTACGAGCACATACTTATTGCGTTCGCTTCGCATTATTCGCTCGTTCGCTTCGCAGGTGTTTTTTTTTTAACTCCTTCAAGCTGATCAGCAATGGAAGCACCGAGACCGAAAAGACCGAGAGCAGCCAAGCGAGAGGGCGGGGGCTCCTGAAACCTTTCTCGTCATACAGTATGGAGCACTCTACGAGGCTGAGGCAACGCAATAGTTATCGTACAAAGCTAGCAGGCTTGTTCGTTTTCGCTTGCTGCAAGTATGAATCACAAATGAAATGAATGGCGAAGCAAGTTCAGCGCTTTTCCAGCATCACAGTCAAGGACCCGCAGACCAAGGCCTTGACTTCGACACACGCTGCAACCGATCGTCACATGATGTATAGGTATGCATTGAGACACTCGCCCAAGTTTAGACCGTCCTCCCAACTCGAATGCTGCTAGTCGTCTACAGCTGCCTTTTCATCGAGGATCTCGACGGAGTAGGTGCTAGGAATCTCGACGGCATCATCGGCATGGATCGCCTGCTCGACACCTTGTGAAGCAACAACTGAAGTGCCCACTGGGTTTGGTCTCTCCCCATCAGCCAAGGAATCCACACGGTGACTGAGGTGTGGCGTCATGCAGTAGCACAACGGGATGGTAGCAGCAATCCACAGGACGAAGGCTGGCACCAACAAATAGCCTGTCGCGCCTGGGAGACACATATAATTGTCATCAAAACAGCTGTCCGTCAACAGTCCACTAATCAGTACCATAGTGAGCAAGCCCATCGTTTTTGCCATAACCTTGCCCAGTATGCTCAAGACGCCTGGGGGATAGGTGGCGCATGACATGACGAGGACTAGTATGATCGCGAAGGCGCCAAGGATGCTCCCGATCACACCGACGCTTCGTCCCACTTCGAGGAGTGTGTCCAAATCCTCTTTGTCATGCGAAATGCAACCATCTCCAAGTGGGTTTTCGAAACCCCAATATCCGTAGGAAATGTCATCATCGTCCCAGAAATTGTATTCACTTTTGGATTTCTCGACGAGCTTGAAGGAGACGCAGCTGAAAGCAGTAATCATGAAGAGAATGTATGCAATGGTCATCATAGTCAGAGAGGCGGCAATGATTGGCCCCTGCAAGTCGAAAACGTTGCAGGAACGGATACGGTGCGGGTAGTATAATTATGAGACAATGAAAGAGAACAAGACGTTTACAGCGCAAACAACAGTACTTACATAAGGGCAGCAGGGAGGACGACATTGGGTCCCGTTTGTGGTGAGAAAAAATGTTGTGAGAGACTTTGAATGGGCAAGGTTGTTTCGGGCGGAACACATCTGCTTACTAAATAGATCCTTGGCGATCAGTGAGGGGCACAGTGGTTGCGAAAAGTTCGAAGATAGTAACGGTTAGAGATGATTTCTCTTGCTTGTCTTTTTAGTTTTTATGTTCGCATCGATTCAGGCAACACACTGATGGTGGTCATGTTTTGTTTGAGATAGCGTTCGCGTTGTATCATGTTTGACATTTCTCTACAATCCGACAGTTACTATCAGTACCTAAGTCGATGCGAACGTCGAGAACTCTTCGCTTGCACGGTTCGTGTTCGCTTGGCCAAGCACTACCACTACCAAGGGGCAAACTGGTGATGCGAACTTCGTAGCATGTGAGATGCTTGTGGTGTTGCTTTTCTTTTTAGTTTTATGTTCGCATCGATTCAGGCAACACACTGATGGTGGTCATGTTTTGTTTGAGATAGCGTTCGCGTTGTATCGTGTTTGACATTACTCTACAATCCGACCGTGACTATCAGTACCTTAGTCAATGCGAACGTCGAGAACTCTTCGCTTGCACAGTTCGTGTTTGCTTGGCCAAGCACTACCACTACCAAGGGGCAAACTGGTGATGCGAACTTCGTAGCATGTGAGATGCTTGTGGTGTTGCTTGTCTTTTTAGTTTTATGTTTGCATCGATTCAGGCAACACACTGATGGTGGTCATGTTTTGTTTGAGATAGTGTTCGCGTTGTATCATGTTTGACATTTCTCTACAATCCGACAGTGACTATCAGTACCTAAGTCGATGCGAACGTCGAGAACTCTTTGCTTGCACAGTTCGTGTTCGCTTGGCCAAGCACTACCACTACGAAGGGGCAAACTGTTGATGCGAACTTTGTATCATGTGAGATGCTTGTGGTGTCACCAATGGCCACATGTATCGCTCCTCACTGTTGAATCCAGTAGGATGCTGCTAATGATAAACTAGACTAGCACTCTACGGACTGTTGCGATAGAACAAACACTAATAAAAGGAAAAGAGTGAGGCCATGATCCACTGATCATCCTCACTCTCCACCGACCAACGCGTCTCTGTAAGTACGTGGTTTATCTACCACGTCAATCTATTTACTGGAAGAATCTCTATCAGATTTCCGGGTATCACCATTTCTCAACACACTCCTTTGGGCCGAACTGTATTTGCTACTGGGACCAATATTCATAACGAGGTCACGTAACTTGTAAAACAGTTTTCCTTGCAGGGGCTTCGTGAAATAGTCGGCAACCATATCTTCTGTAGGACAGTGCTCGATACTGAGCTCCTTGGACGCCACTCGGTCCTTGACAAAGAAATATCTGATATTCATATGACGAGTGCGCTTTGAGCTCGAGCTGCGTCCATTCTTTTCCAATAGAATAGAGCTCATGTCGTCCTGGTACAGAATAGTATCTTTGATGTCAAAACCTTGCTCCTGCAGGAACTGTGTTTTCCACAGCAGTTGTGGCATGACTTCATGAACACCAACCACTTCACATTCGGTTGAGCTCCGTGTGACCAACTCCTGCTTGTTGGCTGTGGTAAACACAGACCCTTTTCCCCTCAACATGGTGCCGCCAGTGTGTCCCTTCATATCCATGTGGACACCAAATGAGGCGTCAACCCACCAACGCAATAGTCCCGAGCCATCAGCCGATAGGATTAATGAAAGGTCTTTGGTGGACCGACGGTATTTCAATACACGTCCAAGTTTCCTGTAATCGTCAACGTCTGGTGTTTGCATTCTCCCGTAAAGAAAAGATAATGCGGTACGTAGGTCGGGACGTGCACGTTGACTCAGATACAGCAACTGCACCACCAGA
>Ga0307981_1002074_pt1 | contig 16797 bp, 12 predicted proteins | sample OrgLakmetagen987_FD_201849 | JGI IMG/M metagenome (GOLD analysis project Ga0307981, IMG submission 201849) | Saline water microbial communities from Organic Lake, Antarctica - #987 | ecosystem: Environmental > Aquatic > Non-marine Saline and Alkaline > Saline | place: Antarctica: Organic Lake... | reverse complement strand
AGTCTATATTGCCTACTAGTGTTAATACTACTATCAGGAAGGGGGGAGACTTTTTTTGACTAGACTGACCTTCCAGGGGGGGATGTTCGCGGGTTTTGGGGGGATACTTGGTGAAGGTCCACTGTACGAAGAAGAGAGCGGAACACGCGATTGCATGCAAAGCTTCGCTGGTCGCTGGATCTACTGTACGAAGTAGAACTCTGTTCAAGATTCTAACCTAAAGCTCTGCCTAACATATTAACAGAACTCAATAAATTACTGCTGTAGTGTTATTCTGCATGTATCAGAGGGTATTCCTTTTTGTCTAGTATTGTAGTTGTCGCTTTGTTTTTGTTATCTTGTGGGTATCATAATATACATATTGACAAAATCTAGTTACAGAGAGAACGAAAAGAGCACGACACTATATTGTGCTGCTTACCATAACAGCAATCATATTCCACAGGGGATGTCATAATCCTCTGGCCTTATACTTAATTATTAATTAGCACATCAAATCATTGGCGAGGTCTTCCACATCATACCACCAAACCGCTCTTGTCAAATTCCTCATAATTTTTAATCAAAACGCTAAAATCATCCCTAATTTTAAAGTGACCGCATGCTTATTGCTTATCCATGACCAACAATATTGCCGGGTCTGCAATGACCTTTTTCACAGAGCTCTAGCTATGTAGTATTTCATCAGTATTTTCAAACAGTAGTACCCACCTACAATGTTGCCAGTCTAATCAAAACCTGGTAATTGTCTCTTCATTGCTAGTTATGGAGATTAACATGATATCTCTATGAGATCATCTCACCACCTTTAACCATGACTAGGAACATTCCAGCTCATCCAGGACCGAAATTTCCAGGACTGATTAGAAATTAGCTCGATTAGACTTTAAGGAGTCTTAGCTAGGCCTTCCGAACTAATAATATGGTAATATCAGTAATTGACATCGAGAAACTGCCACGATGTTTGCTATTATCTTTTTGAATAAGGAGGTTGGCTTCTTTATTTCTAATTTCTGCCGGTGAAAACTGATGACATATCAAATCAATACAAGGGTCTGCACCGCCTACAATCGAATATCATATATCAGGTATCTGACAGTATCTGACAACACAAGAGGACAAAAGAAAAGCAATGACAACAGTGAGTAAATGTTATATGCCTTGATTCAAGATCTCTAAAAGTCGTTGTCGCTATCATGATATCTATTGCACTAGTCGTCGTACTCACTGTACTCGTTTCTTCCCTGGTGTGACAGTTAGAGGAAAGGAGCGACTGCATCGTCAGTTCCAACACAGAAGATACTGTATTGTCAAGCAACGAGGAATGCTGCAAGGAGATCGAGGAAGTGGACAATTTCACAGCCTCAAGAAATAGAACTGAAGAAGGAGACAGGAACAATAATCGTGATGACAGCAGGAGGAACAGTAAGAACACAATCCTCGAAAACCTCGCTGATCATTTACAATCCAATCTCCACTTTGATCAACCTATCACTACACTATCCATAAGTAGCCTCGAGGAACACGATAAAGCAAGTTCCGAGATGTCTTCGTGGCTGTGCAACTTTTTCGGAAATTCTGATCATAGTACTGCTGCTGCTGTAGAAGGAAATTCGTCACGGCCAATGAATGAGCATTTTCTATCTAGTCTTCGCAGTAGCAAAAATCGACGCACCAATGCTGTTGTTACTTTTGGGAACATTACAGTTGTGAAATATGAGACGATGCCTGCAAATTATGCGTAAGTTCCAGTATCACGATTACATAGTAGCATTGAACCGGGTTAGATCCTCATAGATACAAACATTACTGTCCCGGTTCTAATTTTCTTCTCCCTTTATTTTTATTAGCAAAAGCGTATCAGACCCAGGACGAAACCAAATGAACGAACAAACTCTCAATCTTGACGAGTACGAAGTTTTGAGAACAAAAAGGAACTGCACACGGCGACTTCAATTGAATGTAAGAAGGACAGTGCCATATTTTGTTCTCGAAGACAAATTTTTACGTGACAATGGGTTCTCTGACGAGGATATCCTAGAATGTTCGCGAGCTGCATCTTGCACTCGCAAGCGAGCTAGCAAGCAACAAAGACAGAAAAGAAAGTCACTTCTCAACAAGTCCGGGCACGAACAAAGAAAGCTTCAAGGTGCCACAACAAATCAATAAATTTTTTGTACAATCGCGAAAGGAAATGAGTTGAGAAAACGTTTGATATCATTATCGTAATGACCAAGAGATTACATAATATTTATAACGTGTACATTAGTTTAATACAATTAAAATGTATGATCCTTCAGCCTTGGATGACGAAAGACACCAACTGATGTCACGGGGTCTCCTAATCATCCGCCGTAGTGAAGATTGACGATGGCATTGACGAAGGGACGACTAGTTCGCTGAAACCCAGAATTGCGATAATAACACACTCGTCATTGCTGTCCAGAAAATTTGCAAATATCCTCCATTTATCTGCGTAGTGCTTTCTATTCCGAGTAGATGATTCCTATCAATCTCAATTAGACGAAATCCATGTAGCATCAATATTTCTGAGATCTTTACAAGTCAGAAGTTTAGTCATCGCAAGTCGACGGACTCAATTCCGATTCTTTTCTCAAGAGATTAGCTTCAATCCCTTGACGCCGAAGACATTTCATCATATTCTGTACGAATTGACAGCCTCGCAACGCATAATTCCTTGTGAACTTATCCTGCAAAATGCGTGTATGTTGATGGCAATAACTGCAAAAAGTGAAGGGATTTCGGAACCACTCGAGTGAAGATTAAGGAGTTCTAGGCAAAAAATCTTGCTGCATACCAGGTACGCAAGTATGTCCTAACTCTCGTTAGTACGAGTCTCGTCCTGATTAGACACGCCAGGAATTCGAATTATGGATCTGTTTTACCTTTGCAGTGCTGGGCATACAAAGCATTGTTTGAAGAAATTCGTAACCTCGTGATCCATTTTCCATAATGATATTAACAAGATTAATGAACTTGCAAACCAATCCTATGCAGAATGAAGGAAACCCCTCTTCTAAAAGACCTGTATAGTTGGAAAGTCCTGTCTGGGACCTTCATAAAATTTGAAGTTAATAAGATAAAACAGAACCGTATCTTTTGCAGCAGGAAACTGGTAGCAATAAAATAAAACAGTAGTTCTTTTTTGTGTCAATGCTGTAGCACATTTTAATCGTACTTGAAAAAAGAGAAGGTGGTATTGGGTTCAATGTTTTAGTTCTTAAATGTTACATCTCCATTTGTTCTTATTATTTACCACTGTCCTTTCATCTTGGTTGCATGGGTCATACGGGTAAAGAGTCCCGACTTACTTCTGCTACTATATCAGAGTTTTAGAACAGAGGCACAAGATTGGGTGTCTGACCTTGTCGCTTGCAGTTTGGTAGTACTTCAAAAGCGCCATCAGTTGTTTTCCACGACACAAGGTCTCAGACGGCAATCCCGGTTCCAGCCGACAGCTCCTCTACGCAGCTCTGTGAATCCAGACACAGCGCATAGTTGTTAATCTCCTGCTGGTGGATGGTCATCAACACTATAATGAACAAAGTAAAATAAAGTTAAAACACAATCATTGCGATGGACATGAAAAAGAGCACACCATGGTGTGTTGTGTTCGAAAGATGAGTGCCTCATAAAAATCGCAAGCGGTGTCCTCCACGACCAAAGGTCTCAGACGGTAATTCCAATTTATGCTATTAATCATTGGCACCAGTATAATAATATATTGTAACATGGTTGACTGTTCCTGATGAAGATTCATTTCGTTTTGTACTTACGATGGCACATTGGGAGAATGCAAGCATTCATGATAGAACATTGATTTTCATTTCAACACATATTCTTTAATAGGGAAGGTGAGCGATAACTTAATTGTGTCTCACTCATTCAGTTCGTTTCCTGCATGCATGTCTGTGTTGTATTGACGACCACAATCGCAATTTATGAGTTGAACAAAGTGATTGGGTCCAAAGCAGATCTGAAAATGATTGCGAAAAGATTTGTGGGGTTGTGGAGAAATCGCGCAATTACGCGCATGATATTTGATGGCCAGGCAGACCAGGAAAAAACAATGTGAGGCGCCAATGCAAGCAACCCTGGAGTCCAGCCAAAATGAAAACGGAGGACAACATAGATAAAATACTTATAACTTATAACTCATAAGTAGATACATCTTGCTAGCTACTAGCTAATCACCACATACACAGAGGATCTTGCATCAGCGCACTCTCAAACAATCAAATACAAACATGTCTCGCTTCTGGGCAGCAAATGAATCTAGTTCAGATGAATCATCCTCTGATGACTCCAGCGTCTCCAGTTCTTCCTCGGAGGACAACAAAAGGGCAGGAGGAAATAACAAGTGGCTTGAATTCAGTGATGATTCCGGTAAGTTATCCTTTTCGATATGATGCATTCCATAAATGCAATCCGATTATCACACTTATCTCACTCTAATTTAATTTAACTTAATTCGTTATTCACTGTCCATTAAATAGACTCGGAGGAAGAAGTAAGGGTCGTAAAATCAGCCAAAACGAGGACCTTTGAATCCCTCGAGGAATCCATTAAGAAAATCCGTAACGCCATGAAAGTCAAGGACTACGCAACAATCCAAGCCAGCTGCGACGACCTCATGAAAACAGTCTCTTCTACCAAATCGAAGACCATCATCGATGCGCATGGCGGAGTCCCACGTTTCTTTGTGCGCATCTTGTGCGACTTGGAAGATTTCATTATGGCCAGAAAGAAAGATAAAGCGGCTTTCAAGAAGCTGAGTCCAAGCCAAGGGAGGGCATTGAATAGGATGGGACTAACCATGAAGAAGAACAACAGGGCGTATTTGAAATTGATGACGGAATACAGGGCGAATCCTAGTATTTCTGACAACGAGGCCAGTGATGATGAGAAACCAAAAGCTGTCGTCTCGGATAGTGACTCTGATTCGGATAGTGATAGTGACTCTGATAGTGACAAAAAATCTGATTCGGTAAGTTTGCAACTCTACAGAAAACATAGGATCGATATTGGCAGATTGATAACCGCATCCATCCATCGCAGTGATTACATTCACCCCATGCTTGCATGGGCTGAATTCCTCGTTTCCGACTCAGTTGCTTGAAGTTAATTCTCTCCTCATTCACGTGGTTAGCCGCTGTCAAAGTGGTTGATAGTGGGAGGGTTGCTTTCGGTGACTGCTGAGACTAACATATATATCCAAACCCTGAGTGATGAAGCTGATATTCACATCCATTATCGCGTGTCGTGTTATTTTTCTAACACACCCATTGGTTGTCCATTTGACAGGATGCTGATTCTAAATCAAGTAGCAGTTCCAGTTCAAGCAGTTCTAGTTCTAGCGACTCTGGCTCGGATTCCGACAAAGCCTCGGACTGGGGATCCTCTTCTTCCTCGTCCTCCGATTCTGACTCTGATGAGGAAGGAGGTGCATATTCCGAGCTCAAGGGACGCGCGCGTTGGTTGAAGACGAATACTGTCGTTGTAGAGAAGGTTGTCAAGGATAAGGAAGGACGTGGACAGGCGCGCAAGGAAGCCCGTGCTGCTGCCGCTGTAGCCAAGGCCGAAGAGGTGCCGAAGGAAGAAGAACTCAAGGAAAAAGAGGAGGAAATGTCTGCCGCTGTACTGAACAGAAAGTGCAAAGAAGTAGTCCTTTCGAGAGGTCGAAGAGGAAATGACACTAAGCAGGTGCTGGAGCAGTTGGAGAAGCTGTCTGAGTTGTCTGTCAAGTACGGTCCAAGGGTGGAGATTCCAATGCTTATGCACACCATTACCGCTCAGTTTGATTTAGTCAAGACTCTCGATGATTACATGGAGACTCCTGTATGGAAATCCTGTGCAGAACACCTTGAGCGTGTTGCTTCCGTGTTGGAAGCTGGAGAGGATGAGTCGAAGAAATTCTGTTTGGGGCCTGCCAGCACCGAAGACGATGATGTCATGATTGGCAATACGTTGGGAAAGAAGAAGAATAAAACGAAAGACGCTGCTAGTGTAGGAGATGTTGGTGCTGTTGATGCTGCATCTGCCGTTGTCCAATTAGTGAATCCTCACACGGTATGTAGTCCCATTTGAAAATGGTCCATTTGAAATTTTATCTTTGCCCCAAGATTTTTCCTCATTACATATTCACATATCCTAATAGGGCGATCCTGAGACTGAAGACGAGCGCGCCGAGCGCCTTCGTGTAGAAAAGGAGGCGAACATGACTGAGGAAGAACTTAGAGTTATTCCCGTCGTTGGATCTCTTTCCCTTTTCATGAACCGTCTCGACCAGGAGTATCTAAAGAGTCTTCAACGAATATCCTCTCACTCACCTGATTACATTGTTCGCCTTCGCGACGAAGTACAGCTTGCGAAGCTACTCACAATGATATTTAACTATTTTACACGTGTAGATTCTAAGGAAGAAGCTGCCCAAATGGCTCTCCGTAGAGTTGAACATTTGTACTACAGTCATGATACAATTGCTGAACAAATCAATGGAAAGAATGTCGATACTGTTGAGTTAATCTCTGGTTTATGTACTTTTGTGTACCAGGAAGGAACTGATAGGGAAAAGACTCGTGCAATGTTGTGTCACATCTATCATCATGCCCTTCACGACCGCTTCCTTGAGGCTCGTGACCTTCTTCTCATGTCACATTTACAGGACAACATCGCGAATGTCGGAGACGTTTCAACTATGGTGTTGTTCAACCGTATGATGGTGACTGTAGGTCTTTCAGCATTTCGCCTAGGAAGAATTTGGGACGCTCATCAATGCCTCTCTGAAATTTGCTCTGGCAGAAACCATCGCGAGCTCCTCGCTCAGGGTATTTCTAACAATCGCTACGGAGACAAAGTTCCCGAAGAAGAGAAGGCAGAGAAGAGAAGACAAGTTCCATACCACCAACATATTAATCTTGATCTCATCGAGGCTTGTCATCTCATCAGTGCCATGCTGCTTGAAGTTCCTAACATGGCAGCAGCTGGAGACGAGGGTACGAGCACTCGTAGGGTCAAGGTACATTCCCGTATGTTTAGGAAACAGTGTGATATTTACAATCGCCAAGTGTTCACCGGCCCTCCTGAACAGATTAAAGATTTTATTATGTGTGCAACAAAGGCTTTGATGAAAGGCGAGTGGAATGAATGTGCAAATCTTTTGACTGGTCTCGAGGTTTGGAATCTCGTTCCTGGTGACAACGCCGTCGAGAAAATTAAGACTATGCTGGTAGAGAAGGTTAAGCTGGAGGGACTTAGAACTTTCTTATACGCATTTTCGGCCCAGTATGACTCCCTATCACTTGGACAACTGTGTGATATGTTCGGTCTGTCGAAGAACGAGGTGCATTCAATCGTTTCCAAGATGATGATTAATCGTGAACTTCACGCAAGTTGGGATCAGCCAACCGATACCATTGTATTGAGAAAGGTTGAAGCCAGCTCCCTTCAAATGTTGGCACTTCAGTTTGCTGAGAAGACTGCTCATTTAGTTGAGACAAATGAAAGGCTCCTTGACACCAAGACAGGAAACTTCCACTTTAGAGATGGCGATGGACAGAGGTATGGGGATCACAACCGTGGTCATGGCCAGAGACGTTCAACTGCAAGCGGAGGAAAGCAGAATTATTCATCCAATCGCGGCCCAAAGCGTAGTGGCCGGGGTGGTGGTCGCGGCGGTCGTGGCAGTGGACGCGGTGGTCGTGGTGGTGGCAGAAATCGCAATTAAAATTTCTGGCATTAAAGCATAATAAAAGGTTTACATATTACCAAATGGAGGGAAATCATCTACTTACTCTCGCTAATTGAAATTATGATGAAATAATGTAAAATACAAAAATTCACGTAAGGATTAAGGATGGATCACTGCCTTTTGGGAAAGATCAAAAATCGATGAAACTGATATGGCTGATTTCTACACATCTTGTCTACATACAAACAAACTAAATTTGAGCGACAATGTTGTTCCTGACATTACTCATCAAAAAATGAGAGTGTGTTCAAACATAATCTTAATCACCCAAACAAAGTTCTTTTCGTAATTCTGTTCTGGTCATGAGCTAATCCACTTCCACTTGGGGCTACCGCTCACAGTCATATCACAGTCATTGATTACCATTTTGTACACCCAAATGCCTTTTCAGTCATCGATAAAAAGGGAAACATCTATTCATAGTGAACTTACAAAAACTGAAACATCATACACCATCATACTTCATCGTTCATCGTCAGCAAAGAATGATTCCAGATTCAAAAGACATTTTGATGAATCAAGAGATCACTGCAGCAGAGACGCTCACTGCCCTCTTCAGATCACCACGTAGCTCCCCTTCTGCACAACCAGCAGTTGGTACTGCTCAGGCTCAAATCTCTACTATGCTAATGCCGCCTGGTGCTGATGCTGATGCTGGTGCTGGTGCTCTACTATTACCTGCTGTTCCTCCTCCTGTCACCCCTCTCTTGCGTCCTGCCATGCTAGTATTGCCTGATGAATCTGCTCAAAACACTATTTCTCCCACCCCAACGACTTTGCTTCAGCAATCTACGACAAAGACTACGAGCCTTCATAGTAAAGACCGCGAGAAAAACTTCCCTGAAAAATTGTTAGAGATACTTGAGACATCGGAGCACTCTGATATTCTGAAATGGCTACCTGGTTGCGAGGCCTTCATCATAGTGGACAAGACGCGATTCGGAAGCGATGAACTTCCTTCATTCTTAAAGCAAACTCAGTACACCAGTTTCACCCGCAAACTTTGCCGCTGGAAGTTCGTTCGTGTTCCTCGTGGGCCTTTTATTGGCGCTTATTACCATAAGCTGTTCAGAAGGAATCGCCCTGCTCTATGCAAGTTGATGTCTTGCTCTGGTAATTTCACTAGCTCTTTCAATGCAACTATTCAGTCAGGACAGCAGATGATGAACTCACAATCCATCTGGCCAGAAAGACCAAACGCCATGGAGGAACAGTCTGTTCTTCAGCAGAATTATTTGCGAATGTTAGAAGATGCCAACAGAGTTTCTGTGATCAAGGAGCAACTTTTAAACATTCGTTTGAAGAGAGCTCATCTTTACAAGCAGCATAAGGTAATTCGTGGACAGGCAGAAGATAGTCTCTACGAGCAGCAGGAAAATTTCCCAAGACAAGTATCAATGAGTCAAGCAACAGAACGACATCCACAAGCTAGGCAGCAACTTCCAAAGAGTCACAGTCAGCAGATTCAAACACTTTATCCTTGGTTCCCCACGAATGGAAGCAACTCTATCAGCGGCTCCAGGATTCTTCAAGGCGCCAGTAGATCTCTAAGGTGTGGCAATATAATGGAATACAATACAGAAATGCCACAATTGGTAAAACTTCGTCAAGCTGAAAGGCTAGATCGTTCTGCAGTCGCGACTCAAGAGCATGATGAATGTCAAGACCGAGTTGCCACTCAAAATTTAGCTTCAGCAGTTTAGAATGTGTGCGTTCGAACTAAAGTTTTGAGTCTTCCGTGTAGTAGTTGAATATTTCCCATTCTTTGAGTGTAAAATCAAGATGTTGTAAAAGTATATTTAAATATTATCGTTCTAGTCCATAGCAAAGATGCCTGTTCTCCAGATTGTTTACTAGCTGTTGAGGGGTTCAAGTTGAACTTAGGTGGTGACAGTGAGTTCAAATCAACTAAGCCAGCCAGGGAGGTGCAAGGTCAATACTAGGCTGTAAATCATAAACAACTGTTCTGCTACTTTATTTTGATAGTAGTCACCACAATTTCTCAATTTGGTCATTTTGCAGTAGTATCACCTTCGGAGAGTATAACTCATGAATTACCTCCTTCATTCTGATCAAATTCGTCTCCGCAGTACTGTACCGGGCGTGAACTACTTTTTCTTTTGTCTGACTATAAGACTGATGCACTTGATAGAACACATTTGAATCATTTCTATTTTTCTAGAGCAATTGCACTTTGGCTGAGCATTGGATCAATAGTAGATTCTGCCAGCATTCTGTGCAGCCCTCTTTCTTGCAAAATAGTTCAAAGCTTGCTTTCTCAAGTAAGTTTCGGGGAGCTTCTGTTTTTAAGACCTAAATTTGATGTAGTTGTTTTTAACAATGACACTAAGAAGAAGTTTCGAGATTGCTGCGAACATGCGTTCCTATCATCACGATTAAATAGTTTAAAGTATTATGTACAACGTACCACATGCACGCTGCGTGCTCGTGTATCTAAATTTGTGTAGATTTTGTGCATACAAAATACTTCCCCATTACGCTTCCAAATACAGATAAATAACACTCTTTGACTCGCTCTTTTCTATACTAGTTCCGGAGCAGAGTATAATGGATCTCTCTTCTTAGCAATGATGTCGCTCATTCCTTTGACATACAGTTCGCCACTCTCGATCAAATTGTTTACCATTCCTGGCATAATTATGCGCCGGACGGGACAATTACGATTCATTTCAAAAGCCATGTACCCATAAGTAAAAACAGCGATAAACGATGCCAATGATCCCATACCTATGCCACAATCTTGCTCATTGCACACAGTGCTAAAGAAGAACTGAAATGTGAGCAGTTGCAGCACAGAAGCAGTGCTTGCAAAGACAGTTGCTGCAGTCCATGCCTCGACAGTTGTACGATTAGTAAAAATGTACACCCACACAACAGTGGTTGACAAAACACCAATGATCAGTGCAAGCATTGCAGTCGCTTTAGCAAAGACTGGTGGTTCCGCACCATAATACTCATCATCATAAGACATGCATTCTGTACCACCAAGGAAAACCGAATCCATAGATGTGAAGGAGGACATTCCCGCGTGTACAATCAGATTCTCATTGTAATATCCAACCTGTTTTCGGATAGTGACAAACTCGCATGTGTTCAAGGAAAATACAGATAGCATGACCCCTCCAACAAGTCCTGCAACTCCAACGATGATCAATCTTCCGATGTCCACGAATCCATTTTCAGCTCTTACAGGAGCAAGTTTCTGAAATGTTTGAGTTGGAGCACTTGAGTTGCTGCTAGAAGTGCTTGCACTCTTGATAATGTCTGCATGTCGAATTGGTGCTTGAGACGGAGTAGAATCAACAACTTTAAAGTAGAAAAATAGTCAGTACGCGTAAAAAACAATAACTCCAGTGCACAATAAATTCTTCTTGGGAAACTTACCACAGTATTCAATCTTGCCAGAAGTTTTTAATTGAACTTCTGAGGCGGATGAAGCAAAAGGGTCAAATCGATCGTTATCACAGGGATTAATACTACCAGATCCTGAACTTTTTGCTTCCTTGAGAGTTGCCAAATGATCATTTGAAAAGGGAACTGCAATTGCTTGGAGAGCGATTTTTCTCAATCGCAATCTGTCTTTCTCTTTCATGAAGTTTTCACTACTAAGGGTACTATCAATATCATCAATTCCAAATGATGATGCATCACTTACAATGGACATGTTTGAGCTTGTTGCCGGTATTGTTGTCTTGTGCTCTCCGTTGTGGCGCTTAGCTGTTACTTGTGACGAAGATGTGGCAATTGAAGGCACTGATTCGACTACAAGACTGTCGTGTGTCTCTACCTGCGTCTTGGTAGGTGATTGATAGTTTTGTCTGAGATTCTTTACATGCTTCATACGATGATTTTGGCTTCTAGGAGTATTCGTGTTATGTGTTTGTACAGGGCTAAGCTCTTCAACAAGTAGAGGAGCGATCATCCCATCCGGATTGCTGCAAGATAGCACGACAGGATTCCTTGGCTCCAAGTGAGTCCAAAAGCTTGTGATGTTATCCTTGTCTTCCTCGCTATTTTTGAAATGAGTTGCACCTCCATATTTTGCTACAACGTCTTTAGATTCTTCCCCATCGGGCTCCTTTGTCCCCTTTTCTGCCAGCACTTTTACGTCAACTGCGTCCTTTGAAACATCTTCTTCAGTAGAATCGAGTTGGGTCTTCTCCTCCAGTTGCTTTGAATCTTTCTCCAATGAACTAGGATTCTCTGTTTTATCGATGTCAAATGTGTTGGTTACATGAACATTGGTTTCAACTTTAGATACAACTTCTTGTGCCTTATTCTGGACGACATCTGCATCCTTCTCCTCAAATGGAGTGTCGTATCCAGAGGCCAGTTTTTCTTCTACTTCCTTGCCAGAGGAACCCGCACTGCGAGCTAACATTGCAGCTGCACGTCTCTTTTGTTTCAATTCTAAGAACTTGTTGCTCCTCGACGTAATAACGTCCTTCGTCGCAGCTTTGTTCAACGAGTCCTTTCGTTGAACGTCGCCAGTACTTTCTTCCTGTTTTTTGGATTGATTTTCAACTTCAGCTAGAGAAGGGTTGTCTCTCTTGGATTCCATATCGGCATCAACTTGGGTGTATTCCTTTGTGTCAATCTTAACATTGGACCCCATCCCGGTGCTCTCTGCACTTCCTTCGCTGCCTTCAGTGGATGGAGTTGTTTCAACTGAAGATTCCACATCAAGTGCGGGTTCATTGCTGGGAGCGATATCTCCAGCTATTTCGACAGCATCTATGGCCGCGTCCTGCCAATCAGTTGTATCTGTATCTTCATTTGACATTTTTTTCTACTTGAATTAAGCAACAAAAGGAGTCTACTTTGATCATTGATATTATGAACTTTTCTGTCAGTTCCTATCCAGAAGGTGCGGAAAGAATTTCGCAACGCTACCAGCCGTTGGAACAGATTTTACACGAGCGATGCTTTTAAGCGAGTCAAAAGGCTAAAAGGGAAGTTTAGAACGAGAAAGAGTGGGAAAATATGGTAATAATAGCTTCTAAAGTCTGAAATTTGAACACCCAACTGCTGAAAGTTTCAGCAGTTGGGTGTTCATATTTCATATTGGCGAAAGTGCTGTCGACATCAATCAATCATAAATTATCCACGTTAGAGGAAATTACGAGCGCTCCGGGAGCACTCCGGACTGGCAGTCAATAGCAAACAGCTGGCCCGCTTTCATTTACACCTCGTACAGTATATCCCTTTATTGGGTACGATTTATAATACGCTTTGACCACCAGCCATCCTGAAATTATATGCATCTTTTGGACATGCACAAAAGGACCGCAGTCTGTTGCTAATTCTTACCACACCGATTTACTGATGCAAATTTTTCGACGAGTGGCTTTCAAATAAGTTCTTATTGCTATCTATTGTTATGCCATTGGGTAACTATTGCTCATGTTGGAAATTAAAAGTGAATGAATTCTGATTTGTCGTTTGTATTGTAGAAACGCCTGTTTTGTTTTCGCTCTTCTTGTTTCTTGTTCTATTAGCGAGGGATGGAGGAGTATCGTTCGTAGTGACTAGTGACAGTGACAAAAAGACTGGTGAAAAAATACGGTTGGAAGATGAAGATGTCGGAAGGGCGAATGTAGTTCACAATTTGAATGTATTCGCGGTAAAATTGTATTTCGAATAAGGAATTATCAATCACAGGGGAGACACCAGACACCAGGGTAGAAAGTATTGATGAACACCTATTCTAGAGAGGTACATATGTTTTATTTTTCATCTAATTTTCTCAAAAGAGATGATGGCTTTCTTGCTCGAAATGTTGAAAGATGTTATTATTGAAGAAGACTAATTACTAGTTTAATCTATCTATTTATTTCTCTTTCGTGGCGCAAGTAATGAGTTTTGGGGGACCCAATCAGCATAAAATCCATTCATTTAACTTCATTTCATTGCCATAAAATTCTTGTTGCGCACCTCATGTGTATTATTAAACCAAGTCTTGGAACTTGGAATTGTAAACATGAGATATGTCTATGAAACCCTCACAGAGGTTAGATGCATCATTAGACGTTTATCTTTGTCGAACTCAAAGATGACAGTGTTAAATTTGATTACAGTGGCCGTGTTGGCCATCCTTTCTTGCTCGTCGAATGGGGAAAAGACGAAGAAGACCAAGGTCGTTTATACATACACAGCAAAGTCATCAAAGAGTGCCAAGATCAAGACCACAAAAAGCCAAAAGAGTCGAAAGGGTGGCAAGTCGATTAGGCGCACGTTAAGTCCACAGAGTCCCCACAGGTGCGTATGAAGTATCACAACTGCAATGTGGATCTTCCTGTGTTGATTGGAAATGGAGAATGTAATGATGGAGCTTACAATACTATTGAGTGTTTATTTGACGCGGGGGATTGTGAGGAAATCAACAAATATCCCAACTGCACTGTGGATGAAATTGATTGGATTGGAGATGGATATCGTGATGGTAGAGCTTACAATTTACAATACTATTAAGAGTGGAGGGTACGGGGGGGATTGTGCTGTCCCTAACTACCCGGACTGTCATGTGGATGTTCCTGAATTGATTGGACATGGAGTATGTTCTGATTATTATCAACCTTACAATACTGCTGAGTGCGGATTTGACGGTGGAGATTGCCTGGATTGAAAGTACACAGAGAGAGCGGAGTGTCAATAGTAAGAAGAGAAGAATAGGCAGGAAAAAAGAGAAGAGAGAACGAATTTGTAAACTTGTCTGAGCTTGTTCTTGATCCCTGTCGTCTGCAGAGTTTGGAGTTTGGGCGGTTTAAAAAGGAAGAATTTTTTTTTCCGCACGAGCGGCGTAATATGACGTCAGAGTAAAAAATGATCCCCCGCCCATTCGCATCTCTGGCTGGAGGGGTGCAGTAAATCACGATGCGTGTAAAATAGCACGTGTAACATATTTCTCAATCTTCTCACACAGACAGACACAGAAGAGAAGTTGTCTGAAGTCTGAATGCCTTCTCGCAGTACACTGGCACTTTCTTAATGCCTTCTCAGAGAGGCCTACTCTAGAGACTACCTATGTTTTATGTTTTTCATATTTTTCTTAAAAGAGATGATGGTTTTCTTGTAGCTTGCTCGAAAAGTTGAAGGATGTTGTTGAAGAGAAAACTAGTTACGACTTTTAAACCACGTCTTGGACCTTGGAATTGTAAACATGAGATATATCTATGAAAATGCTTGAAGCAAGCGATGAAGGTTAGATGCATCATTATATTTACCTTTGCCGAACTCGAAGATGGCAGTGTTGAATTTGATTACGGTGGCCGTTTTGGCCATCCTTTCTTGCTCGTCGGATGGGAAAAGGACGAAGAAGACCAAAGCCGTTTATACATACACAATAAAGTCATCAAAGAGTGCCAAGAACAAGACCACAAAAAGCCGAAAGAGTCAAAAGTGTGGCAAGTCGACACAGGTGCGTATGAATAAACATCACAGTTGCTCTTCCAAGAGCGCCCTCCTCTCGTATTGTATTTATTATTGCAAATAATGCGTCATTTTCAATAAGAGAACGGAACTAACATTGCCCGTCTCTGATAGCCAAGTTCTGATCCTTCCAAAGGTTCCAAAGCTACGGATCCTTCCAAAGGTTCCAAAGCTACGGATCCTTCCAAAGGTTCCAAAGCTACGAATCCTTCCAAAGGTTCCAAAGCTACGAATCCTTCCAAAGGTTCCAAAGCTACGAATCCTTCCAAAGGTTCCAAAGCTACGAATCCTTCCAAAGGTTCTAAAGCTACGAAATCTTCCAAAGCATCACCAACCGTCGATTGTGACGTGAAAGATTTTTTTGAACTCGAAGATGCCATCATCGATGGTGATGGTGACATTAAACTCTGCTCTAGAACAATTGTTTTTACCGAACAGATTGTTTTGACTGACACGACATTGACGTTTACATGCCCTAACGGTGGTTGTATTCTGGATGCCGAATCGAACAGCCGATTCTTTCTAGCTCAAGGAGGAGGCAATGCCATCTCATTTGATGGCATCACTTTCAAAAATGGGAACGCATTAGGAAGTGTAAGTCCACAATAAATGGTTGTGCATTCTTAAAAGAACTCTACCGCATATTCTACCGACTAAGTCACACTATTATTTGTTATTATGCTTTTGGCAGGCTTCGCATTCGTTTGATGGTGGTGCCATTTTCAGTTGTAATGGAGGGAGAATGGTTATCACAGCATGCACATTTATTGATAATACAGCAACATATGTAAGTGAGGACGCTCAGTGTATATAACCTTTTTTGTGCTATTCTTTTGATGCTTCATTTCGAACTATCTCTGATACTGCTGCTTCTTGTATTGTTTCTTTATTTCCTTTTGACAGTTCTCTGGTGGTGCCATTGCCAATGCTGGAAGCAGAGTGTATATCATAGGATCTAAGTTTATTGGAAATAGGGCAAACAAAGTAAGTAACGCTGTGTGTACATATAACCTTGTTTTGTGATATTCTTCAAATGCTTCATTTCGAACTAACTCTGATACTGCTGCTTGTATTGTTTCGTTATTATATTTCTGACAGAACGGTGGTGCCATTCACAATTCTGAAGGGGGGATTTATATCACAGATTCTGAATTTGAGGGAAATTTAGCAGGAGATAATGGCAACAATATATCTAAACATTCTGATGTTGTTACCTGCATTGATGGGAACACATTCAATAATCCTGACGATAACTTCCCAGCTGGTCTCTGTGCACGATCTCCAACCTGCTTACCATCTGAGGTACCAACTAATCCTACAGTAACCACCGTACCATCAGTTAGTACCACACCTTCACTCAGTGCCAATCCATCACTCAGCATGAGCCCATCCATCACTGGGCGTCCATCTTTGAGCAGCGTACCAACGATCACAGTGATTCCATCGATCAGTACCTCCCCCTCCGTTTCGACTAATCCTACAGTAACCACCGTACCATCAGTTAGTACCACACCTTCACTCAGTGCCAATCCATCACTCAGCATGAGCCCATCCATCACTGGTCGTCCATCTTTGAG
>Ga0307981_1002072_pt1 | contig 16799 bp, 12 predicted proteins | sample OrgLakmetagen987_FD_201849 | JGI IMG/M metagenome (GOLD analysis project Ga0307981, IMG submission 201849) | Saline water microbial communities from Organic Lake, Antarctica - #987 | ecosystem: Environmental > Aquatic > Non-marine Saline and Alkaline > Saline | place: Antarctica: Organic Lake... | reverse complement strand
ATTGAGGTTTCAAAGTCCAACATCTCGTCGAGTAGTACGATTGGGCACGGTAATTCAATTTCACCGTCATCTTTCTCGTATACAGTTTTGGCAGTACTCTGCACACAGGCGCAGGCAATTCCAAATATATATTGAGCTGAAGGAGAGAGAGAAGATGGATATCCGTTCATCTCCTCGTCAGACAATGACAATAGAGTTGCAAACTTAATTGCAATTGCTCGGCTTGCTTCTACAGTAATAAGATCGCTATATGCTTTTTCCTCTATACATTTCAACACTGTAATTTTTTTCTTGTTAAAGCAGTCTGGCTTTTTGTCAAGTCGAATTGGTGTTGCTAGCTTTTCAAATCGCCTTTCTAATGAATATAGCTGATTATCATTCAGAATTACACTGCCTGATACCGGTTCCTCAGATCCAGATAGCACACGTAGCAAGGTTGATTTCCCACATCCCGATCTTCCCACTAACAAACAAAAATTGTTAGTGCTGGTTATCGGATATATGCCTTGCTGTCCAAATGAAAGTGTTATATCCTGGATAGCGTAATCCCGTTTTGGCACTGATGAGAACAACTTATTTAGAAGAGTGATGGAATACGATTGTGTCAGGTCCATACATTTGATTTCTGATGGCAACAGTCTTACTTTCTTTTGCTTCACAGAAAAAGAATGCACCGACCCAAAATAGTAAGCATTTATTAGTAGAAACGATATATTTGAAATTGATGCTATCATACCGGTATCTCGACTCGAACACTATGCAGATGCTTGATGCTTATAATAACTTTCGAACATACAACAACCAACAACTCGTGTCTCGTGTCTCGTGTCGTATCGTTACGAAGGGGAGGACGAGAGGACGACGAGTAAAAGAAAAAATACCGGGTGAAAAGGAAAACACGTCACAAATATTTAGATCATAAAAATAAAAATACAGTAGTAACACACTACACATCTACTACCAGTGTGTCTTGCAACAACAACGTTGTTGTTGGATTGCCATTTGTGAATCACTCTAGTTTAGGTGGATGCCCTTGCTGAATACTCTAAAAATCTGTTGATCCAAGGTCACATAGTTTGTATAATAGATTATCAGACTCTGGCAATGTTGCAATTGCTCCTACTTCGTCACCCATTGCAAACCCAGCTAAGATGCCATTTGGTGGACGAACAGTTACTAGCAATGCTAGACTTTTGCCGCATTCGTCTCCCATTACAAAGCCCGTGCAACTTTTGGTGACAATCAGTCCATGACGGAGGAGGAAGATCTATCATTTATTCAGTTTGTCATGACCCCTTCGGAGTAGTTTGTTGGTACCATCTAGCAGTTATACTTATGTTAGAACGATTGATTATAAAACATGATAGTTATAATAATAATATTTAATTTTCTGTTTAGAAGGTGGTTTTGAGAGCAAATGTGAATAAACTTGTGGTTGCATTGTTGGATGCTGTAATTATTTGAGATACATTATTCCTCACCTTTATTCTTCTGTTTCGATTTGGAAAGAATGGGTGGAGGCTTCCAGCTGAATTCTGCAATGAGCATCACAAGTCTCGAAGGGATAAGATATCCTACAACGTGAATTAAGAGCGCATTCACCCAGCCAACGACAATTTCTTGGCGTCCTCCTATGATTGATCTCACCGTGCTCTCGGCAACTATCTCGGGAGTTAAACGGCCAATCGGAAACTTCCATACTATAGCATTTGCCATATTTGCACTGGAAGCAAACTTTGTCTCTGCAACTGCTCCTGGAATTATACAAGTAACTCCAACTCCATAATCTTCCATCTCTCTTCCTAGCGACGCAGCAAAGCTACGTTGATAACTTTTTGTCGCAGCGTATACTGCAGTACCTGGGACCCCTGCCACTGCCCCAGTCAAGGACGACATGAATGCGATACGTCCCCTTCCTTTCGCTTTCATCTTTGCGCCAAGTAATTGGGTAATTTTTGTTGTATTGACTATATTCAATTGACAGAGCTGATCAATGGTCGTGTCAGACATTGCAACTACCTCATAAGTACCCCCTACACCTACATTATTAACGAGAATGTCAACGTCAATATTCTTCTTTTCAAGTATTTCAGATATCTTAGTCACGGCATCAATATTACTCAGATCACTCTCAATCACTAACGTATGTACTCCATAGCAATCTTCAATAGAAGTGGATAAATGATGAAGACGACTTTTATCCCTTGCAACAAGTATCACAGGAATCCTTCGCCTTGCAAGAGAAATCGCAATAGCGCGACCTATTCCACTACTCGCACCAGTCACCAATGCCCAACTAATAGACTTCCCATTATCAGCGTCAGCGCCTTCACCGTTTTTCTTCTGCTGCGAAATTAATGTCATTCGTAAAGCGTTACAGCGCTCCTTGGAGACGAATTCGTCGTCTGGGAGGAATGGAGGGAGATGCTTGTCCCATCGTGAAACGACTCTACCGTCACCATCGTAAACCTTCGATAACTTGATTTGGGCGCGCAACGTCGAAACCCAGCTCAGAGCGATTGCAACTAATGGAAAGTAGTAAAGATATAACATTGGATAAGAAACAAAATAGCTTGTGAAGTAATTGCAGCTTGTATTGCAAAGCGAAATATATAGCAGGATGCAAGAGCACAGTGCAAGAGGCAGATTGATCATATTGACGTGCGCGAGATTGAAGAGAATGCTGTTGCTCGTCAATAAGATATTGCTTATTGTTATTGTCGCAAAGAAGTAGAAGAATCACATCAAATATTCTCATTCGTCAGGTAGTGATTAGTGATTGGTGACGAGAAGCGATGAGAAGCGCGGAGGTTGGTTGTCTTTCTGTCAAAAAAAAGATTGCAAATTGAAGCTGATTTGAAGCGCAAAAAATGAAAATGGATTTCTTGAACGGTTAAAAAGTTGTCATCAAAGGACGTTAACTATTTTTCAGCTTTAGTATCAACTGAGTTTGTGTGTACCATAAGTAAATCAACTCATAACTCAAGTTGAGTGTGTAGCATTCTGCATTCTGCATTCTGCAGCATACCACCAAGCATCTAAATATTATGTTTCATACAGTAAACTCAAACTACGATTTGCAGCTAACTTTATACTTGTCTGATCCAACAATCTGGTAAGAAGAGGAATGAAGATAAGTCTTAAAGATGTGTTTGGATTCTATAAAAAAGAGAGCTCTCTTGAACCTTCTCATCCAACGTGGACAGAAATCCTAGAATGCCTGCAACATTCTGATGCTGGAGACTTTTATCAAGCGGAGATCTCCGAGCATCAAAGCTTTTCCTGGGCTACAATAATTAATGACGAGAAGTCGCTCCTGCATTATCATTTCTCAAGCGATTATATCACTGGTGAAGATAATGATGAGATCGCTGTCGCACGAATGCTGATCGAACGATCAATAGACATGGGCGGCTCAACAGTCCGATCGGGGGAAATGCAAGAACATGACGATAGCATTCTCACAGTTACAGACATCTATGGCAAAACTCCGTTGCATTATTTATTCGAAAATTCATACAGACAGCACTCGCATATCCGATATGTTGAATTGATTATTGAAATGAGCGCAAGGGTTGACGAGAAAAGAAAGACTTCTTTCTACTGGAATGAACTTATGCTACAACAGAACGATTGGGGCTGCACACCACTTCATTTGATGGCAGCGAATACATCCATTGAATATCTTGCTGTTTCTTCAGTACTGAAAAAATGCAATGATGCTTGGGAAAGTCGATGTTTGATTCATCCGTTACTCCAACGCGATTCCGATGGCGAGCTTCCAATTCATTTCGCATGCGATCAGACAGATGCAAGCGAACAATGGATAGAGGCTTTCGTTGGATTCTTGGACAGCGACTATAAAGTGACGTACGACACGGTTTTCACATACAAATGCCTACTTCATATACTAGAGATCTTTCTTGAAGATCATGACGAGGAGTTTGAACAATTTTGCAACGACAACAATTGGTGGTCATCGGAAGAAAGGCAGTGTATTTCTCTTCAACAATTCCTCTCGTCCGCTGAAAGGATGGATGACATTGATTGGTCATCTTTCAGAATACCGTTTGATGATATATTGCCGAAGCTGAGAGTTCTTCTTGAAACAGCAGTGAAGAGCAATATATATCATACCCACCAAACGCAAGAATATGAAATATCTCCCGAACCTGTTCATCTTGCCTCATCTGTTCCGAACTTCCCCACGTTCATATTGCAGATGATGGTTTTACATGACCAGTCAGCATTGCTGCGAACTGACGAACATGGTCGAATTCCTTTGCATTATGCTCTAGTTGCAACCCCTGGTAATCAAGAACAAGATTCTCGCAAAGATTCTTGTCGGTTGGACCTTGCATATTGGAGTGCGAATTTTGAGTCAAGGTCTTTGGTTCAATTTATTCTGGACAATGCTCCTAGCAGTGCGGATATTCAGGACAGTGATGGAAGATTACCTATCCATCTTGCGATTGTAAAGAATAGAGACCTAAGCTCTGCAGTGCTACCAATAATTGCCGCTTATCCTGGCTCAATAGCTGCAATTGATCCTTACACCAATCTGAAACCATTTTTGCTGGCTGCTTCGCATGACAACGCGTCACTGGACTTGATCTTTCGCTTAGTAGTGCTGGAGCCTAGTCTAGTCAATGCGTGAAATATGTGACTGCAGTGACATGTGGAATCAAAAAAATTGAACAGCAGTTTAATTTACATCATATCTGTATAATTGCGATTGCTCAATTCCAGTCTTGTGGATAATAAATCCTTTAAATTCATATTCATATCTATTTAGAAATGTATATTTTAAAATGGTAGACCAATTTCAAAGTGATCAGTGCAATGATTTTATTACTGTTGTTGTGCTTCGCAGTGAGGGAGGGGGGGGCTAGAGTAGAATAGGAGTGCGCGACTTTAGAGAGAGTAGTACTGTTGTAGCATCAGGACGAAGGGACACAGTCGGCCTTGTTGCTCTTGTTGCAGCAGCAGAAGTGACGGCAATGCCACTTCCTCCTCTGGTGATGCTACTGCCAGAGATTCTAGTAATATCAGCATGGGGTGGGACAACTTTACAAGCAGCTTGACAGTACATAATAATATGATAATAAGTGAGGACGAGGGGGGAGAATCGTAATTTAAAATTGGTAAAAATGAAGGACCATTAGATGGCGCGAACCCATTCGAAACTCATGAAATGTGTTTTCCTTCTTTCACCTTCTTCCAACTTCCAATTCCACTTTCGTCGTATTCACCAATCATCACCATCACTACTCGTAGCCTCGGAGGTTGCTACATGCTAAGTACATCATGCTACATGGTTCATGGTGATACAGATTAGATAGCAACCATAGAATAGGAAAAATAACACATTTGAACTTTCAAAATGCAAGACAGCCTCAGATCTCGGCTTCATAAGATATTTAGCAAGTTTCAGGAAGACAGCGTGTCAACTTCCGGCCAGAGTGATGCTGCAATCGACACCACGAACACGAACGCAAGCACGAATCCCACCACGAATTCCTCTCAAAGTGGCATAGATATTATTTATCGTAACCCGCATACGATTCTGTCACTAGATCCTCAACAATTATCCTCCATGCTCAATGTGTCTCTTGAAGCGGTGGACCGTCTACGCATCTTAGCAGCGAATGCCATCGCAGAGGATGCTACCCGCAACGAATCAATGATGTCCATGTCCTCTTCCTCAAAATCATTTCTGGCTGGCGGATTTACGTTGCTCCAAGCACACGAATCTTTCCAAAACACCATCATGTTGCCGGAACATCGAACACAAGCTATTTCTACAGGCAGCCTGGCTCTAGATCGTCTCGTTGATCCTTCGTCATCGAATCATGCGCAAAGGAAGAGAATGCGGTCTGAGGACAACCATGGTTCGAACCCATTCGATTCGACAGATGTGGCATCTTTAAATGGCATGGGTATTCCCTATTCGAGAATTACTCAGGTATCTGGTCCTTCGGCATGTGGTAAAACGCAATTAGCTCTCACGCTAGCAGTCAATGCAATCAATGGAATACATACAGATGCAAATGGAATGGCAAAGTCGGCAACATCAAATTATTGTACTGTACATTATATTGCTTCCGGAGGTGGAAGTGCAGGATTAGTGCCTTTCGCGAGAAGACTGAGGCAAATAGTGGGTGAACTTGATAAGCAAGGGAAGATACAAATACCGAGAGAAAGGGTTCTAGAATGTGTGAGATTTGATTGTGTGAGAGATGGGTATGAGTTGTTGGCGCTCTTGAGTCAGCTCGAAAATGAATTTCGTGTCAACAAAGGATATGCTAGTAATATGTTATTGGTGGTTGATTCCATTTCCTCGTGTCTGGCCCCGTTGCTGTATGGAGAAGGAGACGGTGGTGTTGGCGCAGCTCTGTTGAATGAAGTGCACTTGGCGTTGAGGAGGATATCACGCCTTGTGATAGAAACGAAGCGAATTGGGATATTCATTACGAACGGAATGGTATCAGATCAAAAAAGGGGAAGGAAGCCGGCATTGGGAGAGATGTGGAGGGCAGCAGATTTCCATATTGTATTGGAGGCTGGTCGCGATATTTCCGTCATATCGGAACAGAACCTAGAAAGGGTTACTCTCAGGAGTATCCGGGCAAGGGTTGAGAATGGTTGCAATATCGATGATACTGCCAATGGGGGAATCGTAGAATTTGGTATTGGAGCTCCTGGAATTGTTGATTTGAATGGTCAATGAATTCAGTATAGTATTTTACATTCATGTACTATAACAGTAAAAGTATTATATAAAGTATGCCATTTTTTCGAGATAACTTCATTCTTGCAACGCAAAGTCTGCAGTAGATTTAGATGTCTGGAGGTAGCTTTATACTCTTTAAAATAGCTAATAGATACTTAATGCTTATTAAATGGATATGCTCCATTAGAAATGTCTTCAAACGGTATGAGAGAAGAGGGAAACATAAAGGCATACATACACACCACAGTATTGATGAATGGAAAAGCCCAATATCTTATGTAACCTATCCATAATTTGTCAAAGCTCAGCTGCCACAATAGGAATGTCCTACTTAATAGCGTATCAACGATGTTCCTTTAATAGAACCTTTTGGAGATCCTAGTAGTAACCGTATCAGCTTGGGTGTTCTACAAACCACTCGATGTTTAGGTTTTTTGATTTATTTGTTGTTCTTTCTTGTCACAACAAAGTACTAATAGCGAAGTAGACAATTCAAAGAGTAGGATCAAAAAAGTTTAGCATGGTCATGATCGTCGAATCCTTCCCCGTAGACGAGGAAGATATGCCTATGCAGGGAGTAGAGGAATCTGAGAAGTTAAATGAAAAACCAACTCTATCCAAATCGTGGACTGAACAATCTGCCCATGCTCCATCTTACTCTGGAGGAAAGGTGACACTTTGTCATACAAAAGGAACTAGGAATTTATATGGGCACAGTGATAATGAAGAGACAGATTTAAACAGTGCTGTTCCTTTTCTCCTTGCCCCCTGTGCTGGTGATCTCACTTTGATTGATGCTGTACATGGCATCAAAGCTAGGACTATTCGTGAAGGATGTGCAAATTCATCTGATCCTGACGACGAGGAAGATGAGAGCATTGACACAGATGCTATCGTTGCTTATGCGTTGGCACCAAATGACTCTGATCTAATCACTGCGAGTAGAAATAACATATTGAGGCATTATGATATCTCTGGATCGCCATCGCACTCTTATTCTGGAGTAGATGGGCGTGGACCAGCTAAGGTCCGTAAGGTTTTGGGTCGATCTGGACATGATCTACCTGTGACTAGCATTGAATTTCATTGTAGTGGAATTTTCTTCGCTACTGGAAGTGTGGACGGAAATGTGAAAGTATGGGATCTTAGAGGAGGCTACGCTACGCACTCTTTCAGATATCATGCTCCCGGTTATTCGACAAACATGGCTGGTAGAGGAGGACTTAGAGGAAGTATTACTTGTCTCGATTGGTGCCCAGATATGACTAAACTATGGCTAGGCGTTGGGAGAGATGATGGATCTGTTCGAGTCCATGACTTGAGAGTGAAAAATGATGAAGAAGATGTAGTCGAAATGACGGATCATGTGGGCGCTGTTACCTGTATGGTATGGGCAAGTAGCAATGGAAAAGGCAATGCATTTGATACTTTTTTTACGGCAGGTAGGGATGCAGTCGTAAATACCTGGTCAATTCAAGAGGAGGAGCGAATGAACTTGTCACAGAGCAAGAAGCAAAAGAAGAACGAAAATGGGGAAGGTAAGCGTACAACCCACTTCTCAAAACATTATTTCTTATTGTTGACTTATCCTTTTGAATTTTGTGCTTAGTTCCAGCAACCAAGATGACATATAAACGCCTACATACCTTGCCTGTTTACGAAAATGTTGAAGCTGTGCAAATTTTACCGAACTTTCATTTCTATTACAAGGGAAAGGACGAATCAATAAATAAGGATGATATTGTAATTGCCACAGCAGGTAGTAAAGGTGTTGTAAAACTTTGGAAGTCGACTAGGAAAGAAATAGAAGGAGAAATTATCGGCTCGATCTCAGGATTAAAGTTATTAAACATACAGGATGCATCTTCTGCATTTGGAGAAAAGAGAGGTGGCTACACAGGTTTGCTTCTGACCTCGCATAAGCACAATGTAAACAGAGCAAGCGATGACGTTTTGATCGGAGGCTCGGAGGAACTGATTGCTATTGATGCAGAGCACAATATTTCATTTTTGAATATTACAAATGTAGGAGATGACTCCGGAGTGCCTTTACTGAATGCAAACCGCACAATAATTGGACACAATGACGAAATTTTGGATTTGAAAATCATACCTAATCTTGAAGGTATAGGGGGAGATGACGAGCGGAAGATAAGACGAGTGGCAGTTGCCACAAATAGTGCACAAGTGAGAGTCTTTGAATTGGGGTCGTATTCCTGTCAAGTTCTTGAGGGTCACAATGACACAGTACTTTCTATCGATGTGTCTCCGTGTGGGAGATATCTTGCTACTTCTGGAAAGGATCAAACCATGAGGATATGGCATCTGAAGACTGGAAAGTGTGTAGCAGTTGCCACTGGTCACACAGAAGCTGTGGGAGCGGCCGCTTTTTCTCGAAAGATTGGGCGATTTGATGTAGCTGGAAAGGCCGCAAAGAATGGTGGTGGGTCATTCGCTGTGACTGCAAGCAAAGACAAGACTCTCAAGCGTTGGAATCTACCTGGCTCGACATGTCTTGATAATATTGGTACATCAAATGAAGATAGTCATGATCTGCATGTCTTTATTAGTGCTCGAGCTCATGAAAAGGTAAGAGGGTGTTACAGACCATTTTATATGTGCGCTCCTTGCTTCATATAATAACATTATCATTGTCAACTATGCATCCAAAAGGATATTAATGTGGTTACAGTCGCCCCCAATGACTCTTTAGTTGCAACTGGTTCTCAAGACAAAACTGTCAAGTTGTGGAATTCCACTGATTTAAGTTTGAAGGGCACCCTACAGGGGCATAAGAGAGGAATCTGGGATTGTCAGTTCTCATTGCACGATCGGGTACTTGCAACCTGTAGTGGTGACAAAACTGTGAAACTTTGGTCTCTTGGAGATTTTGCATGCGTAAGAACATTTCAAGGTCATTCAGCAGGTGTTTTGAGAGTTAGATTCCTCAGTGGAGGACTACAGCTCATGTCATGTGATGCTGAAGGTTTGATTCGTTTGTGGAATATCAGGTCAAATGAATGCGTATTTACAATGGATGCGCACGATGACAGAATTTGGGCTCTTGACCTTGAAGATGACATGCTTGTTACCGGCGGTGCCGACTCGCGTCTGAAGATGTTTAAAGACACTACAAAAGAACTTGAACAGCAGACGAGAGAAGAGGAGGAACAAAACATACTCAAGGAGCAAAAGCTTGCAAACCATATAAGATTCAAGGAGTATGAACAAGCTCTGGACATAGCCCTAGATATGGACAAGCCGCGTCAAGTTTTAAAAGTCTTGGTTGCCATAGCGGAGAACGATCTGTCTAGCGGCAAGGATGCGCTCGTTACATTACAAAATCATGTGAAGACGTGGGCCATGACTCGGGTCACTCAAATCTTAAAATTTTGCAGGGAGTGGAATACACGCGCTCGTAACTCACACATTAGCATGCTAACTGTGAAAGCCATTGTCACTTCATTCCCAGCTAACGAATTGGCCCTTGTTGACGGCCTAGCTGAGATACTATCAGGTATTGCTCCTTATGCAGAAAGGCATTTTGAACGAATTGATAAATTGCATGCGAATTCATATCTTATTGACTTTGCTCTTTTATCGATGGGAAATCTCGATGGTGATAATGATGAGTATCTGGAATGGGAAAGATTGAGCAAATTAGTTCTACCCCCAAAAATCGTCGATGGAAGAGTACAGATAGGCGGTAAGGATATAGTCGGTTTCAATGCAGCTGATAGTGAAGATGAAGAGGCAGCATCTGACAGTGATGTTTTGACAGTTGGTGAAAGCGACAGTGAAGATTCTTCTGACGATAGTGATAAGGAATAAAACAGGTTGCCGCGTTTCTAGAATTTTAGCATAGTCTACTATGATTGAGAGACACAACCGTGACTTACACGATTAGAAATAAATCCCGTTCAATTATTCCTTAGGGATTCAAGAAAGGAAGGATCGCGTTTCCGTCATTTGTTGAAGCCTGTAATCACACTGCCACACTGTTCCAGAAAGATTTCATCAAGCGGATCTTTTTAACATTGCGAGCTTGTAATCTTACAGTACAATGTCCATTGCCTCGTCCCTTGCGCGTCGGAGATCACAAGAAAGAAGAGTTAAGGAAAGGGAACTCTTCTTGAAGGACGAGGTAAATGCCACCAATATCGCAAAATGGGAAGAGAAGTCAGTGCACCGGATTCGAAAACAAGATTTAGCAAATCGAGTTAGGCGGCTTAGGCATGTGGATTTCGAGGACTTGCAAAGAAGGAAACTGATGCTTCAATCCCTCTACGAAGACGAGAAATACGAATGGGAAGAAGAGCTAGAAAAGAGCAAACAAGTCACTGTTGAACAAAAGATCAACGCTATGCGAGAGAGAGCCGATAATCTTCAACAAAAGAGACAACAGGAAAACGATGAATTTGTCGCTAAATGTGTTCAGCGGCAGTTGCAAGAAGGTTGTAACGACGTCGAAACCTTGGAAACAAAGGCACTCGTGGCTGTTGACAATTCCGTGTATGATCGGAAGCATTCCACAAGTCTGAAGGCAAAAAATTACGAGAAAGACAATGAGAATAGCGCTCACTTTATGCAAGCCATTGAGGAGAAAGAAAGTGAAGATGCGCTTGAAAAGCAACGAAGGAATATGGAAATAAAGCTAGCATTGGACGAGCAAGTTCAATTCAATCAAAGGAGACAAGCGCAACATTTTGAGCGGCGTCAAAGAGAGGAAGAATTGCAGCTTGACATTTTCAAAAAGGAAGAATACCGCGCAAAGAATGACAAGAGTGATAAAATCAAGCTGGCTCAGGAAAATGGGAGGCAGATAAAAGAGAGACTTGATCGAAAACGTGAGGAGGGGTATAAGCACAAGCGTAGAGAAGAAAGAGTATTGCTCGATTACGCCATTTTCAAGGAACGCAAAGAGATCAACTCCGAGATGAAGAATACAGAATGTAATCAGGGTGCAGCACAGGAATATGCTCAAATTGTAAAAACAAGGGTGGAGATTGCCGAAAATAAATGTGAAATAGAAAGAATACGGGAAGCTGCGATGCAGAAAAGATGGCAAAATGAAGACCAAGAGCAAAAGGAGAGAGAAGACAATCGTCAGCGCTTAACCATGGAGGTGAAAGCATGTCGTGAGGAGCAAATACGTCAAAAGGGAGAGAGACGGAATTTCTAACCTGAAACATCTTGATATCAAGAGGTTTATAGCTTCATCATGTTGTATCATTTTTAATTCTGTTTCGTACTTGCTAGTCTAAGCCCCTCGTAATTAACAGACCTCTAAAGTGCTCTACTTCGTGACTATGTATGCTCTCTGGAATGTTCCTCAAAAAATCTACAGTGTTCCTTTGTTGTTATCAACCGAATTAAGAGACTATTACGATTCGGTCATTTCCTCTGTCTGCCATTTTAAAAATGATTTCGACGTCTCTTCAGTGGGTAGGAAGGAAACTAGGAATCGTCCAAAACGAAGCAAGCGGTGTGTATCATTTATCACCGCATCCTTCATTGCTGCTGCTTTAACATGATTATTTGCATCATCAACAAACGTCAACCCTTTATTTGCACTCGATTTTCTGTAACGTTACTAAATGATGGATCCCAAACGAAGAACCCGATCGCTGCTAGGACCTGCGTCAGTGGAATGTCACTAGGCAGCAATCCATCTCGTTTCGCAATACATTTATGATTAAGTCTATTATCTGTTTACCTTCGACAGCGCCACCGTCATAATAGTTCTGCCGTTTTCTCCGGCAGTTTCTTAAAAATTATCAACCTACACAAAGCAAGCCTGCAATAACGTAACATGTTATTGTTTAAAGTGAAAACATAAGAGCATAATAACAACACAATCCATCGACGTGCCATTTCTTAAAGAATTAATCGATATGTATAGCCACGTAAAAATGTCCTCGTCTCTTTCCTGAACAGTAGACTTGATGTTACATCTGATAGTTGCCATAGCTGGGAGGGTGAGCTGGATAAGACTGGGTTGGTTGCTGGTATCCATTATTTGGCATTTGTGGTTCAGTCCCATAAGTATTGTTGGCTTGCTGCGGAGGATAAGCATACTGATCCGTCCCATTCGGACTCGCAGAAGCACCAAATGACGGAGGTGGTACCTGTACCTGCTGAAAGGAAAACGTGAGTGGTCAGACACTAAGCGCAAGGCATTCAGTGGAAATACGAATCGCTATTCTACTCACATCGTCAAAGGGATTGTTTGTCCCTGCATTTGTAATGGGATTGTAACTCATTAAAATCTAATGAAAAAGGGAGGGTTGAGAGTTAGTTGAACAGGATCACACTTGAATTGAGAATAGTGAAGGTGAGTAATTTTTACCTGACTTGAAATGTCATCATAAGTCGGTCTTTGAGGTGAAAATTCATCCACAGCAGCTGAAGACGGCCTAGATGCTGCAACTCCTTGAGGCATAGGACCTGCATTATGAACTGGTGCAGAGTTGAACGCAAATGGGTCATTCAGCTGATAATGTGTTTGAGGGGCTTTGACAGGACTGATGGTAGGAGGAGGAATAAGTCAAATTAGATTACAATGAAGTTCCGGAGGTAAAATACATCGGCAATCAAATCGCTGACACTTACACTAATGCCTGAGAATTTGAAGGTGGAGTAGGGTCAGAGAAAAAATCAATCAGAGGCTGTTCCTTTTGAATTGGTTTTCTTCCGGGAGTATGCTCCATAATTGTATTCGTGAGGGTTGACGCTGCAAGAGATTCTTCTTCGTCCAACTTCCCCCTAGCAGCAAGATGTCGACGTGATTCCTTTAAAGAAAGTTCAATCGCTTTCTTCATGTCATTGCGTTCCTGTAATATGCATTCGTTAGTTTGCAACTATATAAAGGCATTCTCAAGAAGATTATCAACAACTTACCTGCGATTGTGAAGTTTGCGCCACCAATTGTCTTCCGCTTCCAGAATAAGATTGTGAAATGCGCGACGGAGATTCTTGTTCAAGTCTTGCTCGGTCTTGATGTGTAAGAACTCCAGGTCTGCGCTGATCTTGAGCACTGCCTTGCAATCCAATTTCATATACCTTGGGCAATTGGAAGAACGTTTTTCCATTGATAAACAAATCATACTGACGAACTCCGCTAACATTGCTCAAGGGCTGGGTTGAGTTCGCAACCAGCCTTAAAGACGTCCCATTCTTGTCAAACCAAGAATGCTCAAAAAGTTTGGATTTGTTCAAGCTCACATGAATTTGGTATCCATTTGACATGATCATTCGCTTACCAGAGGTAATAGACCACACAAAAGAGACATCATGTTCTTCTCCTCTGCAATCAATGCCAGATTTTCCTGAATCAAGTGCCTCTTGATTAGGAAATCCAAATCGCCTAAGTAGATGCGTAATCAAAAGTAGAAAAATTAGACATTTGCTTGCTGATACAGATTAAGGAGCAAATTGTAACATTCCATTTAATGCGACCCGGACTGGATGCGACCAACAAATACGTACCATCTAATGCGGCGCTTACTCATTGCAATGATTTTCCCCGTAGCTACAGCATTAAAATCTACCTGATAACACAAGCTTCCTGCCATCACAGAATCATTACCAGAAATTTCGTTGCCGTAGTAATCTACATTTCGATGGAGTCCTCCTCCTGCTCCAGAATCAATATTGTAGGTGGCTGCATGGTCGTTATACATGGTTTTATTGATTTCGAGCTGGTTTCACAGTAAATGTATAGAAGTTTGGAGATGGGTTAATCTATTTCCTACTTCAATTTGATGTGGAAAAGTTCCTTCCTATTTGTTGTAATTCTAAGATGATTGCCTAATAACTATGAACTATTAACTGTTGACTGTTGTCTATTGTGTGTTGTGTGGTACTTTATTACTATTTTATTTCGTGCTAAGAGCGTGCTAAAAACATAGTGAGTATTTTCTTTTGACTGGTGTTTGTTCTTCAAAAGAAGAAAATAGTGTAAAATGCGTTGAGAGCATAATTTTCGACAACCGTTTATTTAGATCTGAGTCTAATAACCTTCGAAATCGATTTCACTTTTTAAAAGGATAGCACAATGGGATATTTATGTCAGAGCATTGAAGCGGAAGACTTCCTCCAATACCGGTCTTTGTCATCGAATTAAAGGATTCGAATACCACCTCCTCTGCTGATAAGAGGGTGATGGGAACCGCACAATTGAAATTGGTTTAAGATGATAGTATCGGTTATGGAGAATAGGATTTTTATCACGACTAGCTTAAAATTGGGTCTTCTTCCAACATCTACTACACTACTAAACTGCATGGATGACCTCTAGAATTCAAGCGAAGGATGCATTTATTTTATTAATTTGTCTCACCCGCCCTAATGCTACAATGCTCTTTTTGACTCATTTTGTGTATTACAGAAGCAACAACCGTGGCATCGATGCAAATAAATGATCCACAAAGAAACAAGAAGTATCCTTGTATTATCAGACTACAATACTAATCATATTGCATACATCGCATGGGCTGCATATGCAGCAGCTCACTGAAATGCACACTCCTCCGCTTCATTCGTCCTCTATATCGAGGATATTTATTTGCGTTGCCGCCTCCAATATTGTTAATATCAGTAGCTCGCATTGTTGCTCCTCGCAAAGTTTTCCCTTCCGTTACTCAGCTCATCTACAATATGCTCAGCAAAATAGATTCCGTTTGGCGTATCTATCATACCTATGTGTTTTGCGGATCTTTGCCAGTATGTCTTTGATTCCCGTTCTCCCTTTTTTGTACACTTCTTGAGATTTGTATACTGTTTTCTTACATCTTCGGGAAATTCATCGCATACCGGATAGTGCTCACGAATCATCATCGTCACGCTCTGGTAGATGCGAGCAACAGAGGACGGATAGCAGGAAGAGCGACCAGCCCTTTCACTGCGAGGCTGATGAGCACAGAAGCGACATCGGATACCTACTTGATTGACTTTAATCTTTTTTGATGTTCTCCTCTCATTTACATCTTTTTTGTTCGCGATGAAGACCTCACAGCAATTTCTCCGTAGGAAACACAGAAAGTGAGACAACCAAACGGAATCTCCATCAACTTCGAGAGTTAATATCTTCCGCGAAGAAAAGTGCTCCACTTCTGATTGATCTGGGGCAGTGTCGTCATCATGAGAAGGTACTCCTACAGTATCGCGCTGCTGGAACTCCGGGAAAGGGGGTTTGCCAATCGGCATGTTGGGGCCATCATTGTTGTTGTTATCTTGTGACTGCATCGTTTGATAATAAGAAAGTGTTGAAGGATTTGTTGCTACACCTTGGGTAAAATAATTATCATCAGGATGGCAAGGATCAATCAATAACTGATTGCTATACTCATCAGAAGTAGCTGTCCCATATATTCCCAATATTCCAGCAGGGTTAGAGACCACGTCGCCGTTTGTATTAGGCATGTGTTGCTGTTGTTGATATTGGTATTGTTGTTGATGTTGTTGATGTTGCTGATGTTGCTGACGATTTGCTTGTTGCTGTGCAAAGATCATTGCTGGTTGCTGGGCGTCGTAGCAGGTACTCATTGCCAGCACTGGAGCATCTGTCCTTTGGTGCAGGTAATCATAATGCGACACAGCTTGATGGTTTGAAAGGTTCGATGCCATAATGTGTTGATCACGATTGACAGCAGACCAGGGATCCTGCAGCTGCTGATCTCCACACTGCGGCTGCATACGCGCATCAATTCTTTCAGTGCTATGATTGTTCGAGGGAAGAATAGTAGTATTAAGAGCAGAGTTCGAAGGGTGTATTCCAAAATGTTGCAGGCTTCTGCCAGCAGGACCATTACTGGCACTTTCACTGTTCGTCATCATGCCTCCTGATGTCCCCATGGCCATACCAGCAGAAAATGATGGAAATGGGATCATACTAGCGCCAGGTGGAGGATTCACATAGTGTCCTGAAGGCGAAAAGGGAGGAAGGGAGTAGCCCATGTTGTCTTGACCATGTTTGTTACCACGAGGACCAGGTCGAGGACCAGCGTTATTGGTGAAATTGGAGGACTGGACAGAAAATCCGGAAGCAGCTCCACCAACTGAAGAG
>Ga0307981_1002070_pt1 | contig 16816 bp, 15 predicted proteins | sample OrgLakmetagen987_FD_201849 | JGI IMG/M metagenome (GOLD analysis project Ga0307981, IMG submission 201849) | Saline water microbial communities from Organic Lake, Antarctica - #987 | ecosystem: Environmental > Aquatic > Non-marine Saline and Alkaline > Saline | place: Antarctica: Organic Lake... | reverse complement strand
TCAGCAGACTACGAGTGAAAATGCTCAACGACCTGATTGAGTTTGCACAGAAACTTACGGTCGAAGAACTGGAAGAAGAAATCCGCGAAGCACAAAACAATGACTTCATTGAAGGGCGTGCGACACACTTCTTTACTGAGTTGAACGCGATTCTCGAATATGTGCCAGAAGGCTTCGAGCTCGATGGAGACGACGACGCCGGACCTAAATCTGAAGACGAAGAACTCGAAAAAGACCTTGCTGAAGTTGGAGCTGACGCAGATGCCGATGAATCGATCGAAGCCGACGACACCATGAAGTGGGACGAGGACGAAGAGGAAGAAGACGATTACGACGAACCGACTGCACCACCCGAAGAAAAAGGGAAATAGTTATTTCACTTCACGAAATTTATAACGGCTATCCGACAGTGGGTAGCCGTTTTTTTTGTTAGTCTCTGGATAATCCTAAATCCGGCAGTTGGGAAGGCTTGCCGTCAAGACAAGGCGCAAGCCTCTTAGCTGTGGTCACCACTGCAAGTGGCTTGGAACGCAGGATTGGCGGCATGACCTCCCAACCCTCAGTGGTCATAAAATGAGAAAAACTTCGTCGCCACTCTGGCGCGAGTTCGCTTGCGCGTAACCCATTCATAGACAATTAGTTGACCCTTTTTCTCATTTTTGACTGCCGGATTTAGGATAATGAAGAGCTTTGGTTTTATAATCTACTTAATGAAATTAAGTATTAGAATGGATGACACACCCAGTCTTCCGCGCCCTCAATCCCAAGCGTCGTCCTTAACCGCCAGGCAATCACCAATGCCGCAACAAATGCCATCGTCCTCTGTATGCGTGGTAGCCACTTCATTCCTGCGCGCTGGTTCATTCGCATGAACTGTGTCTGTGCCAACCATAGTAGCGGCAATGTGCCCAAGCCAAAGCCGACCGAAAATTCAATCCCTTTCAAAGCCGACCCTGAAAACAAGGCTAAACCGAAAATCATATACAAGGGTCCGCACGGAAGAAGCGGCGTGCTCAACCCAATCAATGCAGCCGCAACAGGTTTGCTGAGCCGTTGAAAACGCTGGTTCACTCGACGGTAAACACTCCCCAACCATACAGGCTTCGGAAAGCGCTTATCCAACCGAAAACTCACCGCTAAAAAGAACAGAACCAAAACCCACGGCAAGAAGCGCAACCACGAAACTTGTATCCAACCCATCGCTACGCTGCCTACACCGCCCGCCAATCCACCGACTAATGCGTATGCGAATAGCTTTGATAGATGGTAAACACTTAAGACCAGAGGGACCGAAGCCGCTTCCTCCCGACGCGGCGCAAATGCACAGGAGAGCGGCCCACACATGCCCACACAGTGCACACTCGTGATTAAGCCCGCAATGAGAGCTGTGTATGCATTATAAACTGTCTGATATTCAAACATTTTGCTAAATTATACTAAGCGGATCTCCAAGGTCAATTAAGCCCCGCAAGCAAACACACTGTGATCACATACGCATCCTGTGAAAAAAAACGAAACTCCATACGCCTGACGATACTCTGCATGGTTGCATCCATATGATCGATGCCCTCCACACGAAGGCTTCCCTCATCAGCATGGATTGATAGAATTAAATCATGAAACGTCGGTTTCCGTCCATAAACAGGATACTGCGCCTTAAAAAACGCCTCCTTCGCACTAAATAGAACACTCCCTACCCATTGGCTTTGGCCAAGGCACTCTCGCTCTTTCGGATGCATCACTCGTCTTAGGGCGGAATCACTCAGGCGATCGGTTCGTTCAATATCCAAGCCAATACAGCTGTAGCGATCCCGACTCCCCACCACTGCGCCACACAATCCACGCGAGTGCGAAATCGAACCCACCAGTCCAGCGGGCCAGATCGGTAGTCCTTCTGCATCTTTTAAGATTTCTTGCGAAATCACTCCGAGCTCCTCGACGGCAGTCCGCGCACATTGGCGCCCTCCGATAAATTCACACTGCCGACTGGGCACCGCACCATCCATCAATTCTGCTTCGCGTGGATACTGAAAGTGCGCAGTCGGTGGGGCCCAATGTATCGCGCCCGACAAATCGTCCGGAAGCAGACTGCGCAAACCCTCTTTAAATAACTCAACTGAACTTTCAACTCGCACCGCATCAGCACAAGCAAGGTCGCTCCCAATCGCAAGTCTTGGCTGCAGTAAATCAACTAACCTGTAAACGCCTGAGTCAAATTTAGAAGACCTTGGCTTGCGCCCCATCCAATAGCCACTAGAAAAAAGGTATGTCACACACTCTGAGAGGTCTCACATTAGGCTTATCGATGATAATCCTTACACAGTTTTGCTCTGCGCAGACAGAGGTAAAGACTTGGCAGGTGCTTGAAAACTGTCGCCTAGTCGATTGGTCCAGTAACGACGGCGATAGCTTTCTGATTGCTCATCAGGATAAGGACTACGTGCTTAGACTGTATTTTGTGGATGCCCTGGAGTCCTACTCGAATTTCGCAGACCGGTTACAAGATCAAGCTCGCTACTTTCAGATCGAAACCGATCAAGTCATTCAATCGGGTCAATCGGCTACCGACTTCACTAAGCGTTTTCTCTCAGGAGAGTTTACCGTCTACACTAAATGGCTCGAAGCGGGCGGCACGAGTCGCCCGCGCTACTACGCGCTCGTGCAAAACAAAGCGGGGTTCTACCTATCTGAAGCACTCGTCAGTAATGGCCTCGCCCGAATCTATGGCATGCCCACGAAAGAACTTTCGCCCGGTGGCCTCGAACCGGGAGCTTATTTGAAAAAGCTCAACCAAACCGAACGCATTGCCCAGCAAGGCAACCAAGGCGTTTGGCAACTGGCGAACAACCCCGACCTACGCTTCCCGGAATCTACAGATGGCGCGACATTCACAGGACCACCGATTGCCCCACGCATCACAGCATCATCTGCCCCCTCAGGGCGGATTAATGTAAACACCGCCTCCATCGGTGAGCTCGAAACACTGCCAGGGATCGGGCCTGCCCTCGCTGCTCGAATCGTCGCCGCGCGCCCCATAGCATCGATTGAAGCACTTAGCCTCATTTCAGGCATCAGTGCAAGCGGTGCGGCTGAACTGACCCCACTGGTAAAGGTCGAGGAGCCACCCCCCCCGCCAAAATCGGCCGCGCTCTATCTAGACGCTCCAGACGAATACTTAAATACACAAGTCACTGTTCTCGTTAAAAGCGTTGTCATCAGTCAAAAGCCTTCGCCCGAAGGATTCAGGTCGGTCCTGCTTGATACGGGCGCGATCGGCACCGACGGTGGCAGCATCACTGCCTTCATACCGGAAGCCTTTTACGATACCTTTCTAAATTACTACCAGACTCCCGGCAGGGAATTCAAAGGGCTCTTTTACAAAAAGGACGGAGAAACCGTCCTCGTCTACCCTCGACAATAATTGCCACTACCTATTTTCTGAAGTTTCGAACACCTTTTTAGCCACAAACTACCCACTATGAGTTTAAGCGATTTCGACCATTACCTGATCAAGCCGGGACAAAACAACGTCCTCAAAAATGTCCCTTCCGACCCATGGGAAGATTTGCCCAAGACTAAAAAGGAAGGCATCAAAGAGTTACATGAGCTACACCTAAAGCTGGCTGACCTGCAGCAACGCTTTTTCGTGGATCGTAGTCAAAAATTTTTACTCGTCCTACAAGGCATGGACACCAGCGGTAAGAACGGCACGATCAAAAATGCCTTTCGCGGAGTCAACCCACAGGGCGTCCATGTAGCCAGCTTCGAAAAACCCAACACCCGTGAGCTCAAGCACGACTATCTCTGGCGCGTTCATAAGCAAACGCCCGGTAACGGGGAAATAGTCATCTTCGACCGCAGTCACTACGAAGATATCCTCGCAGTGCGCGTTAATAAACTCCGCCCCGAAAATGTTTGGAAAAAGCGCTACCGCCACATCAACGATTTCGAACAACTGCTCCACGACGAAGGCACCATTATCCTGAAAATGTTTCTCCACATCAATCAGGACACCCAAAAGCAGCGTCTACAAGAGCGCCTCGATACACCCGAAAAAAACTGGAAGTTTGATGGCTCAGACTTGGTAGCCCGCGGCAAGTGGGAGGAATACGTCAAAGCACACGAGGACGTATTCGCCAAAACCACGCAAGCCCACGCCCCATGGTATATTATTCCTGCCAACAAAAAATGGGCGCGTAACCTGCTTGTGGCTAGAATCGTCGTAGCCAGCCTGGAAGACCTACAACTCAGCTACCCGAAAGTTGATTTCGATCCCAAAACGATTCAAATCGATTAATTTTAGTAAAAATATTAATGTCCAAAGCCTTAGAATCTGTCCTCAATAAAATACCAACCCATGAAGCCAAACTTCAGTCAATCAGAGAGATTCTTCTAGCCAATGCGCTCATGCTCGGCGAAATCCCATCGCCAACCTATTCTGAAGAGGAACGCATCACTTTCTTGGGCAACCGTTTCACAGAAGACGGCCTACAAAACATTTCCATCGACGAAGCCGGCAACGGCATGGCCATCGTCCCAGGCACTCAAGGCAAGCGCAACATCCTCGTCTGCGCACACGCCGACACCGTATTTAGTAAAAGCGTCGATCACGCCATGTCGGTCGGCCCGACTTCCATCATGGGCCCCGGCATAGGAGACAACAGCCTCGGCCTCGCCGCCATCGCCACGCTCCCCGAGATTCTGAAACGACTTAAAATTACGTTTAAAGATAATCTGATCCTTATGGGTTGCTCCCGCAGCCTCGGCCACGGCGACCTCGGCGGCATCCGCTTCTTCCTCGACAATAATACCCTGCCCACTCGCGCCGGTGTCTGTATCGAAGGCATTCAACTCGGACGCCTTTCCTATTCCGCTTTAGGCATGCTTCGCGGCGAAATCTCCGTCGAAGTGCCCAACGTATACGATTGGTCCAGCTTTGGAGCGACCGGCGCCGTTCCGATCCTTTCCAGTATTATCCAACGCATCCTGCAGTTACCGGTCCCGATGGAGCCAAAGACGCGCATACTCTTCGGTTCGATCGCATCGGGAACTTCATACGGAACTCAGCCCACTTCTGCCAACCTGCGCTTCGAAATTCGCAGTGAACAGACCGGGATGGTCGCACACCTACGCACTCAAATCGAAGACATCATAGGCGAGATCGCGGGTGGTTCCGATACGACCATTAAACTATCCGTCATCGCTCAGCGAAAGCCGGGCGGGCTCCCCTATGGTCACCCCATGGTTAGGTCGATGCGGTCCATTCTCAACAAACTCGACCTCAAACCACACGTCGAGCCCAGCGTTGGCGAACTCAGCGAACTCATAAATCGCAACATCCCCGCCGTCACCCTCGGGCTCACAAACGGCTACAACAAAAACGAATTTAACGAATCGATTGATATCCAGCCGACCTTCTCGGGAATCGCCCAACTCGTGGCCCTCCTTCAATCAATTGACAAAGGACTTTGCGATGAGTGATAAAATTAACAGATGGTTAGAAACCAACACCTTTCACCACGGGGAGTTTTGGGATATACTGAAACTCGTTAAGATGAAGGAAGAAAAAGGGCTGAAAATTTCACTTTGTATTCCTACGCTCAACGAAGAAAAAACCATCGGCAAGGAGATTGTCATTTTCCGTTCGGAGCTCATGGAACGCTACCCGCTGATCGACGAGTTCGCCGTGATTGACTCCGGCTCCAGCGATAAAACTCTTGAAGTCGCCGCCTCCTTCGGTGCCGACACCTACAGCGCCGCCGACATCCTCCCGGAAGTCGGCGACAAACGAGGTAAAGGTGAGAATCTGTGGAAAGCTATCTATCAACTCAAAGGCGACATTATAGTCTATGTAGACGCGGATATTAAAAATATCCATCCACGCTTTGTCACAGGTATCGTCGCACCACTCATCCACAATGAGACGATTAAATACTGCAAAGCCTTCTACGATCGCCCGATGGCTTACTCTTCAGGTATCCGTGCCAGCGGCGGCGGTCGTGTAACAGAAATCCTGATACGCCCACTTTTCTCACTCTTCTTTCCTGAGCTGACTTCCCTCATCCAGCCATTATCAGGCGAGTTTGCCGTGCGCCGTGAAGTGCTCGAAAAAATCCCATTCCCCATTGGCTATGGCGTTGAAACTGCGCATATTTTGGACGTTTATAAGGAATGGGGTCTCGAAGCCTTTGCCCAGTGTGATCTCGATCAGCGTATCCATCGCAATCAAAGCACAAACGCGCTCGGAAAAATGTCTTTTGGGATACTTCAGACCTTTATCAACCGCCTCAAAAGCTATGGCATGGTGGACCGCCTACCAGAGCTCTCGACCATCTATCGTCAGTTTCAAGCGGAAGGGAATCGCTACGAACAACTGACCCGCGAAATCGTCGAATACGAACGTCCGCCCATGATCACGATTCCCGCGTATCGTAAAAAATACGGAATCAAAGAATGAGCCGTTCCCTCCGTGTCGCCATCCTTCACTACCACCTGAAGCGAGGCGGGGTCACGCGTATTATCGAGTCCACGCTATCAGGATTTCAGTCTCTTGGTCTATCAGTTGATCTCAAAATTTTCACGGGCGATATCCCTAATAACTTCGGCTACAAAGGAGAAGCTTTGACCGTTCCGAGCTTACGCTACGACAATGCTCAAGCCACCCCTCCGACAGCCGAAACACTCTTCAACGAGGTCACTCAAGCAGCCAAGCAAGCCTTTGGCACAGCTCCCGATATCTGGCACATTCACAACCATTCACTTGGTAAAAATAGCGCAGTCTCTGGCTTAGTGAACCTACTGGTAGCCGAGAAAGCCGCGCTACTCTTGCAAATGCACGACTTCGCCGAAGACGGTCGTCCCGAAAACTATACACTCCTCCAAAACGCACCCGCCGGATGCGACCAACTCTACCCGATTTCGGACCGTATCCACTACGCAGTCCTAAACCAAAGGGACCACCGACACTTCCTACAAACAGGTGTGCCGACTAAGCAATTACACACCCTCCCGAACCCAGTGGAAGGTGCGCCGGCCGAGAATAACCCTGCGACTACTCAAGCTATTCTCAATAAACTAGGAGCAAAGGAACTCTGCCTCTATCCAGTCCGCGCCCTCCGCCGGAAGAACTTTGGTGAAATGTTGCTCTGGGCCGCCTGCGCTGAGTCTGGACAGGTCTTTGCCAACACGCTCGGTCCAACAAACGAGAATTATCAAGCCGCATACAATGATTGGCGGGGATTCGCGAACGAATTAAAACTACCCGTCCATTTTTCTATCGGTGAAGCTAACAGCTGGAGCTTTCCTAAAATTGTTGCTGCTGCGAATGCGATTCTAACGACCAGTATAGCCGAAGGCTTTGGCATGGGCTTCCTCGAACCTTGGCTTTTTGATAAGCCGATCATCGGACGCGATCTTCCGGAGATCACCGCCGACTTTAAAAGAGCCGGACTCCAGCTCGAAACGCTCTATTCCAGTCTACCGATCCCAGAAGAATGGATCGATCTGAACGCTCTCAAACGAAAACTTCAAACTGGGCTCGAGGGTGCCTACGCAGCCTATCAAATACCGCTTCCTGCGAATGCCGCAGAACGCGCGCTTGCAGCGATCCAGCAGCCTAACGGCATCGACTTTGGTGGATTAGACGAATCCCTTCAGAAACAAGTCATCACACATGTCTGCAAAGATAAAGACGCCCGACAACACCTCAGGCAGTTTCTAAATCTACCAACAAACGAAGACAGCGCCTCCCGCATACATAACCGGACCATCTGCGAACAACATTACAGCCTAAGAGCCTATACGGAAAATCTTCACCTGCTCTACCAAGAGCTTATCCAAACAAACGAATCGCCAACAAAATACCTAGACGCAAAAGCGCTTCTCAAAACCTTCCTCCAACCGGAAAACTTCCGGCTACTACGGACGTAACAGCCTCTCATAAAATCCTAGCCCCAATCTTTGATCTCAATAAGAGTCTGCGTAAATCCTATAGTCCGCCAATAAAACCCCCAACCTCTGCTTCATGAACAAACAAAACTGGATCGAACTCATACATAGCCGCTCGGCTAAGGATCCCGTGCGCCTCCCCGCCGATGCCGCACCGCGACTTAAGAAGCTAAGCGGCATTCGTGCGGTCGTTTTCGATGTATACGGAACATTGATTAGCTCCGGAGTGGGCGACATCAGCCTAGCAACTGAGCAGGACCGCGATGTATCCCTCAAAAAGACCTTGATAGACAACCAGATCACTCTGAACGAGGAAGCTACCGTAGTTGCCTTTGATAAATTACTGCACGTCCAAATCAAAGCCGCTCAATCTGAGCGAGCAGGCCAAGGCATCACCTACCCCGAAGTCGAGATTCGAGAAGTCTGGAAAAGCTTCATCACTCAGCTCGAAGTCGAGCACCTCATTTCCGATAGCGAGTCTGCCGACATCAACACGCTCATCATCGATTACGAGAGCCGGATCAATCCCACTCAAGCTATGCCAGGCTTGGCTGAGACCTTGAACGAACTCAACCAACGCAGGCTGCCTTCAAGCATTATCTCCAACGCACAATTCTACACCCCACTCCTTTTCGACACCTTTCTCGGCAGCGACATCGATACCCTCGGTTTCTGCCCACAGTGTTCTGTATGGTCGTATAAAGAGCGTGAAGGCAAACCTTCGACCCATCTATACAAGATCGCCGCCGAACGCCTCAAGGAACACCACGGCATCGAGACCAGTGAAGTTCTCTATATCGGCAATGATCTACGCAATGACATTTGGCCCGCGCAGCTCATCGGGTTTAAAACCGCCCTATTCGCCGGCGATGCCCTCTCGCTGCGCCGCCGCCCAAACGATCCAAACTGCGAGCACGTCAAGGCCGACATCGAACTGACAGACCTGCGACAAATATTTGAGTGTATCTAGAAAGAAACTAACTTTTATAGCTAAGTCTTAATTTTGATTTTTATACCCTTGCGCAGGTAGGTGGGCACATCCAAGTCTTCGCCTTTGTAAAGGTTTTGAACCGTTTTATCGAAATACCCTCTCTGTGCTTCAATATCGGTGAAAAGAAATTCCTCCTGATCAACCGGTGAGGCCGCTTTTCTTGAAAGCTTCGATTTATGGACGGTATGCGATGACCGGTCACCTCTCATAATCTCAGTTTCCAAACCGAGACTTTCCATACGCTCGACGATATTCCGACTTACATTTTCTGAATGAGCGGTTGGAAACGATTCCAGCCGTTCCATCTCTGACTTGCCCAACACACAGATTTCTAAGCTACGCTCCAGATTGTCGTCGATGACAGCACCAAATACCAAGTCTTCACGCGAGCCGAACCTACGCGCAACTTCCGTCATGAGTCCATTAACCTTTGCGATTCCGAGATCACGACCCCCGACCACGTTGACTAAAATCCGATCCAGCTGCGCAGGGCGATCACCTAGGTGCAACAAGGGGCACAAAAACAAGTCGTCCAATGCGTGCTGAACATAATTATCACCTGTCGCACTACCGATTCCGAAAATTGTTCTGCCCCCTTTTCCTTGGAATACCGACTTTAAAGAGCCGAAATCCTGATTAATCAGGCCGGTTTTAAAGAGCATTGCACCTAACGATTGAACGCCACGGCAAATCCACTGATCTGTTACCGCGAAGGCATTCAAAACGGAGGTATCTTCCTCCCCCTCCTGGAGCAAAACGTCGTTCGGCAAGGACATCAGTCCATGCACTCGCTTGCGTAGTGCACCAATGCTTTCCTCCGCAATCGTTTTTCGCCGAACGCCTTCAAAACTAAAAGGGATCGTCACAAAAGCTAAAACAAGCGAATCGCTTTTAGAGGCCATTTCTGCGATCAGAGGAGCAACTGCACTGCCGGTCCCACCACCGAGGCCTACGACCAAAACAATTAAGTCTTGGTCAAGTAGCATAGCTCCGATTGCCGCTCGGTCCGATTCAGCCGCTGCGAGTCCGATCTCGACCTCGCCACCGGCTCCCAGCCCACGCGTCACCGATGACCCAATCAATAGCTTTTCCGGTATCCGGGAATTTTTCAAAGCCTGCGCATCCGTATTGATCGTAGCTAATTGAATTCCTTCGATCCCGCTAATATCCATCTTTCCGACTGCGTTTGCGCCCGCCCCACCCACACCGATGATTTTCATCTTCAACACGGTGCTGCTCGTATTTGCCTGCTCGTCTATATTTATGTCTATCGTATCCAAATCAAATTATCCTATGTCGTTTAATCAAGACTCCAAATACTCGACAACCTACGAAGGATACTAGCCGGCTTCACCGCTTCCTTCGCTTCCTCTTGTCCAGTTAGCGCATAGTGCAAAAGTCCGAGAACGGTGCTATATTCGGGACGCTGCAATTCCTTCGAGATATCCCCGGGCCCTTCGGCCAGTCGCACATCGATACCGAAAACACGGCGCGCCGCCTCATCGATCCCTGACAAGAGAGATGTGCCCCCGGTTAAGACTACTCCTGATGCAATCTCACTCGGTTCAAATATATCTGCATCCATCAGCGTGTCTTTGATAATCTCAAAAGTCTCTTGTATGCGTGCCTCAATGATTTTCGTGATCGCAGCCAGTGGGTATTGACGGTCGCCAATCGTTAAATCGCCAATCAGCCATTCAGTTTTTTCACGGTCAATGCTCTCGTAGTAGGCACGCCCGTATTTTAATTTAAACTCTTCCGCACTTTTGCGACCCACCCTTAGCCCGATGCTCAAATCATTTGTGATATGATCACCCCCAACAGGAATTACACCCGTATGCAAAATATAGCCTTTACGGTAAAGAACGTAGTCCGTTGTGCCGCCACCTATATCGATGACCAGCGCGCCATTCTCTTTTTCTGATTCTTCAAGCAAAACCGCACCCGATGCGATGCTCGATATGATCATGTCACTCACGTCTAGATCAATGCCATGAATCACCCGTAAACTATCGCTCACGGTCTGACTATCACCATGCACCGACCAGTAACCGACCTCTAAACGGTTGCCCTGCTGTGACAAAGGATTCTCCACCTGCCGTCCATCCACGGAAAACGGGTTTTGTATATGGTGTATGTAAGTCCGGTCTGAAGGCAGCTTCTTTCGCTTAGCATCTTCTTTCGCAGTTGATACATCACTGCTCCGAATCACTCCATCGGGCGCACTCACATTCGTCGCTCCTAAATTGAACGACCCAACCAAATGTCTCCCAGTCTGTGCCAGATAAATTTCGTCGATCCGGGTTTGAGCTGATTTCTCGACAGTCGAAATGGCTGCGTGCACACAGTCACTGGCGGCAGCCAGGTCCGTGATCACACCCTTTTTCACTCCACTGGAGGAACAGGCCGTATGCCCGATAATGTTAAGGCCCCCATCCTCCAGTATCTCGCCCAACAAAACAGCCACCTTGGATGTCCCGATTTCTACTGCGCCAACTACTCTAGAATAACTCATTTATTTGAAATATGATCCGAATAGAAGGAACAAAGCAGTATCAAATGAGAGAATCAAACATACTTTCTGCGTTTTGCATAATGGTGTGCCATTAGAAGGGCACTCATCGAGTATTTTCCAAAATGACTTCAAGGGCTTTTTCCAGAACGCGGTCCCCGGACGGCGCGAAACCAAAGAATGAGAGAAACTCCGCTTCATTGATTTCTAAGTCCAAGTGTTGCTGCAATAAACTCCGCGCACGGTCTTCTTCCGGGACATCTACTTCATAGTCAGGGCTGACGCCAATACCGTTCACCACAGCACCCTTCGGCAAGAGATACCGAGCGATCGTCAACTTCATGCCCCCCCCATCGTTAAACCCGAAAACACTTTGGACAGAACCTTTCCCATAGCTTTTTTCACCTACCAGCACAGCCCGTCCGTGATCCTGTAGTGCACCCGCCAAAATTTCTGAAGCGCTGGCACTTTGTCTATTCAACAAAATAACAACCGGAACCTCAAAGACAGCTTTCTCAGACTCAACCCGTATCACTTCTTCGATCCCGTCCCTAGACTGCACCTTTAATATAATCTGATCGTAATCCAAGAAAAGTGACGCCATCCGAGTGGCCGTTTCCAAGCGTCCTCCCGGATTTCCCCGTAAATCAATAATCAATCCCTCCATGCCGCGCTTCGCCAAGCCCTTCAAAGCATCTGCCAATTCGGTATCCGTATCATCCGTAAACTGTCGCACGCGAACAAACCCGATTGTATCAGTTAACATAGAGACGTCCGACACCGATTGCAGAGTGATCTCTTTGCGCAGCATTTTAAAGTTCAATCGGTCTTCATTCCCGATTCGCTCGACTTCAATACTTACCTCTGAACCGGTTTCCCCTCGAATTAAATCCAGGATTTCTCCAATACTTGAATCAATCAAATCAAGACCATCCACCCCGACTATCCGATCGCCGACTCGGATGCCCGCATTACCCGCACTGCCCTCTGCAAACACGTCCGAAATAACTGTCTTCTGCTCGAACGAAGCCACTTCGATCCCTACCCCGACATAAGTCTGGTTCGCATCATTATTAAAACGCTCAAAATCCTCTAGAGTATAATACGATGAATGGACATCCAATTGTCGGAGCGCACCATCCAATGCGAGATTGGTGAATTGTTCATAATCAAATTCAGTCGGATCTACATACCTCGACTCAGCAAGACGCATAATTTGGCCATACCGAAGTAAATTCTGCCAATAATCCCATGAAACGAGACCACGCATCTCTGGCCGCACATAAAATTGCGACGAAAGTAGGGCCAAAAACCCGACCAACAGATACCATTTCAAATAGCGCTTGTCCATCGGGTCACTGTGTGCAAGTTCCACAGTTTTGTAAATGAAGGGAATCAATAAATTGTTGGAAAAAGCCATTCACGACGCTTGTCGGGATGCGCCCATTAGCTTTTTCGATTTTATCGAGCGCGCACTGTATACTCCCGAGCTCGGTTACTACACACGGCACAAAACTCGTATTGGACGTAACAGCCAGCAGGACTTTTACACCGCCGAAAGCCTGGGTAAAGTCTTCGCACAATGTGTAAGCACCGCAGCAGTCGATCTACTAGGGCCCGAAAAAGCTGCTGAAAGCACTTTAATAGAAATCGCTGCCGAGCCCGGCAAGAGCCTGATCGATGCCCTGAACGAAATACCCTTTGCCGACTGCAAAACCATACGCCAGGGCGAACCGATAACAGCCGAAGGCCCCGTCATACTCTTTGCAAACGAGTGGCTCGACGCGCTCCCTTTCCATCGAATCATCTACCATCAAGGTGCCTGGCGCGAACGTGGCGTGCGGCTCAACCCAGCAAACAATCAACTCGAGGAAACCCTACTGGCCAGACTTAGTGCCCCCGTCCAAGCCGTCTCCCACCGCCTTCCAAAAACGATCGAAGAAGGTTATGAAATCGACCTTCCCCTTGCCGCTGAAAGCGCACTCGAAGCACTTCTCTCACAAGACTGGCACGGGCTCATCCTCTTTTTTGATTACGGTAAAACCTGGACCAGTCTCTGCCAGGACAGCCCATCCGGGACCGCACGCACCTTTCAAAATCACCAGCGCGGCAACGACCTCCTCGATCAACCCGGCGAAAAAGACATCACCTGCGAAATCTGCTGGGACTGGCATCACGAACAGCTCAAAGCGCATAGGTTTAATCCAGTTTATCTCGAAAGCCAGGAATCCTTCATCGTGCATCGCGCCGCTCGAGCCGCCGAAGCCATCGTCTGCAACACGGCCGGAGCGTTCAGCCCCGACCGCCAGACCCTGATGGAACTCATCCACCCCGCCCACATGGGCCAGCGTTTTCAAGTATTATGGGGGATCCGATAGATTTTTCTTCTATTTCTTTCTAATAAATAAATAAATGACTCGGGAGTATTATAAATGAGAGGGTCTCGTTAGATCCTATTTTAATCCAAATCGTCACTAAATCATGAAATCAGCGTCTTTAATTATTGGCATATTAATGTCCTTCGCTACAGCTGCTCAGGCAGTTATATTAAACTATGAGGTCAACGGCACTATCCGAGGAACCGTTGATTTTATCACGATTGGAGATCCTGTAAAAATGTTTTTTTCGTATGACGATTCCATACCCGAGAACCCGAATTCCAGCCAAACACAAGGCTTTTACGTTGGAACTGCCCAAGGCATTTTCGACATGCGAATCGAAATTACAACCTCGACGGGCTTATGGACGACCACCGCAAACACTGAGAATATCGGAATCGGCAATCCTGAGCTTGGTTTCGATTCCTTTCAAATTACGAGCACGCTGCCTCCTGCGACGTGGACTTCTCAAATCTTCGGAGTGAGTCCAGATGCCTTTAAACTAGAACTTTTAAGTTCCTCAGGGGACCTTTACACGGATGTATCCCTTCCCAGCAGCTTAGACTTAGCAGATTTCAGCAATAGCAGAGGGACCATTTACATCGCTAATTTCAATAATGGATTTAGCCCGACTTTTGATGTGAACAGCATCCAAGTAGTGCCAGAGCCCTCCGCTTTCAGCGCACTACTCGGTATTTTTGCCATAGCGATTGCATCCAAGCGGCGTTTACGCCGTTCTTAATTCAAACACAGCTTTCGATGGCAACAGACGCGCCACTCGTCCCATTGCCCGGTAATCTAAATGTAGTTTACGATCGGGATACTATGATCATTCGCCGTAAATGGTTCTCATTTATGGCAGTTTTTTTGGCCTTTTTCGCGCTCTTTTGGAATGGGTTTATGATCGTTTGGATGACGATGGCGATTTCCAGCGGGGTTTGGATCATGGCGGCATTCGGCTGCATCCACGCAGCAGTCGGTATATGTATGGCCTACTTTGCCGTCGCCAGCTTCGTCAATAAAACAGACATCAGTGTGGACCCGAACTACCTGAAAGTGCGTCACTATCCACTGCCCTGGAAAGGTGCCACTGAGATTCGGGTGCATTCAATCAAGCAACTCTACTGCAAAGAGAAGATTTCACGCTCTAAAAACGGAGTTAATGTGACCTACCAAGTAAACGTGATCACTGAGGACAACCGCGAACAGAAGCTACTTTCCGGCCTTCAAGATAGCTCCCAAGCTCACTACATCGAAAAGGAGATCGAAGCGGTGCTCGGCATACAAAACCAAGCCGTGTCCGGAGAATTTCGGTAAATCGGACGGACTGCACTCACAAAAGGCTTTAAACCTGCTAAATCAGAAAAGCCCGCAATACTCAAAAAACAAAACTTAATACATCTAAACAGATCCTCCAATCTATCAACTTTCGGGTTTCACCCGCGACACCCTGCCGAACCATGCCCGACAACCCAGAACCCTACGCAACGCGAGCCTGGTTGCTCGATGGACCGATTCATAGCATTCCCGGCATCTTAAATTGGGACGGCTCCATGCTCACCTTCATTGCCTATGGAGGCGGCACTTTTTTCAAGAAACGCCTGATCGAGCTATTGAAAGGCTTTGGTGAACCGACATCTTCAGTCGAGGCAATTTTCAATGAAGAACCGACCCAAGTATTCGGCTTCGATCGCGAGGCGATACAGAGCTACAAATTCCCTTGGTATTACTTCAAGCAAGGCGTGAAGGTGACGATCCAAGGCGAGCAACTCCGTTTCTCCTTTATCCAGCCACAAAACACCAAGCTACCACCAAGACTGTTTGGAGTCGTCATCAGCGAAGCCGTCGCAAAAGCCAGCGTCGCCCACATCAATGCCGAAAAAGCCGACGGTAAGCGATGGAGGTCTATCTTCAAAGCCATTACGCAATAACCAGCGACCTTCTATGTCAGTGAACACGATAAAAAACCTTTTGCTTACGAGCAGACTCCTCTTCGTTTTGGCTTTTCAAGCGTCTGCCCAAGATGCCGAGCAGTCAGAGTTTTACCCGATGGGTATGGTCTTTAACGAGCAAACCTATCGCAGCATCCCCTACAAAGCGCCTGTTACCGAGGCGACCTATGCAGGGCTCCCTACATCTATATCCTTGGAGAAGTATTGCCCCACCCCAGGCAATCAAGGGCCGCACGGCACCTGCACTGCGTTTGCCTCAGGCTACCACATGCGCACCATGTTATACGCGATCGAGAAAGGCCTCACCTCGAAAGCGCAGATAAATGAAAATATTTTTTCACCTTCGTTTATTTACGAGCAGATCCGGCTCACCACTCCAGACCCCGACTGTAAGGAAGGCACAGACATCGCGCAAGCACTGCAGCTCATGCTCACCGTAGGAGCCGCTAAGATCAAAGATGTGCCCTACCAGTGCTCCATAGGAATCGACTCGAATGACATGCTAAAGGCAACTGAGTATCCACTGGTTGACTACCAAATTCTCTTTTATATCAACGACAAATTAGAAGATAACTTCAAAACCCTTTCGATCAAAAAAGCCCTCTCAGAGGGTTCTCCTGTCCTCATAGGCTTTACCGTTTACCCCTCTTTCCACAAACGCGGCCGCAGTGTCTGGACCCGTCAGCCTGGCGACCTTGAAGCCTCCGATCAGCACGGCGCACATGCCATGGCGATCGTCGGCTACGACGACTCTATCTACGGAGGATCTTTCCGAATCATAAACAGCTGGGGCACGGGCTGGGGCGATGGCGGCTTTATTTGGGTTCCCTACGAAGATTTCGCCCCAGCATGCTTTGCCGCCATTCAAGCATATGGAAAACAGCCCAAAGCCAAACCCTACCAGAAGAATACTTACCGCCCGCCTGAAATTCCACTCTTGCTCGCAGGCAACGTTACTTTTCAAGAACGCGATGGCACACCGATGCCAGGCATTAAAGTTGTGGAAGACGGTGCCAGTGCCTCTGGTGCTCAGTAT